>VFQT010000774.1_pt1 | contig 43206 bp, 38 predicted proteins | sample 3512381 | NCBI WGS metagenome assembly VFQT01 (sample SAMN10412376, study PRJNA504923) | tailings metagenome | isolation source: Relicate 2 Philex TSF3 active mining site | place: Philippines: Tuba, Benguet | collected 2017-08-29 | reverse complement strand
TGAAGCTGGTGCGCACCACGAAGTTGCCCGCGTTCGCGCGCTTCATCACGTAGGCCCGCAACACCGCGCGCGAGGGTGGGAACAGCATCAGGATCCCGAAGATGTCGCTGAGGAACCCCGGCGTCAACAACAGCGCTCCGGCGCCGAGGATCAACACGCCGTCCACCATCTCCTTGGCCGGAACCTGACCCGACGCCAACGTCTGGTTGAAGCGGACCCACGTGCGCATACCTTCACGCTTCACCAGCCACGAACCCACGAACCCCACCAGGATCATCACGCCGAGCGTGTTGAAGAATCCGATCGTCGAGCCCACGCGGATGATGGTGTACAGCTCGGCGATCGGCACCACCACGAACAGCAACAGCAGGATCACGCGATCACCCTAGCCAGCACCGTTCGTCCGGCTCCGTCGCCCAACTCGACGCGCGGATAGCGTCCCCTGCATGGCGAGCGACACCAACGAGCCCATCGCGCGGCCCCCCAGTGTCGACGCGCTGGCGCGTTCCATCGCCCACGTGGGCCTGCCGCACCCGTTGCTGGTCGACGCCGCCCGTCGGGCCATCGCCGCCGGCGATCCGTCACGGGCCGAGAGCATCGCCCGCGACACCGCCGACGCGCTCCTGGTCCCCGTCATCAACGGCACCGGTGTCATCGCCCACACCAACCTCGGTCGTTCTCCCGTGGCCGTTCGTCAGGACGCCCGCGCGCAGAATCTCGAGTTCGATCTGCGCACCGGACAACGCGGTAGTCGGCAAGCGGGCATCGGCCGGTTGGTGGCACTCTCGTGCGGAGCCGAGGACGCCATCGTGGTCAACAACAACGCGGCCGCGGTGATGCTGGTGTTGGCCGCACTGGCCGGCGGACGTGACGTGGCCGTCAGTCGTGGCGAGAGCGTGGAGATCGGCGGTGGCTTCCGGGTTCCCGAGGTGATGGAGCAGTCCGGAGCGCGCTTGGTCGACGTGGGCACCACCAACCGCACCCGGCTCAACGACTACCGAAAGGCGATCGCACATAAGCGCAACGACGTCGCCATGGTTCTGAAGGTGCATCCGTCCAACTACCGCGTGGAGGGATTCGTCGAGGAGACCTCGGTGCACGAACTCTCCAGCCTCGGCGTTCCGGTCGTCGCCGACATCGGCTCGGGTCTTCTCGACGCGGCCTGCCCGTGGTTGCCCGACGGTCCACCCGATTGGTTGAACGGCGAACCGGCCGCCCGACAGACGCTGGCCGCCGGGGCCGACCTCGTCACCTTCAGCGGTGACAAGTTGATGGGCGGACCCCAGAGCGGGATCATCGCCGGTCGCGCCGATCTGGTGAAGGCGTGCGCGTCGCACCCTTTGGCGCGCGCGTTGCGACCCGGCGGTCTGGTGTTGTCGGCGTTGCACCACACCGTTCTCGCGTATCTCGCGCGCACGGCCACCACCGACGTTCCGTTCTGGCGCATGGCCGCCACTCCGTGGTCGGTGTTGCGCACGCGAGCCGAGGCGATCGTCACCGAGGCCGGTCGCGGTGTCGTCGCCGATTGCGATTCACTCCCCGGTGCCGGCAGCACCCCCGGTGCGTCGATCCCCTCCGCCGCCATCGTGTTGGACGGCGATCGTCTGGAATCCCTACGACGCGCCACGCCCCCGCTCATCGCCCGGGTGCGCGACGACTCCACCATCATCGACGTGCGCACCATCGATCCCGGCGACGACGGCGTGGTCGCCTCCATCCTTCGTTCGCTCGACTGACATGCGCGTCCTGGCCACCGCCGGTCACGTGGACCACGGAAAGTCGACTCTCGTCAAGGCGCTCACCGGCACCAACCCCGATCGCTGGGCCGAGGAACAACAGCGCGGACTCACCATCGACCTCGGTTTCGCACATCTCGACACCCCCGACGGCCAGCGAATCTCCTTCATCGACGTGCCGGGTCACGTTCGGTATCTCGGCAACATGTTGGCCGGTGTCGGTGGCATCAACGGGTGCCTCTTCGTGGTGGACGCCAACGAGGGATGGATGCCCCAGACCGAGGAACACTTGCGGATCCTCCAACTCACCGCGGCACCGGCGGGTGTGATCGCACTCACCAAGGCCGACCTCTGCGACGCGGATCATCTGGAACTGGCCACGCTCGAGGTGATCGACCGGGTGGAAGGCACGTTTCTCGAGGGAGCCACCATCGTGCCGGTCTCGGCCACCACCGGTTCGGGAATGAAGGAGTTGGTGGATGCGTTGTCGAAATTGGCGCGCTCCACACCGGCCTCGGTGGATCGCGGACGACCGCGGTTGTTCGTCGACCGGGTGTTCGCCGCCAAGGGAAGTGGAACCGTGGTCACCGGCACTCTGCGCGACGGCTCGTTCGCGGTCGGAGATCACGTGCTTGTCGGTTCTCGGCGGTCGGAGGCGCGCATTCGCGGAATCCAGACCTTGGGAGAAAGCGTCGAGCGGATCGCGCCCGGTCATCGCGTGGCCCTCAACCTGGCCGGCGTCGATCATCGCGAACTGCAACGCGGTGATTGCGTGGTGACGCCCGGCCGGTGGTTCCATTCCGACCGGGTCGACGCGCGACTGCACGTGTTGGGATCGCTCGGACACAAGGTGTCGCGGCGCGGTGCCTACACCGTGCACATCGGCAGCGACGAGATCCCGGCGCGTCTGCGGGTGATCGGACCGGAGTCGATCGAACCGGGTGCCACCGCGTTCGTTCGTTTGCACCTCGATCGTGCGGTGCCGTTGCTGCCCCACGATCACTTCATCCTGCGCGAGAGCGGACGTAGCGAGACGGTCGGGGGCGGAGAGATCTTGGACGTGAACCCGCGACGACCCGCCTCGCGGGCCACTCCCGACGCCGATTGGCGACGTGTGGTGGCCGAGCGCGGAGTGGTGGACGTCGACGAGCTCGAACTGCTCACCGGCGAGTCGGTCGCCCCCACCATCGGAACATGGGTGATCGACGAGACGCGCTTCGTCGGCCTGCGGGAGGCGGTCGACTCGCGCGTGCGGGCGTCCGGCGCCGACGGAATCGACGTGGCCGTCTTCGACGACATCGAACGGGCCATCATCGACGGTCTCGACGAGGTGACGATCGACAACGGTCGCGCCCGTTTGCGGGGCACCACCGATCCGTTACTCGAACATCCGGTGATCGAACGACTGCGACTCGAGGGATGCGCGCCGACCGCACCCACCGACCTGGGCGGCACCGATTTGCGGCGGCTGGCCAAGCTGGGTGTGCTGTTCGAACGCGACGGTGAATGGTTCCACGTCGACGCCCTGGAAACGGCCCGGGGTCGAGCGCGCGACCTGCTGATCACCCATCCCGACGGGTTCACGCTCTCGCAGTTCCGAGACGCCCTCGGCATCACCCGCAAACACGCGGTGCCGTTGGCAACCGAACTCGACGCGCGCGGGATCACGCGGCGACGCGGCGACGTGCGCATCGCCGGTCCGCGCCTGTGATCAGGCGACGCGACGAGGACCACTTGCTATCAGTGTTTTCGGCGGCTCCTAGGATGTCTTCATGTCGCTTTTCGACGAGCCGAGGGAGTTGCTTCCGTACGACGGAAGTGCACTGCTGTACGACTGGGTGCTCGGAGATGAGAGTTGGACTCGCTACATGTCCGAACTCGGGGATCAAGTTCAGTGGGGGGTGCCGACGATTCGGATGTTCGGCAAGGAGTATCTACAACCGCGAGAAGTTGCCTGGTACGGCGACCCCGGATGCGAGTACACCTATTCCGGATCGAAGATGAAACTGCTTGCGTGGATTCCACCGGTTCTCGAGTTGAAGGCGATCGCGGAAGAGAAGGCCGGTGTCGCATTCAATTCGGTGCTGATCAATCGATACCGCGACGGCAACGACAAAGTCTCCTGGCACAGCGATGATGAACCCGAATTGGGCTCTCAACCAACCATCGCCTCGATCAGCCTGGGCGCAACTCGTCGCTTCAAGTTTCGCCACGTGGATGACCGCACGGTTGTGGAGGCAGAGCTGACGTCCGGCTCGTTGGTCGTCATGAGTGGCCTGAGCCAGAAGTGTTGGGAACACGAGATCCCACGCCAGGCTGCCGTCAAAGAGCCGCGAATCAACCTGACTTTCCGAACGGTCATTTCCCGTGCTCGATGACACACCCAAAGACCTGAAAGATCTGTGGAACGATCTCAATACAGTTGTTCAGGAAGCGTGCGCCGGCCGCGATCTTGACGCTATTCGTAATGGAATCGTCCAACTTCGCAGTGACTACAAGGAACGGGATCTACGAGGTGCACCAAACTTCGACTCGCCCGAAAAGATGCTCGCGTACGCTGTCGCATACCACCCGGCACACTCGTTTGCTTATCTTCATCTGCTATCGAGACGACAGTTCGGTCGCACGCTTTTTTCGGCAATGCAACGTCCGCTCAATGTTCTCGTTCTGGGAGCAGGCATCGGCGCGGAGACTGTCGCCATGCTTCGTTGGCTACGAGCAGAAAACTGTGTTTGGTTTCGGGGCTCACAACTCACCCTCGTCGATCGAGCACCGTGGGAGGACACACGGACGTTGATCTTGGACCCGATGATCCGCGACTCGCTTCAATTCTTCGATCTCGGAATACGACCAGTACTTAGCGACTTCTCCACCCCGGAAGGTCACGAGGAGCTCAAGAAGCTCGTCCCCGAGGCTGATCTCATCTTGGCCCCCAGCCTCGTCACTGAGCTCATCTCGGAACACTCAGAAGAACAGTTACACGTCTGCCTACTAAGTTACATGAAACCCAAAAGCCGTCTTCTTCTGATTGACCATGGCTACGCGGAGTTCCGACACATAGCTAAGCAATGGTCCCGCGACTTCACCGATGTTCTGAGCACAACTGATCAATGTAAGGTCGTGATCAACCAGCCAAGCGATTGGATCAGACGAAATCTTCTTGTTTGGGGAGGTCCTTTGACCCCGGTCACCAGCTATCACATGACCTGGTGCCTTCTCGAACGCTGACCATTCTCGAAGTCGGAGTCCTTATTGGGACATAACGTCACCGCGGTCGAACAGCGTCATCGTTCGCGGTAGTCGCGGGCTCCACCCGCTTCGGGTTCCACTTCCAGCACGATTCCGTCGATGGCCACCACACGGGCCACCTCGCCCGCCTTCACCGGCGTGGCGCGGTTGGTGCGGGCCTTCCAGCGCGATTCGCCGATCTGCACGGCGCCATCGGGCGCGATGTCGGTCACCGCGCGCCCGGTCTCGCCGATCAGACTTTCTCGACCGATGGTCGGAGTGGCGAAGCGGGTGCGGGTCATGCTGGGCATGCCCGAGATGTAGGTGAGGGCGATGCCGCCGATGCCCACCAACAGCGTCAACCACGACACCCGCAGGTTCTGCTGATCGAAGGTGGGATACAGGAACACCGACCCGATGGAGAACGCCACCAGGCCGACCCCGGTCCAGAGACGCGGTAGTCCCACCTGAACGTCGACCGAGAAGGCCACGAAGCTGAACAGGATCAAGCCGAGCGCCCAACCCCGTTCGGGCAGGGCGCCGAAACCGTAGAAGCCGAGCAACGTCAGCACCGCGCCCACCACGCCGGCCACTCCGATGCCCGCGGTGAAGAACTCGAACACGATCAACGCCAGACCGATGATGAGGAACAGATACGCCACCGGCGGACTGGCCGAGGTGTGCAACATCTGCGGCCACAGGCCCAGCTTGTGGAAACGGACGGTGGTGATGTCGTTGGCCACGGTGCCGTCGTCGTTCAGGTTCTCCACCGCGGTGTCCAGTTCCACCCCGTCGATGGTGAGCCCGTCGAGCGCGAAGACCATGTTGCGGATGGTGGGTGCACCCTCGTCGCTGATCTCCAACTTCAAGGCGCCGGCGCGGCGCGCGTCCTGGAAGCCCAGCGTTTCGGTTCGTAGGGAATCCGTGGCGTCGCCGAAGTCCACACCGTCGACCAACGGTGTGCCCGTGCGTCCGATACGCGCACCCGGAGCCATACCGGTGGCATCGGCGGCCGACAACAATTGCGCGGGCAGACCGGTGGCGCGGGCTCCGGACGGTCCGACCCAGACGGCCACCGGCACCGACGCCGTGGCGATTCGCTCGTACAGGTCGCGCATGGTGTCGCGGCCGACGACGGCGGCCTTCGAGTTCAGCTGCAACACCAACGCTTGGGCTCCGTTGGTCTCGGCCCGATCGATGGCCTGCTCGATCTCGTCCACCATGACGTCATCCATCAAGCCCGAGACCTGCAACACGTCGACGGGGGCCAAGCCCACCGCGGTGCTCTCCACACTGGTGGTGACGGCTGTGTCGTCGGGAACCGCTGTGTCCGATGACGCACGCGCGGTGTCGGCCAAGCCGAGCACGGCACCGGTGGCCATGAAGAGGATCGCTAGTCTGCGCACGAGTGCCTCCGAAGAGCGTAAGTCCGAGCCGAACGTTCACCATGTCGCGGTTGCTCGTGGTGGCCGGCAAGGGGGGTGTCGGCAAGACCACGGTAACCGCAGTGCTGGCGCGCGCCTCAGCCGACAGTGGTCAGCGGGTGCTGGTTGTGACCCTTGACTCCCGCACCGGACTGTCCGAACTGCTGGGCGGACGGGCCACCGACGGCACCACCTACGAGGGCACGACGATCTCGTCGGGCCTCGGTCCGAACGGCACCGGCAGCATCCACCTGCGCACCATCACCGCGGGCGAGGCGTTGCAGGATTATCTGGCCACCCAGGGTCTGGCCCGGCTGGCCAAGCGACTCGTTTCCACCGGGGTGGTGGGGGTGGTGTCGAGCGCCGCCCCGGGAATCGACGACCTGTTGGTGCTGGGCAAGATCAAGCATCTGGTCGGCCTCACCGGTCCCGACGGCGAACACGACCTCATCGTGGTCGACGCGCCCGCGGCCGGACACGCCCTCAGTTTCCTGCAGTCCCCCAAGGCCATGGCCACCACCATCCGCGGGGGCCCGTTGCGGTCGCAGGCCATCGAGGTGCAGCAGATGTTGACCGACCCCGACAAGTGTCGGGTGTTGATGGTGACCCTGCCCGAGACCACCCCGGTGAACGAACTTCTGGAGACGACGGCGTTGTTGCGCGAGTCGGTGGGAGTGTCGTTCGCCCCCGTCGTGGTGAACAACGTCGACATCGCTCCGCACATCGAGGAGCTGGTGGCCGCGGGAGCACCGCCCGCGGGTGACCTCGCCGACGCCGCGGCATACCGTGCCGAACGCAGTGCCCTCCATCGCGCGGCCATCGACCGCGTCGCCGGCGTGGTCGACGAGGTGATCACACTTCCGCACGTGGCCACGGCGAATCTGAGCGCCGACGACGTGGTGGCTCTGGCCGATCTCGTGCGGGGTGCGTCGCCGAAGAAGCCGAGAACGAGGAAAACGTCGTGAGCACGCCGAACTTCGCGTCGGTGCTCGACGACTCGCGGGTCGTGGTGTGTTGCGGGTCCGGTGGCGTGGGCAAGACCACCACGGCCGCCGCTCTGGCCATCGCGGCCGCGCGTCGCGGTCGACGCGTGGTGTTGATCACGATCGATCCGGCCAAACGACTGGCCGACGCGCTCGGCGTGGGAGATCTGACCAACGAGCCGGCGCCGGTGCACCTCGAAGGGTCCGGCGAGTTGTGGGCCATGATGCTCGACGCGCGCACCACTTTCGACGCGGTCATCCGCGCGCAGTCGCGAGACAACGCGCAAGCCCAACGAATCCTGGGCAATCCGTTCTATGAGAACATCGCCAGTCGTCTGTCGGGTAGCCAGGAATACATGGCCGCCGAGAAGCTCTACGAACTGGCCAACGACAATCGATTCGACCTGGTGGTGGTGGACACCCCGCCCACGCGGGAGGCCCTCGACTTCCTCGAGGCACCTCAGAAATTGATGAACTTCCTCGACCATCGCGTGTATCGCTGGTTGATGACCCCGGCCCGCGGCGGGTTGAAGGTGCTCAACCTGGCGGCCCAACCGATCCTGCGCACCATCGGGAGAGTCATCGGTGCCGACGTCCTGGCGGACGCGATCGACTTCTTCCAGGCGTTTGAGGGCATCGAGCCCGGGTTCGTGCGTCGAGCGAGTGCCGTGCAGTCGCTCCTGCGCTCGGACGAGTGTCGGTACGTCGTGGTGAGTTCGGCGCGACGCGACACGGTGGACGAGGCCGTCTACTTCGTCGACCGCTTGAGCGAGCGTTCGGTCGAGGTGGCCGGCCTGGTGTTGAACAGATTGCAGCCGTCTTTCGGCGACGGAACCGCCAAGAACGCTCTGGCCGCCGCGCGAGCGGCGCGCAAGGCCGGCGACGACACCACCGCCGTGTTGCAGGAGAACCTGGCCCACGTGCGCCTGGTGGCCGAGGCCGAGCGGGTGGTGATCGAACCCCTGCTGGCCCGCACCACGGGTGCCGCCGTGGCGCGCATCCACCAACGGGCCGGTGACGTCCACGATCTGGACACCATCGACGCCCTGGGGCGCGAAATCGTCGGCTGACACGGGGCGCTGTTCGCCCCCCGCCCACGCCGACGGGTAGCGTTCTCGGCGTGCACGTGATCCTCGCAACCGATGCCGACTGGCTGGTCGACGAAGTCGTCGCCGCCCTCGGTGGACCCGACACCACCTTCACCCACTGCCGTGACGGACGCGCCGTGGCCGGTGTCGTGAAGGGCCGTACCCCCGATCTGGTCATCCTCGACCTGCAGATCGGCACCATGGGCGGCATCGCCGTCACCATGGATCTGCGTCTCGACGAGAGCGGTGGCACTCTTCCGCACGTGCCGATCCTGATGTTGCTCGATCGCGAGGCCGACATTCACATGGCCCGCCGAAGCGGGGCCGACGGTTGGCTGATCAAGCCGCTGGACGCGTTGCGTTTGCGTCGGGCGTCGCGGGCCGTGGCCGGAGGCGGTTGCTACGCCGAGGGCCTGCCCCCGGTGGACGAACCCGAGGCGACCTCCGAGGTCGAAGCGGCCGAAACGGAACCGGCGACCGCCCTGTAGCCTTTCCGTTCGCTACGGGGTGTAGCGCAGTTTGGCTAGCGCGCCACGTTCGGGACGTGGAGGCCGGAGGTTCAAATCCTCTCACCCCGACCATTCGTCCCCTGCTTCGGCGGGGGACGTCTTGTTTTCCGGGTCATGCCATCTACGGTTGCGCCATGGAGATCGCCGACTTTCAAGACGTCATCCAACGCACTTTCGGCGACAAGGATCGCGAACGAGGTGTGCCGTCCACGGTGGCGTGGTTGGCCGAGGAGATCGGCGAGTTGGCCCAAGCGGTGCGCAAGGGTTCGCGCGATCAACAGTTGCACGAGTTCGGCGACGTCATCGCCTGGGTGGCCTCACTCGCCAACCAGATGGGAATCAGCCTCGAGGAAGCGGCCGCCCGCTACGCGAGCGGATGCCCCGTGTGCTCGGCTCTCCCCTGCGTCTGCTGACCCGATCTGGGTCACCGAGGTAGCCGAAAACGGGCACTTTCGGTACCCAGATCGCGGGGGTTACAGGAAGAGTTCGGCGATCTGCACGGCGTTCAGCGCCGCACCCTTGCGCAGGTTGTCGTTGCTCACGAACATCACCAGGCCGCGCCCGTCGTCGAGCGAGGTGTCCTGACGAATGCGTCCCACGTAGCTGGGATCCTTGCCCGCGGCCTCCAGCGGCGTCGGAACGTCCATCACCACCACACCGGGCGCTCCGCGCAACAGTTCGGTCGCCCGCGCCACCGAGATGGGCTCGGCGAACTCGGCGTTGATGCTCAACGAGTGACCGGTGTACACCGGCACCCGCACGCACGTTCCCGACACCCGAAGATTCGGGATGGCCAGGATCTTGCGGCTCTCGTTGCGCAACTTCTGCTCCTCGTCGGTCTCGAACGAATCGTCGTCGGCGTACTTGCCGGCGTACGGCAGCACGTTGTACGCGATGTGCTTGGCGAACTTCGCGGGCGTCGGGAAACCCACCGCTTCACCGTCGTAGGTCAGGTCGCGCGCCCGATCGGTCACCTCACGCGACTGCTTGTCGAGCTCGTCCACACCGGCCAATCCGCCACCCGACACCGCCTGGTAGGTGCTCACGATCAGCCGCTGCAGGCCCGCCGCGTCGTGCAACGGCTTCAACACGGGCATCGCCGCCATGGTGGTGCAATTCGGATTGGCGATGATCCCCTTCTTCGCGTTGTGGATCTCGCCGGGGTTCACCTCGCTCACCACCAAAGGCACCTCGGGATCCATGCGCCACGCCGACGAGTTGTCGATCACCGTCACGCCGGCGGCGGCGAATCGCGGAGCCAACGCGCGGCTCGACGATGCACCCGACGAGAACAGCGCGATGTCGAGGCCACTGGGGTCGGCCAGTTCGGCGTCCTCCACCGTGACCATGCCGTCCTTCCACGGCAGGGTGCTTCCGGTCGATCGCGCCGAGGCGAAGAACCGGATCTCCTCGATGGGGAAGTTCCGCTCGGCCAACAGCGTGCGCATGACGCCGCCGACTTGTCCCGTTGCACCCACTACTCCGATACGCATGGGGCGAAGGCTAACGGCGGGCTCAGGAAGCCCGACGGGCAATTAGCCACCAGTGGCTGCGATCCACGCCGATGAACGTACGAACGGGCACGCCGTCGAGGCCACCGATACGTCGAGCCGATTTCAGCCACACCGCGGGATCGTCGAGCGTCACACCGGCCGACGCCAGGTGTTCGAACACCACCTTGGGGGCCAGCCGATTGGCCTGCCAACCGAGGCGGGTGGACCACCGTTGGCGCGCCAGCCAGGCGCCCAACTTGGGCAGGCGCCACAACGCCCGCACGATCACCCCGGCCGGGAACAGCACGGCGTCGTCGGGGATCCAGGTGCGGTAGTTCAGGATCACGTGACCACCGGGCTTCACCACGCGCAGGGCCTCCACCGTGAGCGCCAGCGCGTCGGCGGGCTCGCAGTGTTGCAACGTGATGTAACTGAACACCATGTCGGCCGATGCGCTCGGAAGGTTCAAGGTGCGGCCGTCGGCCACGTGCAGGGTGGACAGTCGATCGGGCACTCCGAAGCGAGCCACCGTCTCCCGGCACCGCTCGAGGAACGCCGCGTCCAGATCGGCGGCCACCACGGACTTGAAGCGCCGCGTGAATCCGGCCGTCATGCGCCCGATGCCCGAACCGATCTCCACCAGGGTGCGCTGCTGGTTCTCGGCCGGATCGAAGCCGAAGAACTCGAGATACGCGCCCACCTCCTGCTCGCCCGAGTTCACGAACTCGGCCAGGGTCAGCTGGCTGCCGGTGGCGTTGTTGAACACCCAACCGGTGTCGCGCACCACGCTGTCGCCGTCACCTCGACCCTCGGCCGCACGACCGGCCGCGTTCCACGGCACGTGTTGACGTCGACGCGGACGGGACACCGGTCACTTCCGCTCGGGAAGCGGGGCGCTGTAGGACTGGCCGCTGTCGAGATCGAAGGCGGTGTGCAGCGAGCGAGCGGCGCGCTCGAGATCGGACGCCGCCACCACCACCGAGATACGGATGGTGGACGTGGAGATCATCTGGATGTTCACGTCGTTGTCGGCCAACGTGCGGAACATCTTGGCCGCGATACCGGGGCTGGTCTTCATGCCCGCACCAACCAGCGAGATCTTGGCGATGGCGTCGTCGTTGGCCACACCGGCCGCGCCGATCTTGGTGGCCATGTCGTTCACGATGGACTGCGCCACCTTCATGTCGGCTTTGGGCACCGTGAAACTGATGTCGGTGAAGCCGTCGGCCGAGGTGTTCTGGACGATCATGTCGACGTTCACGTTGGCCTGGGCCAGCGGCTCGAAGAGTCCCGCCGACACTCCCGGACGGTCGGGCACCTTGCGCACGGTGACCTTGGCCTCGCTCACGTCGGTGACGACACCGGAGATGATGGGATCTTCCATGGAAGGCTCCTGACTGGTGACCCAGGTTCCCGGCTCCCACGTGAAGCTGGAACGAACCTGGATGGGGACATTGTGATTGCGGGCGAACTCGACCGAGCGCAACGCCAACACCTTGCTCCCGGCTCCGGCCATCTCGAGCATCTCGTCGAAGTTGATGTGCTGCAGTTTGCGCGCCTGGGGCACGATGCGCGGGTCGGCGCTGAACACCCCGGTGACGTCGGTGTAGATCTCGCAACTGTCGGCGTTCAACGCCGCCGCCAGAGCCACCGCGGTGGTGTCGGACCCGCCACGACCGAGCGTGGTGATCTCGCGTTCGGTGCTCACGCCCTGGAAGCCGGCCACCACGCACACCTTGCCCTGGGCCAGCGCCTCGCGTGCACGGTCGCCCTTCACTTCGAGGATCTTGGCCTTGGTGTGCACCGTGTCGGTGATGATGCCCACCTGACTGCCGGTGAAGCTGACGGCTTCGATCCCCAGATCGGCCAATGCCATGCACACCAGCGCCATCGAGATGCGCTCGCCGGTGGTGAGCAACATGTCCATCTCGCGGGCCGGTTGGGTGGACGACACGTCGTTGGCCAACTTGATGAGGTTGTCGGTGGACTTGCCCATGGCCGAGACCACCACGACGACGTCGTTGCCGTGGCGCTTGGTGAACGCCACGTGTTCGGCCACCGCGCGAATGCGCTCGGGGTCGGCGACCGAGGTGCCTCCGAATTTCTGGACAATCAGCGCCACAAGGGTGTCAGGCTACCCGCCGATGGGCATCGTCGGTGGTTGCACCGCTAGCCTTTCTCCCTCGTGGGAACCGCAAAACGCGAACGCAAGAAGTCCAACCGTCAACTCGGCCGCGAGCAGCAACTGCAGGCCGTCCGACGCCAGAAGACCACCCGAACCGTCATCCGGGTGATCACCGCGGTCATCGTGATCGTGGCCATCTTCTTCGGCATCGCCTTCCTCACCGACGACGGCGACGACACCTCCCCGTCGGCCACCACGGTCACCCCCGCGGCCGACGTCACCACCACCCAGCCCGAGGGCTCCGACACCACCGCGGTACCCGCCGAGTTCGTATACGGCACCACCGAGTGCCCGCCGGCCGAGGGCGCCTCCGAGCAGACGCAGCAGTTCTCCGACTCCTTCGCGCTCTGCATCGACCCCACCAAGACCTACACCGCGACCGTCAGCACCAACTTCGGCGACTACACGGCGGTGCTCGACGCCGCCAAGGCTCCCGGCACCGTCAACAACTTCGTCAGCCTCGCGCGATCGAAGTACTTCGACGGCACCAACTGCCACCGCGCCATTCCCGACTTCATGGTCCAGTGTGGTGACCCCACCGCCACCGGCACCGGAGGTCCCGGCTACCAGTTCGCCGACGAGTTGCCCGCCGCGGGCGAATACAAGATCGGATCGTTGGCCATGGCCAACTCGGGTCCGAACACCAACGGCAGTCAGTTCTTCGTGATCACCGGCGATCAAGGCGTGTCGTTGCCACCGAGCTACACGCTGTTCGGTCAGGTCACCGACGGCCTCGACACCACCGTGTTCGACATGAACATGGCCGGCAACGACGATCCCAGCGCCAACGGTGTTCCGCCCAAGGGCGAGATCAAGATCATCTCGATCACCATCTCCGAGTCCTGACCGGTCACGGCGTGGTCCCTCGGGGACCCGCCGATCACCCCAGGCCGAACTCGCTCAAGGTCACCGGACGACCCTCGTCGATGCTTCGGTGCGCGGCGGCGCCCACGGCCACGCTCCACAGTCCGTCCTCGACGCCCACCTCGGCTCCGGTTCCGTCGCGCACGGCGTCACAGAAACGCGCCACCTCGACGTAACTGGCACCGAAATGGAACCCGGCGTGGGCCACCGACGGATCCATCGGGGCCGCCACCGCGCGCAACGAGCGGTCGACGCGCGCGCCCACGTGCACCAGCCCGTCCCCGGGCAGTGCGGTCTCGGCCTTTCCCCGCGATCCGACGGCCACGATCTCCTGCTCGTGGCGACCGGCCTCGGCGAACATGCACAGGTCGAGGCTGGCGCGAACACCGTTGGCGTAGTCGACGATCACGTAGGCGTTGTCGAGGATGTCGCTGCGCTCGCCGTCGTACACCTCGTCGAGATGATTCACGTCCTGCCCGCCACTGGCGAACACCCGCGTCGGCCTCGCACCGACGGCCAGGTTCATCAGATCGAAGAAGTGACAGCACTTCTCCACCAACGTGCCACCGGTGTTGCGCGAGAAACGGTTCCAGTTGTCCACCTTCACGAGGAAGGGGAACCGATGCTCGCGAATGGCCAACATCCGCAGGTCACCCAGCTCGCCGGAGCGGACGACGTCCAACAGCACCGCGATGGGCGCCATGTAGCGGTACTCGAGGCCGACCCACGTGACGGCCCGCCGACGATTCGCCCCGTCGACCACCGCCACACAGTCCTCGACCGTGGTGCACATCGGCTTCTCCACGAGAACCGGGAGATCGGTCGACAACACGTCGGCCAACACCGATGCGTGGGTGTGATTGGGTGAGGCCACGATCACGGCGTCGATCACCCCCGACGACAGCAGGTCGCGGTGATCGCGCAGGAACCTCACCTCGGACGCGCGCTCACCCAGATTGTCGCGCGCCCATCCGAGGGGAACCTCGTTCGGATCGCTCACCGCGGCGACCACGGCTCCGGGCAACGCGTTCACGTTGCGGATGTGCTCGCACCCCATCATTCCGGTGCCGATCACCCCGAGACGCAGGTCGGTCATGGACCAACCGTACCCGCGAACGCGAAGAGGGGGCGTCCCTCGGAGGAACCGAGGAACACCCCCTCTCGAACGCGCTTCGGGTGACTACTGGTTGAAGTACCCGTTGACGTCGGCGATCAGGTGCGCCTTTCCGTACACGTAGAAGCACACCTTGCCGGCCTGACTGACCGGGGTGATCACCGCGTTCGGCACGGTCTGACCCGCCACGAAGTTCAGGTTCGAGGCGTCCGGACGGGTGCCGCACGGGTACACCGTCACGAAACCACCCTCGTCGGGAGCCTCACCCGACACCACCGTCACGTTCAACGACACCGCACCCACACCGGTGGCCGGAACGCCGTTCTTGCCCACCACGGTGAACTCCAGAGCCGATCCGTTGCCCCGACCGTCACCGATCTTGGTGGTGCCCACGGCACCGATGTTCTGACGGGTGTCGAACTGACGAGCCGGGGTCAAGGCGTTGAATCCGGTGGTGCCGAAGTAGCCGTTGACGTCGGCGATCAGGTGCGCCTTTCCGTACACGTAGAAGCACACCTTGCCGGCCTGACTGACCGGGGTGATCACCGCGTTCGGCACGGTCTGACCCGCCACGAAGTTCAGGTTCGAGGCGTCCGGACGGGTGCCGCACGGGTACACCGTCACGAAACCACCCTCGTCGGGAGCCTCACCCGACACCACCGTCACGTTCAACGACACCGCACCCACACCGGTGGCCGGAACGCCACCGTTGCCGGTCACCGAGAACTCCAACGGTGTGCCGTTGCCCCGACCGTCACCGATCTTGGTGGTGCCCACTCCGCCGATGTTCTGACGGGTGTCGAACAGACGAGCCGGCGACACCGAGTTGAATCCCAGTCCGGCGGTGAAGTACCCGTTGACGTCAGCCAGGAGGTGTGCCTTTCCGTACACGTAGAAGCACACCTTGCCCTGGGCGCTGACGGGGGTGATCACCGCGTTCGGCACGGTCTGACCCGCCACGAAGTTCAGGTTCGAGGCGTCCGGACGGGTGCCGCACGGGTACACCGTCACGAAACCACCCTCGTCGGGAGCCTCACCCGACACCACCGTCACGTTCAACGACACCGCACCCACACCGGTGGCCGGAACGCCACCGTTGCCGGTCACCGAGAACTCCAACGGTGTGCCGTTGCCCCGACCGTCACCGATCTTGGTGGTGCCCACTCCGCCGATGTTCTGACGGGTGTCGAACACACGCGTCGGAGCCAGCGCCGTGAACGAGGACGAGGGAGCCGAGAACGGCACACTGAACAGGTCGATGTCGGCCCCACCGCCGGCCGCGCCACGAATGTTGCTGGCACCCGAGGCGACCAACACCACTCCCTGCCCGGTGGTGGCGTCGTAGTCCAGATCGGCCAACGAACTGTTCGCATCGGCGGCGTTACCCGCCGCGTTCGCCGAGATCAGCTGGGTCGTACGCAACACCGTGTCGTACAAGAACACGTCGAGACGGTTGTTGTTGTCGTTCGCCGAGATGAAGTCGTCGTTCGACTCGTACGCGATGAACCGGCAATCGGCCGAGATGCGCGGGGCGGTGGCCGAAGTGGCCGCCTGACCGGTGGTGATCTTGCTCACCAGGCTCACCACCGGGCTCGCGCCTCGGTTGTCCCACAGGTACACACCCTCGGCGGGGCCGGTGTTGCCGGCCAACAAGTCGAAACCCGAGTTGGCCTTGAAGGCCACGCATCGACCGTCGCTCGAAATGGCCGGGGCGTACTCGGTGTCCATCAACGTCGACGTCGAGGCCGTGCCGTTGGGCTTGACGCTGGCGTACACGGCCGATGTCACCGACGACGCACCGACGTTGCTCACGACCAAGCCACCCACGGTGCCCGACGAACTGACGACGTCGGTCGCGTCGGTCACGAAAGTCACTCGGCTGCCGTCGGAATTGAGAGCCGGCAGATACCCGCCGCCCTCACCTCCTCCGGAGGCGAATGAGCTGACCCACACCGCCGGGGTGGCGGTGCTGCCGATGGTGTTCATGTACACGTCCGGAGCGAAGTTCAGATCGTCGACGTTGAAGTACTCGTCGGTGACGAAAGCCACCTTGGTGCAATCGCTACTGAACTTGGGCGAGTACGCGCCGTTGCTGGCCACCACGTTCGCCTCGAGCTCAGTGTCGTAGCTGACACTGACCACCGTCACCGTGACCGCGTTCGACTGCGAGAACTCGTCGAAAACGCCGTCGGCGTCGGCGTCGCGGTCGATCACGTACACGTCCGGCGCACCATTGGCGTCGGCATCGTCGAACTCGTTCTCGGTCACGTACGCCACACGACGACCGGTCGAACAGATATCCGGGTCGTAGCTGTTGAGACCAGCTCCACCCTGGGAACCACTGGCCGACACGCTGAGACGAGTCACGGTGGTTCCGTCGGTCACGAACACGTCGACGGCTCCGTTGGTGTCGTTGGCCACCAGATCGCTCGAGAGCGATTCGAAAGCAGTCCAGCGCGTTCCCGTCGAGGTCAGCGTGGTGGACACGCCACCGGCTTCACCGACTCCGGCTTCACCGACACCACCGTTGGGATCGCCACCGTTGGTGTCGAGCACCAGCCGGGTGGCGTTGGACAGCGTGGCCGCCGAAGCGGGCGCGGACCCCACCGCGCCCGCCCCGAACGAGGCCACCAAACCGCCCAGTGCGAGATAAGCGAAACTCTTCTTCATCAGTCCTCCTTGTGGATGATGTTCGAACCGACGGGTCAGAGCTGCTTGTTCAAGCGGCAGTAGGACTGTCCCAACGCACCGTTGGTCGGATCGGTCGCGGCCAAGGGCAGCGGCTTCAAGCCGTAGGCGGCGATGATCTTGCGGGCGGTGAGGTCACCGCAGATGAAGCCGGGCACACCGCCGACGGCGACGTTCGTGTCGGTGGCATCACCGTCGAAGTTGCAGTCGGTCGCGGCCGTCACTTCACTCACGACCTGGTTCGGCGCAGTGCCGGTGGCGGCCGAGACGCACGCCGCGGGCTGGGCCGTCACTCCGACGAACCGCCGCGAGTCCTCGACACGCGGGTACGTGTTTCCGGCACCGTTGTTCAACCCGACGTAGTTGTACACCAGTCGGGTGCCCTCGAATCGCGCAGTGGTCTCGTTGATGCTGCTGAACGACGGACGCTTCAGGTTGCCAGTGTTGGCGAACTTGCCGAACACCGCACCGTTGCGCTTGTCGGTCTCGAGTGCCTTGGCCTGGATCACCCAACGGCTGTAGCCGTAGAAGCAGATGGCGTCGGGCTTGTTGGCATCGGAGACGTTGCGGCAGTCGTGTTCCTGCACCTGGACGAACGGAGTGAAGTTGGTGGCCGGGTTTCCATCGACGTTCACCCCGTTGTATCCGTCGCAGTTGGCGAGGAAGTCGCTGTCGTTGTTGCTCGCCTTACCGATCAACGTGGTGGCCACGTCGGTTCCCGTGCCGGAGCCCAACTGCACGCGATAGGCGCGGATTGGGGTGGTGTCGGTGGTGTTGCCGGTGACGTCGCCCCACAGCGAGTACTCGGGGTAGCCGGGGATCCGGTCACCGACCTGGTCGGCGATCCCGTTGCCGTTCGGGTCCACACGCGTGGCACCGGCCGGCAGACAGGTGTAGATCTTACCGAGTTGGGTCTTGGTGAGTCCCGTCTGGGCCACTCCGTGCGTGTTGCCGCTGAAGTAGGTCCAATCGATGGCGTCGAGGGCGAAGGCCCAGCCTTCCAACTTCGTGCTGGTCGAGCGCGACGACGAGCGGGCGATGTCGATGCATGCCGAGTTCAGCGCACCACCGGGACTCGAAGCGCCGTTGTAAAAGACGCCGTTCTGCGCCGACCCTTCCACGGCTCCACGACCGTTGCCGGATCCATTCGGCGGAACGAGACCGAGGTACCAGGTCTCGCCGATGTCGGTGGTGTCGGTGTCACCGTTCAGATCGGCGGTGACGACCGTGCCACCTTCCCACGTGGCGGGTGTACCGACGACACCATCACCGGTGTCACCGTCGGTGTTCAGGTCGCGTGATCCGTAACCACCGAACACCATGTTCACCTTGCAGTCGTTGTCGGCCGGCAGCACGATGCCACCGGGCCAGGTGCTTCGGGCGTCGGCGAGCCACGCCTTGTTCACCGAAACCGCGGTCGACTCGCCGGTCTCCACGCTCGGATTCGCGGCCAACAGCGGCGGGATGTTCACCGCGCGGTCCTTGTTCGGGTTGTAGCGGGCGTTCGTGTTGTGGGCGGCCGACAGGGCTTCCATCACGAAGGTCGTGGTGTCCGATCCCGCGATACCGAGGACGTCCTTCTGGCTTCCGTCGGCACCGGCGTTCACTTGCGAGGGCAGGGCGCACAGACTCAGTACCGATGCGATGCCCACTGCTGAACCGAGCAGCTTCTTCACGTGTGTCTCCTAAGGGTGAGGAAATGTCGAACGATTTCGACGCCTCATCCTCAACCGGCAACGTGAACCCGGAACCAGAACGAACTGTCCGGAAGGTGAACAGTGTCTGTGCAGTTGGCGATCAGAAACCGAGTCTCAGAGAGCGGCCGGACCCGTCAGCGACAGGGCCGACCACACCTCGACGGCGATCCACATGACCACCGGAGCCACCACCATCCACGCGACGCGTCTGCCCACGTGGCGGACGACGAGTGGCTGCAGGAACGCGACCAGTGCGGCCAGCACCAACCACAGAGCCACATCGGCCCACGACGACGAGTCACCCACGAGACCGAGTTCGTCGACCGACGTGGTGTGAACGACGGGTTCTCCGGCGGGAACGACCGGGGACGTCAACGCCGCTCGCACCACCAAGCGGTCGTTCCCGTCGACGACGGTGGCCAATATCAACATGTGACCCTCGCCTTGAAAGGCGGCCATGTCCCGGGCGGCGCGCACGGTGACGTCGAGGACTTCGTAGGTGTGTGTGCCCTGACCGGTCGTGGCCTCGATCCGGTCGCCGACCCGCACCCGGTCCAAACGGGCGAACTCGGCCCCGTGATCGCGACTACGCCCCAGGATGGCCGACACTCCGGGTTGTCCGGGCAATGCGGAACCGGTCAGATGGCCCGCCGCCTTGGACAACTCGCGAGCTCGAGTTCCTTCGACCACGACGGTGCGGATGTCTCGAGCAGGAATCTCGATCAAGCCCACCGGAGTGCCCACCGCGATGGGGTTCGACACCGGTGCCACACCGTTGACGAGGCTGGAGGCCAAACGATCCTCCAACATCGCGGACTGACGATCGTGGATGAGCGGGGCAAGCACGGCACCGAACACGAACGAGCCCACCGAGAACGCCAACAGAACCACGGCCACCCGGCGGATCAAGCTCGACTTCCGCGATGTCGTGGGGACCTCCGAGACCGGGGCGTCGTCGAGGGTCGAGTCGAAGGGGTCGACTTCTCGGAGAAGTTCGCGGGTGTCGGTGTCGCTCATGCGTTCTGCTTCCTTCGCTTCTCCCACCAACGACGCCACGGGGCGGTTCCCAGCAGTGCCGCGACGGACAATCCGCTCAGACCCAACATCAACGACGAACCTCCGCCGGTGGCGCCCATGGACGCTTCGAACCGGGGCTCGGGAACGGTGACGGGTGCCGGTTCGGTGGTGGTGGTCGTCCGAGCCACCGTCGTGGTGGTGGACGTCGTCGTGGTGGTTTCCTCCACCACGGCCGAGGTGACGGGCGGGCGATACCGGGGTCGTGTGGTGGTGGGCGCCGGTGCGCGCGTGGTGGTGGTCGTCGGAACACCGATGGAGTCGGCGACCGCGCGAGTCGCGTTTCGCATGGACTCCGAGAGCGCCGAATAGCCCGACGGCAGGAAGTTCTGCCCGTCTCCCACCGCGTACGTCAACACCCGTTTCACGTCGGCGATCTTGGCCGGGGTGTCGAACGTCTTGGGTACCATGGCGTAGTCGACTTTCACCATGGGATACGCCAACGGGTCTTCGGGAGTGGGATCGGCCACCAGAACACCCGACGCCGACACATCGGCGTCGGCCACGCCCCGCGCGATGGCGTCGTCGGTCGGGAGAACCACCGATCCGTCGGGCTTCGCCAAGCCGGCCACCTGCAGACCGAATCTCTTGGCGGTCGGAAGATCGACGATTCCGATCACACCGCGAACACCGGTGGGCTCCGACTGTGACCCGGTCGGTGACACTCCGTAGAACATCCGCAAAGCCACGTTCTTCTGACCCTGACGCGGTAGGTAGAACGGGTCGGTGTCCACCAGCTCGAAGGCGTCACGGGGATACGAGTAACCGATGTATGGCGGATTCAGACTGACACGCCAGGTGTCCTCGTTCGCCAGAAACTTCTGAGCCTCGGGATCCGCGGACATCCACGTGGTCAGGATCGAGGTGGACGCATTCCGCTCGGCTCGCACCAGGATCCGGTTGACTCCGTTCGTCGGAAAGCGCACCGTCGGGTTGAGGTTCAAGAGCTCACGATCGCGCACGAACGTTTCGATGGAGGTGTTCGTGACCAACCGCGCCACCAGCCGTGGCGAGAGCACCAGATTGTCGATGCGTTGACCGGTGAAGGGATCCGTCATGTTGTACGCCACGACCAAGGCGCTGGCCGCCACCGGTGCGTAGGAGAATTCGCGGTACCCCGGGTGATGCGAGAGTTCCTCGGCGGAAGCGGGCAGAGCGGTGACACCGATGTCGACCAGACCCGCGAGGAAGTTCTCGCGACCCGTCGTACTCGACGTCTCGGTGTAGTCGAGGACCACCGCATCCGCCCCCTGACAGATACGGGCGGCCCACGCGTAGAAGAGACTCGCCGAGGTGGCGGAGCCGTCGACGCGTACGTCGAAGTCCGTGATGTTCGGACAGTCGGCCTGCGACGGCGCGAAGGTGATCGGAATCACGACGTGGGCGGCCGGCAGGGTACCCGGCTGAATCGGGAGCGCATCGTTCTCGTAGACGAGGATCGAACAGGAATTGGTGGCCGAACACGCCAACTGGGGCAGGCTGCTGGCGGGTCGAACCTCGAACTGGGCCGAGCCGGTGCCGTCGGCGGCCGACGAGTCCAACACTCGTGTCCCGTTCGCCAGAACGGGGAACGGCTCGGCGGTGTAGCAATCGTCCAACGAAACGGGATTGGCCTCGCACTGCACCACCAGGACGGTGTAGACGCCCTGTTGATTCGTCGGACGGAATCCGCTCCACGACACCGTGACGACCTCGTTGGTGAGATCGACCCCGGGCGTGACCGTCGCGGTTCGACCTCCGGTCCCGGTGGCGACAGCGGGGGCCCGAGGCGACGGTTCGGCCGACACCGGAGCGGCTCGACCGGTCGACATCAGCGTCGCGACCGAGAACACGGCCAACGACAGGGCCACGACGCGTCGAGCTCGGTCGACGACACGGATCGGAGAAGGGGATGTCGCGGGCACGGAGATGGATTCCTGTCGATCGAGTGGGGACTCGTTGGCGGGGATGCCCCGAAACTAGAACCGCCTTCGCCTCGACGACAGTGGGCCACCGATGACTTGGCGCGATGTTCAACTGCCGTTCACCTCTCGGTCAGAGGACCGACAGATGACGCACCGAGGCTTGCGGTGTGGCGAGCACGACCGAAACGAGCATCGTCGACGTGGAGCGGGTCACTCCCGTCGTTCGCCGCAGCAAGGTCGATCGCGTGTACCGCGCCGTGGCCACCCTGTCGGGCTCCATCGTGTTCGTGGTCATGGCGCTCATCGGCGGCTTCCTCCTGTATCGGGGAATCGACGCCCTGCGCATCTCGGGATGGGGCTTCATCACCGAGAGCCAGTGGGCTCCCGACATGGGCGGGGCCTTCGGTATCGCCGCCGTTCTCCCCTACACCGTCTCCATCGCCCTGGTGGCCCTGTTCCTCGCCGTGCCGATCTCGGTGGCCACCGCTCTCTTCATCACCGAATACGCACCCCGTCGCTTGAGGCGCTTCCTCACCGCCACCATCGATCTGTTGGCCGCGGTGCCCAGCCTGATCTACGGCTTGTGGGGACTCTTCTACCTCCAACCGCGGCTCATCACCCTCTCCAAATGGCTCGCCGACAATCTCGGGTTCATCCCCTTCTTCGAGGTCAACGAGGAGTTCGGTACCTCGCTCGGTGTGTTTCCGTCGTCGACGTTCGTCGCCGGCGTGATCGTCTCGTTGATGGTCATCCCCATCTGCACCTCGGTCATGCGCGAGGTGTTCGGCCAGGCTCCTCCGGGTGAGCGCGAGGGGGCGATGGCGCTGGGGGGCACCAGGTGGGGCGTCGTGCGTGACGTCGTACTTCCATTCGGACGCGGTGGCATCATCGGCGGTTCGATGCTCGGCCTCGGTCGAGCCCTCGGCGAGACCATCGCGGTCACGCTCATCATTTCCCCGTCGTTCGACGCCAAATGGTCGATCCTCGAACAGGGGTCCAACAGCATCGCCGCCCTTATCGCGTTGAAGTTCTCCGAATCCACCGAGACCGGCATCAGCGCGCTGATGGCCGCCGGCTTGGCCCTCTTCGTCATCACCCTCATCGTGAACACCGCGGCATCGAGCGTCGTCAACCGCTCGCGATCCGGTTCGGCAACGGAGATCTGATCATCATGGCTTTCGCCTTGCGTCGTCGTCGAGCCACCGAAGTCACCACCGACGAGAAGATACGTATTCGATCGGTCGAATCGATCGACGTCACCGTCATGATCGGCTCGGCCGTCTCGGCTTTCGCGCTGTCGCAGCTTCTCTACGAGACGTTCCTGCCTCTGTCCGGGGCGTTGGGCTACTTGGTCGTCTGGTACGCGTTGTTCCTCGGCATCTCGTGGATCGCGGTGCGCGAACTCCGTGGAACGGTGCGGGCCAAGGACCATCTGGCACGGGTCGTCGTGTGGAGCGGCGCGTCTCTGGCCATCGTCCCCCTCGTGCTGATCGTGCTGTACGTGATCGGCAAGGGATACCACGCCCTGCGCCCGCAGTTCTTCTCCCAGGATCAGCGCTACGTCGGTGCGCTCAGCGACTCCACCGAGGGCGGCGGTTCGCACGCCATCATCGGAACCATCCAACAGGTGGGCATCGCCAGCCTCATCGCCGTGCCACTCGGCATCACCACCGCGGTGTATCTCAACGAGGTGAAAGGACGCCTGGCCAAACCGCTGCGCACCGTCGTCGACGCCATGAGCGCGGTTCCTTCCATCGTCGCCGGCCTCTTCATCTACGCCGCATGGATCCTCGCGCTCGGAAACCAGCAGACCGGCCTGGCCGGTTCACTGGCCTTGTCGGTGCTCTTCCTCCCCACCGTCACCCGCACCGCCGAGGTGGTGTTGCGCCTGGTGCCGGGAGGACTGCGCGAGGCGTCGTTGGCGCTCGGGGGCACCGAGTGGCGCACCACCTCTCGGGTGGTGTTGCCCACTTCGCGTTCCGGCCTGGTGACGGCCGTGATTCTCGGTGTCGCCCGCGTCATCGGTGAGACCGCACCGCTCATCCTCACGGTCGGCGGCGCCTTCATCATGAACTGGAACCCCTTGTCCGGCAAGCAGGACTCCCTGCCCTTCTTCGTCTTCCGACTCATCCGGTTCCCGCAGGAGGCACAGATCGCCCGCGCGTGGACCGGTGCGCTCGTTCTCATGATTCTCGTTCTGGTTCTGTTCGTCATCGCCCGCGCGATCGGTGGACGGGGACCCGATCACATCGGCCGTCTCAAGAAATGGCGTCTCCAAAGAAAGGGTCTGGCATGACCGATCTGCAGATCACCGCTCCGGTCACCACGGTGGGTTCGTCCACCGCGGTGATCGACGACGGCACTCGCGGTGCCGCCGGTCTCACCGCCAAGAACGTGGCGTGTTGGTTCGGCACGAAAAAGGTACTCGAGGGAGTCGGACTCGACATGGCCCCGGGTCAGGTGACCGCGCTCATCGGCCCGTCAGGTTGCGGAAAGAGCACCTTCCTGCGGACGCTGAACCGAATGCACGAACTCATTCCCGGTGCCACGCTGGCCGGCGAGATCCTCATCAACGGCGTCGACATCTATCGCGGAGCCATCCCGGTCACCGACGTGCGTCGACGGATCGGAATGGTGTTCCAGAAGCCGAATCCATTTCCGGCCATGACCGTCGCCGAGAACGTGGTGAGTGGTCTCAAGCTGTCGGGATTGAAGGTCACCAAGTCGGAACGCGAGGACCTCATCGAGTCGTGTCTCACCAAGGCGGGCCTGTGGAACGAGGTGAAGAACCGACTCGGTGACCCCGGTCGGGCCTTGTCCGGCGGTCAACAGCAGCGACTGTGCATCGCCCGATCGCTCGCGGTGAGCCCCCAGGTGTTGTTGATGGACGAACCCTGTTCGGCCCTCGACCCCACGTCGACCCGGCGTATCGAACAGACCATCAGCGAGATCTCCCAGTCGGTGACCATCGTCATCGTCACCCACAACATGCAACAGGCGCAGCGTGTCTCGGACCGTTGTGCGTTCTTCCTCGCCGCCGAGAACGAGCCGGGTCGCATCATCGAGGAAGGTCCCACCAAGGACATTTTCACCAATCCGCGCGATTCGCGGACCGAGGACTACGTGAACGGACGATTCGGATGAGGAACATCAACCGCTGGACGATCGCCTCGGCGCTCGTCGCTTCGCTCGTCGTGTCGACCGGAGCCTCGGTGGCTTCCGCGTCGGACCCCGTCGACGGTGCCGGCTCCACCTGGAGTCAGATCGCCGTGGACCAGTGGCGCGCCGACGTGGCTCGTCAGGGTCTTGTGGTCAACTATCAAGGAGTGGGCTCCACCGCCGGCCGCGTCGCCTACTACCAGGCGCAGGTCGACTTCGCGGTGAGTGAGATTCCCTTCCAGTCGGCGCAATACGACCGACAGGGAAACCTGTTGGCGGACGAGACACAACTGGCCGCCTCGCGTCCGTACGCCTATCTGCCCATCGTGGCCGGTGGCACGGCGTTCATGTACAACCTCAAGGCCAACGGGCAGCGCATCACCGATCTGCGATTGTCCCCCACCACCGTGGCCAAGATCTTCACCGGACAGATCAACATGTGGAACGACCCGGCGATCGTGGCCGACAATCCGCAACGGGTGATGCCCGCCACGCGGATCAAGCCGGTGATCCGCTCGGATGGTTCCGGCACCACCGCGCAGTTCACGGCTTTCATGGCCGATGAGACCACTTCGGACTGGAACGTGTTGTGTCAGCGAGCGAATCTCGGCTCGTCGTGCCCCGCGACGTCCTTGTACCCCGATTATCCGAACTCCGGCTTCGCCGCCCAACAGTTCTCCGATGGCGTGGCCAACTTCGTCGCCGCGCAGTACAACGACGGCGCCATCACCTACGTCGAGTACGGCTACGCCAAGGAGCGCGGTTTCCCGGTCGCGTCGGTCAAGAACGCCTCGGGCAACTTCAGCCAGCCCACGGCCGTCAACGTCTCGGTCGCGCTACAGGGAGCACGCATCAACAACGACGGCACCCAGGTACTCGGGGGCGTGTACCGCAATACCGACCCGCGCACGTATCCGATCTCCAGCTACTCGTACATGATCGTGCCCACCACCGAGGCGGCACCGTTCAACTCCTCCAAGGGTCAGAGCCTGTCGGAGTACATCTTCTACTTCCTGTGCGCCGGGCAGCAGAAGGCCGAACAGCTCGGCTACGCCCCGTTGCCCAAGAATCTCGTGCAGTTCGGATTCGAAGCGGTGGCCCGCATCCCGGGTGCCGTGGCCGCACCGGCCATCGACTCCTGCGCCAATCCCACCATCACCGGAGGCTTCCTCGTTCCCAAGGCCAACACCACGGCAACCACGGCCGCACCAGCTGGTGGAACGAGTGGAAGTGCGGGCTCGAGTGGTGGTTCCTCGGGAACCACGGTTCCCGGAGCCTCCACCGACACCACGGTTCCGGGTGCGGTGGTCGACACCGGAACGGACACCGGCGGGATGTCGGGAGAGGAGACCGTGGATGCCACCGGTGGTGAGGTGGTCGTCGCCACGCCCGGAGTGGCCATGGCCACCAGCGTGGAGATCGACACCGACGGGGGCGCGACGTCGCCGCTGGTGTACGTGCTGATCGCCTTCCTGCTATTGGGCGTCGCGGTCGGACCTCCGTTGGTGGCCGGACGGCTGCGTCCGTCGGTGAAGCAGTAGCGTTCCGATCCTGATGTTCCGAACGCCTCTCGTCATCGTCGCCGTCGTGCTCGCGTCGGTGGGCGGCCTCAGTGCCTGCTCCGGTGGGGACGCCGGGCCGGAGACCACCGCGCCGGTGGTGGGCATGCCCGACCCGCCTCTCCCGTCCGACGTGAACGCCATCGCCTACGTCGTCGGCGCGGTGGCCGGAATCGGCAACGCCGAGGTGCGCATGCAGATTCCGGAGGATCAGCCGACGCTCGGCGACGATGTCTACGTTCTCGACGTCTGGGTGAAGAGCGGAGCCCTCGAACCCTTCACCATTCGTCCCGACATGTTCCGCGTGTACACGGTCGACGGCAAGTCCTACACACCCGAGGCCGTGGGCGACATCGCGCGCTTCGGAGAGGCCACGCTGAACACCGGCGAGACGCACAGCGGGTTGATGGCGGTGCGTATACCGACCGAGTCGGAGCCCGCGATGTTCCTCGCCGACCTCACCGATCTCGGGGATCGGTTCTTCGCCGCCGCCTTTTCGGTCGATCCCGATTTCGTTCCCGAGGCACCCGAGAGCTGATCAGACGGGCAGTTCGCCCACGGTCTCGTTGGGGCCCACGACCTCCCATTCCCCGCGACGTCGCACGAGTGCCGAGTCGGAGGGCAGGAACACCACCGGGACGTTCGCCAACTTCTTGGTGCGCGCGTGACGATCGGGAGTCACCTTCTCGGCCTGGGCCACCACCGCCATCCCGGTCACCAGACCCAGCCCCAACGCCAAGGCGCCACCGCGCGGATCGATCATCGGATCGCACAGAGCCGAGGCCGGTGCACCGGCGCCCACCACCACGCCACCTTCCTTCAACACGTGATGAAGGGCGTCGAAGATCGGGGTGTCCTTGATGACGCTGCGCAGATGGATCGGATTGTCGCCGACCAACCACACGGCGTCGGCCTTGCGGACGACGTGAGCCGCGTCCGATTCCATGGCCTCGACACGTCGCATCACCATCAACGCGTCCACCACGACTCCCATGCGCTCGCCCCACGACATGGCGGCAGTCACGAGCACCTCGGGTCGTTCGAAGGCGTCGGCGGTGGGCAGAACCACCACCTTCTTCGCCTTCACCTCGGAGAGCAACCGACGATCGAGTTCGTCGTGAGCGGAGAAGGCTCCTCCGCCCTGCAAGACGATGGTGCCCTTGTTCGTGGAGTCGCTCATGCACGGAGCGTACGCCATCACACCTCTTCCAGCAGGTGCGCCTCCAGCAACCGCCAATGCGCGTCGACGACACCGATCGTCGCGCAGAAGGAGCGGACGTCCCCGTGGGCCGCGCGCAAGTCGTTCAAAACGCCGACCATCGATTCGGGATGGGCCGCGCGGAACACCTCCGGCATGGTGGCGAAACGCTCCGCGAGTTCGGGGGAGGCGGCGACGGCCCATTCACGGGTGCGCTCGCCGGCGGCGTGACTCAGCGCGTAGTCGGCGGCCACCGTGTCGTCGTCCACGCCGAGACCCGACAACAGCAATCCGGCCACCAGTCCGGTGCGATCCTTGCCGGCGGCGCAATGGAACACGACGGGTGACCTCTCCGCGTCGGCGATCACCCGCAGCGCGGCGCCCACCTGATCGCCGCCTTGGCGCAACATCAGGTGGTACTTCTCGCGCAGGAACTCGCTCTGACGGTCGCTCGACCGGTGCGCCTCGTCGGTGTCCCAGGTGCGATCGATGATCGAGTAATGGTGGAAGTCAACCGGATGACGTTCCACGGGGAAGGTGCCCCGCTCGCTCAACTCGTCGGCGGTGCGCAGATCGATGACCGTCCGCAACCCCAAGGGTCGCAGCGCTTCCACGTCGTCGGGGGTCAGGCGATAGAGACCGTCGGCTCGGAACACCCGACGCCACGCCACCCGACGACCATCGGCGGTGGCGTATCCCCCGAGGTCACGGAAGTTGTGCACCGCCGTCAGCGGAATGTGGCGGTCGGGATGGTCGATCACCCCGCGGATCGTAATGGTCACCCGTGAACGTCGGGCTTTGTCGTGGTTACCAAACGGTAACTATCCTTCTCCCAACGCGGGATCACGTCCCCCTCTCAAGGAGCACCCACATGGCCATCACGACCGTCGGAGTTGTCGGATCCGGAATCATGGGTTCGGGACTCGCCGAAGTCATCGCCCGCGGTGGCATGAACGTCATCGTCCGCTCGCGCAGTCAGGCCACCGCCGATGCGATGGTCGCCTCCGTGGGCAAGGGATTGAGCAAGCAGGTGGAGAAGGGGCGTCTCACCGAGGACGAGAAGAGCGCCATTCTCGGTCGCATCACCGCGGTCAGCGATCTCTCCAAGTTGGCCGACTGCGATCTGGTCATCGAGAGCGTCGTCGAGGATCTCGACACGAAGAAGTCGCTCTTCGCCGAACTCGACAAGGTGGTGAAGGCCGGTGCGATCATCGCCACCAACACCTCCACCCTGCCGGTGATCGAGTTGGCCATGAGCACCGGTCGCCCCGAGTTGGTCTGCGGAATCCACTTCTTCAATCCGGCGACGGCCATGCCGTTGGTCGAGATCGTGCGCCCCTTGTCGGCCAGCGACGACACCATCGCCGCGGCCACCGGTTTCGCCGAGGCCTGCGGCAAGCAGCCGGTCCAGGTGAAGGACCGCGCCGGTTTCATCGTGAACGCGTTGCTGTTCCCCTACCTCAACAACGCCATCCGCATGCTCGAGCAGGGCACCGCGAACATGGCCGACATCGACACCGCGATGAAGGGCGGCTGCAACTTCCCCATGGGTCCGTTCGCCCTGCTCGATCTGGTCGGCCTCGACACCTCGTTGGCCATCCTCGACGCCCTGTACAACGAGTTCCGCGATCCGAACTACGCGGCTGTTCCGACGTTGCGACGCATGGTGGCCGCCGGACAACTCGGTCGCAAGACCAAGTCCGGCTTCTACACCTACTGACCGTCATGACCGCCGTCTGGTCGGTGGTCGACGAGCACGTCGCGAGATTCACCGCGCCACAAGGCCCGATCCCGTCCACCGATTGGGATTTCTCCAGCGTCGCTTTCGGTGACGACGACCTCATCGCCGTGGGCGCCGACCTCGAGACGGGCACGTTGTTGAACGCCTACTCCCACGGGCTGTTCCCGATGCCGATCTCCCGCGGCAAGCTCGGATGGTTCAGCCCGGTGACACGCGGGGTGATCCCGCTCGACGGCTTCCACGTGTCCACGTCGCTGCGCAAACACGCGCGGCGCTTCTCGGTGGATTTCGACTCGCGATTCACCGAGGTCATGGAGGCCTGCGGAGACGAAAAGCGCGAGCACGGCTGGATCGACGCCGACTTCGTCGATGCCTACACCGAGCTACACCGGTCGGGGTGGGCGCACTCCTGCGAGGTGCTGGCCGACGGTGAACTGGTCGGAGGCGTGTACGGGGTACGGATCGGCCGCTTCTTCGCCGGTGAGAGCATGTTCCATCGTCGTACGGACGCCTCCAAGGTCGCTCTGTGGGCCCTCACCGCCACCATGGCCGCGGCCGGGATTCGACTGTTCGACGTGCAGTGGACCACCCCGCATCTGGTCTCCCTCGGTGCCGTCGACGTGCCCCGGGCCGACTACTTGCGTCTCCTGTCCGAGGCACGAAACGCCTGAGATTCCCGACAGACTGAGGACATGGCAGACGCTCCGGGCACCACACGCGACGAACCCTGGTTGATGCGCACCTACTCGGGGCACTCCACCGCGAAGGCCTCCAACGAGTTGTACCGAACCAACCTGGCCAAAGGTCAGACCGGTTTGTCCATCGCGTTCGACCTGCCCACCCAGACCGGTTACGACCCCGACTCCCCCATGGCCGCCGGTGAGGTGGGCAAGGTCGGTGTTCCCGTCGCCCATCTCGGACACATGCGCACGTTGCTCGACGGCATTCCGCCCGGACAGATGAACACGTCCATGACGATCAACGCCACCGCCGCCTGGCTGCTGGCTCTTTACGTGGCCAACGCCGAGGATCAGGGCGTCGCGCGCTCGGCCCTTCGCGGCACCACGCAGAACGACATCGTCAAGGAGTACCTGTCGCGCGGCACGTACATCTTCCCCCCGGTCCCGTCACGCCGACTCATCGTCGACATGGTCGCCTGGTGCGCCAACAACGCTCCCAAGTGGAACCCCATGAACGTGTGCTCGTACCACCTTCAGGAGGTGGGCGCCACGCCGGTGCAGGAGATCGCCTACTCCCTGGCCACCGCGGTCGGTGTGCTCGACGCCGTCCGTGACTCGGGACAGGTGCCGCCCGAACAGTTCGCCCAGGTGTTCGGAAGCATCTCGTTCTTCGTGAACGCCGGTATCCGTTTCATCGAGGAGACCTGCAAGATGCGGGCCTTCACCGAGTTGTGGGATCGCATCGGCCTCGAGCGCTACGGGGTCACCGACGCCAAGGCCCGACGGTTCCGTTACGGCGTGCAGGTGAACTCGCTCGGTCTCACGGAGGCCCAGCCCGAGAACAACGTCCAGCGCATCGTTCTCGAGATGCTGGCCGTCTCGTTGTCGAAGAACGCGCGCGCCCGCAGCATCCAGCTGCCGGCCTGGAACGAGGCCCTCGGTCTTCCCCGACCGTGGGACCAGCAATGGAGCCTGCGCATGCAGCAGGTGTTGGCCTTCGAGACCGACCTGCTGGAGTACGGCGACATCTTCGACGGCAGCAAGGTGATCGAGTCCAAGACCGCCGAGTTGCGCGACGCCGCCTGGGCCGAGTTCGAGGACGTGCTGGCGCTCGGAGGTGCGTTCGAGGCGGTCGACACGCTGAAGGGTCGACTGGTGAAGTCGATGGCCGAGCGCAGCCGACGCATCGAGAGCGGCGAACAGGTGGTGGTGGGCGTGAACAGCTACACCGAGTTCGAACCCTCTCCTCTCGGTGGCGAGGGCAACATCGTGAAGGTCGATCCCGACGTCGAGCGACAGATGATCGACGACGTCACCGCCTGGCGTGCCGGTCGTGACGAGGCGGCGGTTCGGGCCGCACTGGCCGAGTTGCGCGAGGCGGCCCTCGGATCCGACAACATCATGGAGCCCTCGATCGCCCTGGCCAAGGCCGGCGGAACCACCGGCGAATGGTCGGGCGTGTTGCGCGAGGTGTTCGGCGAGTACCGCGCCCCCACCGGCGTGGCGGCCGCGGTGGGTCGACGTCCCGGCGAGTTGGCCGCCGTCGCCGAGTTCGTTCGTTCCATTCCCGGCGGTCCGCCCAAGATCCTGGTGGGAAAGCCCGGTCTCGACGGCCACAGCAGCGGCGCCGAGCAGATCGCCGTGGCGGCTCGCGACTCGGGTATGGAAGTGGTGTACTCCGGCATCCGGCTCACCCCCGAGCAGATCGCGGCCAGTGCTCGCGACGAGGATCCCGACGTGATCGGACTGTCCATCCTGTCGGGCTCCCACATGGCGTTGGTACCCGCGGTGCTGGCGCAGTTGCGCTCGCAGGGTGTGGACTCGCCCGTGGTGGTCGGAGGGATCATCCCCGAGGAGGACCGTCCCACGTTGCTCTCGATGGGCGTGGCGGCCGTCTACACGCCCAAGGATTTCCAGTTGAGCAACATCATGCGCGACATCGCCGAGATCGTCGCCGCCAACCGCGGCTGAGTTCTCAGTCCGCGCGTTCGGCGTCGATCCAACGCTCGAGGACCGGACCGCTCTCGAAGCTGGTGATCAACGCGTATCGCGGGGTGTCGGCGTTGTGCACCACCACGTGCCACAGACGTTGGGTGTCCACCACGAAACGCGCACCGCGCGCCAACGGAACACGACGTTCGGTGGAGCGATCGGGCAGACCCTCGGCGTCGTTGTCCATCAACAGCATGTAACTGTCGGGCGAGTCGGTGAGTTCCACCCACGACCTCACCACCCAACCCTCGTCGTCGGGGTTGAACCGGTTGTTGTCGTCACGATGGATGGACCGGATCGCCGTCTCGCGATCTTGAGGCTCGAGCTTGATGATGCGCACACGCCCGAAGTTCGCGCCCACCGACGTGACGTAGTCGCGGAGTGTGGGTGCCTTGTCGGCGTTACTGGTCCAGAGGGCGTCCTTGTCGGTCTTGCCCTTGTCCCAGAATCCGCGACAATCCAGTTGTCCGTCGGCCGATGCGAGTGGAGCGAAGTTGGTGTCGCCACCGCTCTTCCAGTCCATGTATTCGAGCGACTCCCACTCGTGCGACGGCACCTCGACGGGCATCGGCTTCAACATCACGAACCCGGTGTCGGCCAGGGCCGCCGAACGCGGATGCGGAGTGTGCAAGGGGATCTTCACCGACCAGTGTTCGAGGTTGGGCCAGAACGGAGTCGTGCCGGTGCTCATGCGCTCAGTCTACGAATCGGGCTTCGCGGGTGCAGGGCACTTGGTCCGTGACCCGACGGCCGATCGACCTCAGGGCGTGACGACAGTGGTCGTGGTCGTCGGTGCGGCGGTGGTGGTGACCACGCCACCCGAGGGGATGACGACCTTCTGCCCGGCTTGGATGGCGTCGGGATTCGCCAGACCGTTGGCGGCCACGATGGCCTCGACCGTGACGCCGAACTGCCCGGCGATGTACGACAACGTGTCGCCCTGTTGGATCGTGTACGTCTGCTCGCCCATCGCCACGGTCGTGGTGGTGGCGATCGCCCCGTCCGGAGAGGTGGGTGCCACGGTCACCTGCGTACCCAACATCGGGAGCGAGTCGAGACCGGATTCGTCTCCGCTCCCGCACGCGGACACGAGAACGATCGCCGGCAACGCCAGAAGGATGAGAGAGCGCTTGATCACGCCCCACAGCGTAGGAGCGAACGACGCGTTTGCCACGAGGAGGATCCGTCAGGTGAGACGGTCGGTGACGTACAGCGCCAGGGACTCCAGCTCGCGCCTGGCGTCGGGCTCGATGGGAGCCGAGACCAAGGAGGCCACGGCCTCGTCACGGAGTCGCAGGATCACCGACTCCATTTCGTCGAGGGCCCCGCAGTCCACGATCGCCTGCTGGGCGTCGGCCACTTGCTCGTCGCTCAATCGCTCACGACCCACCGAGGCCAGAACACGTCGTTGCGCCTCGTCGGCTCGTTCCATCGCGATGGCCATCAACGGCGTGGGCTTGCCCTCGCGCAGATCGTCACCGACCGGCTTGCCGGTGACCTCGGTGAGACCGAACGCACCCATCACGTCGTCGCGCATCTGGAACGCGTCGCCCAAGGGGAGTCCGTAGGCACTGAGAGCCGGCAACAACTCCGACTCCCGCGACGGGGCCGCCAACATCGCACCCAGATGGAGGGGACGTTCGATGGTGTACTTGCCGCTCTTGTAACGACAGATGCGCTCGGCCTTGAACCGTCGGCGTTCGTTGCGCGCCGATCCGATGAGGTCGAGCAATTGTCCGACGTTGAGTTCGATCCGCAACTCGTGCCAGATCTCCCGCGCTTGGGGCGACACGTCGGACATCAGGCGGTCGCTGTACACGAACGCCAGATCACCCACCAGGATCGCGATTCCGTCGCCGTACCGGCGGGACTCGCCGCTCCCCCCGCCACGACGGTGCTCGTCGGCGAAGACCTCGTGGGTCACCGGTGCACCGCGTCGCGAGGTGGACCCGTCCATCACGTCGTCGTGGAACAAGGCGAAGCCGTGCAGCAGTTCGAGAGCGGCGCCGGCGTCGAGGCTGACGGTCGATTCCGGATCACCACCGGCTCCGACGAAGCCCCAATGACAAAAAGCGGGACGCAACCGCTTGCCACCCGACGACACCAACCGCCTGATCTCGGTGATCGGTGACTCCAGTTCCTCGTCGAACGACGACCAACGTCGCTCCTCGGGGGCGAGGACATCGGCGATGCGTCGTTCCACCCGAGCGGCCAGCGCGACGAGGGAGGCCGGGGGCGGGGTCACGACGACAGGTTAGGCCGATCAGCCGTCGAGACCGCCCACGACGTCCTCGATTCGGGTGCGCGCGTTGCCGATTCGGTCACGGCACAGACGGATCAACTCCGAGGCGCGTTGCACGCGGGCGGCCAGCACGTCGACGTCGACGTCGGCGCGCTCCAACTCGGACAGGATCCGCTCGAGCTCCGCCAACGCCTCGGCGTATCCGATCTCGTCATCCTTCTTCGCCATGTGACTCTCCTCGTGTGCTCATGCGTTCTTCCTCGCGTCCTTCACCGTGGCCGTGGTCGTTCCGTCGCGCAGGGTGGTGACGATCTCGTCGCCGACCTTCACGTCGTCGGCGGATCGAACCACGCGGCCGTCGGCGGTGCGGGTGATCGACCAGCCCCGAGCCAACACGTTGACCGGGTCGAGCAAGGCGACGCGCTTCTCGAGATTGTCGACGGCCAACGACCGCTCGGCCAGCAACTGCGGGGCCCGCCGACGCAACCGCTCGATGCGGTCGGCGAGTCGTTCGTCGGCACGATCGACGGCGGTTCGGGTGTGCACCGCGATCTCGCGGGCCACCTTCGTCAGACGGTGGCCCGACTCGTCGAGCAGTTGCCCCGCCCGACCCGCGATGTCGGACCACGCTCCTTCCACCTCGTCCACGAATCGGTTGACGTGGGCGATCAGGGCCACCGCGCAGGCCGTGGGGGTCTTGTGGCTCTCATGGGCCACCTCGTCGGCGACGTGCACGTCGATCTGGTGTCCGATGCCGGTGAACACCGGCAACGGCGAGTCGGCGATGGCCAACGCGATCATCTCGGAGTCGAAGGTCGCCAGATCGGTCTTGCTCCCTCCACCGCGGATCACGACGATCACGTCGATGTCGTTGCGACGTCCGAGCGCGCGGATGGCGGCGGACACCTCCGCCGGCGCGGTGTCGCCCTGGACCGTCACGTCGGCGATCTTGATGTCGAACCCCAGACCGGACTCCTCGATCTGTTGCAGGAAGTCGGTGATGCCCGCGGTTCCCTTGCTGCCGACGATGCCGAGTCGCAGGGGCACCGGGTTCATCTCGACCTCGCGGTTTCGCCCGTACGCGCCGGTCTCCTTGAGTCGGCGAATCAGTTCCTCGCGCTGCAGGGCGATGTCGCCCAACGTGTAGTTGGGGTCGATGCCGCGCATGATGAGCGACAACTTGCCGAAGCCCCCGTAGAAGTCGAGTCCCCCGAAGATTCGGATCTTCAACCCGTTGGCCAGCTCGAGCCCGCTCTTCATCAGCGTGGGACGCAACTTGCGCATCTCGGTGCCCCACAGGTTCACGCTCACCTGCACCTTGCGCCCCCGGGCGTCGACATCGACCAGGTTGAAGTAGGTGTGGGGATTCTTGAAATTGAGTCCCGACACCTCGCCCCACACCCAGAGCCCCTCGTCGAAATGGTCGGCCAACACCTCGTTGATCTCGTCGGCCAACTCGGCGATGGAGAAGGTGCGGACGCCCAGCGGTCCGTCGACGTCCTCGTCGGCGAACACCCCGTCGCCGAACAGGTCGAGGTCGTCCGAGTCTTCGGTGTCGTCGAGGTCGTCGCTCATGGCCCACCGATTCTGCCCCACACGGGACCGTGGTTCGCGCGAGCGGCTCACACTAAGTTGGGCATCGTGACCGGCACCCTCGTCATCCTCCGCCACGGCGAGAGCACGTGGAATCAGCAGAACCTCTTCACCGGCTGGCACGACGTGCCACTCTCCGACAAGGGTCTGGCCGAGGCCGCCCAAGCCGGCTCCACCATGGCCGAGGCCGGCCTGTTCTTTGACGTGGCCCACACCTCGTTGCTCACCCGCGCGGTGATGACGTGCCACCTGGCGTTGAACGCCATGGGCCAGGTGTGGCTGCCGGTTCAGAGGTCGTGGCGTCTGAACGAGCGCCACTACGGGGCGCTGCAGGGACTCGACAAGAAGGCCACCACCGATCTGCACGGCGCCGAACAGACCAAGTTGTGGCGTCGCAGTTTCGACGTGCCACCCCCTCCCGTGGGCACTGACAGCCCCGAGCACCCGGTGAACGACCGCCGTTACCGATTGCTGGACCCCGCGGTTCTGCCCGCCGCCGAGTGCCTGAAGGACGTGGTGACGCGGGTGCTTCCCTACTGGAACGACTCCCTCGTGCCCCAGTTGCGCGACGAACTGACCGTGCTCGTCACCGCCCACGGCAACAGCCTGCGCGCCCTCGTGATGCATCTCGAGGGCATCTCCGAGGACGACATCGCCGAACTGAACATCCCCACCGGGGCCCCTCGCCGCTACACCTTCGACGACACGATGCGGGTGACCGCGGCCGAGTACCTCGGTGACGCCGCCGCCGTGGCCGCCGCCGCCGAGGCGGTCTCCAAGCAGGCCGGTGCCTGACGATCCTTCCCGAGGGTGGTGTGTCGCCCGACTCAGGGGGGTGTCGGTCGGCTCAGACCCGTGACGACCGGGACATTCACGGTGGTTCTCACAAGTTCACGAGCGTTATAGGGTTCGGGGCATGGCAAGCAAAAAGACTTATCTGGACAGCCTCCGCCGCGTTTCGTTGTTCTCCTCCTGCTCCACCAAGGACCTCGAGAAGATCGCCAAGGCCGGCGACGAGGTCACACTGAGCGCCGGAACCGTGATCGTCGACCAGGGTCAGACCGGTCGCGAGGCGTTCGTCATCATCAACGGCTCGGCCACCGTGAAGCGCAACGGCAAGAAGGTCGCCACGCTGGGTGCCGGGTCGGTCGTCGGCGAATTGTCGCTGCTCGACCACGGTCCGCGCACCGCCACCGTCGTGGCCGAGACCGACTGCACGGTTCTGGTCATCAGCCAGCGTCAGTTCCTCGCCGTGATCGACGCCATCCCGGCGATTTCGCACAAGCTTCTGGCCACTCTGGCCGGTCGCATCCGCGAACTCGACCGTCAGTACTTCGGCTGAACTCCATCTCGTTGGGTCGAGGGGTTCGCCCCATCACCCACTTGGCAGTAGCGTTCTCTCTGCATGGGAACGCACGCTGAGACTCCGGCCGCACCTTCGGGTTCGCGGCGCCTGAAGCCCTACCAAATCTCGATCGCCATCGGCTCCTTCATGGCGGTGTTCATCGCGGTGTCGGGCGTGTTGCCCCTCATCACCGGGTGGCACAACGACTCGCCCATCCACCGCGAGGTGTTCGGTGGAATCCCCGGCCCGCTGAAGCTGGCCTTCTACACCGTGATCCCGGTCTTCGTGCTGTGGGGCTCGTTGCGCTTCGCCGACCGCATCCGCAACTGGGAGCGCGGCGCGCCCGATCGTCGTCGCACCACGACGGCCAACGCCAAGCGACGTCTCGCGGACTTCCGCGCGGGCGTGTACATGCGCACGCTCCTGCGCGACTCGGCCGCGGGTCTCATGCACTCGTTGATCTACTTCGGCTTCCTCATCCTGCTCGGCGTCACCACGGTTCTCGAGCTCGACCACCAACTCCCCGAGAGCCTGAAGTTCCTCCACGGTGACGTGTACCGCGGCTACGTGTTCGTGGGTGACTTCGCCGGTCTGATGTTCACCGGTGGAGTGATCTGGGCCATCGTGCGTCGCTACGTGCAGCGCCCCTACCGCATTCGCATCAAGTCCAAGCCCGAGCACGCGGTCATCCTCGTCACCCTGCTCGCCATCGGACTCACCGGCTTCGGCGCCGAGATGTTCCGCATCGCCGAGTCGGCAGCCAGCGGAAAGAACATGGACCACGAGAAGTGGTCGTTCGTCGGCTACCCGTTGGCCCAGACCGTCGACGGTCTGGCCCCCCGCACGCTCGAGCTGTGGCACCAGGGTTGGTGGATCGCGCACGTGCTGACGTTCGTCGTCTTCCTCGCCATCCTGCCCATCACCATGCTGCGTCACATCTTCACGTCGCCGCTCAACATGTACCTGAAGGACCGCGAGCGACCCAAGGGCGCCATGAAGGCCATGCCGAACCTCACCGAGACCTCGCTGGAGTCCTTCGGTGCGGCCGTCGTGGAGGACTTCACGTGGAAGCAGCTGCTCGACACCGACGCCTGCACCATGTGCGGACGTTGCACCAGCGTGTGCCCGGCCCACGCCACGGGCAAGCCCCTCGACCCGCGCGAGATCGTCCTGAAGACCGGTGAAGTGATGGCGGCCACCGCCGCGCACGCTCCCGGCGGCAAGGTCTCTCCCCCGCTCGGCACCGACGCCGAAATCACCATCGGAGCGAACTCGCTGTTCGAGCGCATCACCGCCGAGGAAGTCTGGAGCTGCACTTCGTGCAAGGCCTGTGACGAGATCTGCCCCGTGAACATCGAGATCCTCGACAAGATCCTCGACATGCGTCGTTACCTCTCGCTGATGGAGAGCAACTTCCCCGCCGAGTTGGGCAACGCGTACCGCTCGATGGAGAACCAGGGCAACCCGTGGGGCATGAACCAGGGCGAGCGCGCCGACTGGGCCAAGGACCTTCCGGTCGACGTCGTCGATCCGGGCGACGCCTTCTCGCACGAATACCTCTACTGGGTCGGTTGCGCCGGATCGTTCGACGACAAGAACAAGAAGGTCACCCAGTCGATGGCCAAGCTGTTGAAGCGGGCCGGCATCGACGTGGCCATCCTCGGACCGAGCGAGATGTGCACCGGCGACTCCGCTCGTCGCTCCGGCAACGAGTACCTGTTCCAGATGCTCGCCATTCCCAACGTGGAGATGCTCAACGGCATGGGCGTGAAGAAGATCATCACCCAGTGCCCGCACTGCTTCAACACCCTCGCCAACGAGTACCCCCAGTTGGGTGGTCGCTACGAAGTGATCCACCACACTCAATTGCTGGAGCAGTTGATCGAGAGCGGTCAGCTCGACGTGAGCAACGCCTCGCTCGAGGAGCGGATCACCTACCACGACTCGTGCTACCTCGGTCGTCACAACGACGTGTACCTCGCTCCCCGCAAGGTGGTCGCTTCGATCAAGGGAATCGAGGTCGTCGAGATGCAGCGCAACGGTACCAAGGGCATGTGCTGTGGCGCCGGTGGCGCTCGCATGTGGATGGAGGAGTCCATCGGCACCAAGGTGAACGACGAGCGCGCCCGCGAGGCCTTGAGCACCGGTGCGAGCCGGGTGGCCACCGCGTGTCCGTTCTGCTACATCATGCTCGACGACGGCGTGAAGGCCGCCGGAGCCGAGGAAGACCAGGTGAAGGTCGCCGACATCGCCATCCACCTTCTCGAAGCCATCGAGAACGGTGAGAAGGCCCTGGCCAACCCCACCGCTCCCCTCACCACATCGAACTGATCTCGTCGTTCTGGGCGGGTTTGGCGCGCTCCGGCGTCACGACAGCCGCCCAGAACCGGATGTCAGTTCAGGTGACCGAGCACCAATGACCGCAGGGTCTCGATGCCCACACCCTTGCTCGCGCTGACCCACACGATGTCACCGGGCTCGAGCATGCAGCCCGCGGCCAGATCCTTCTTGCGGGTCTGACGCTTGGCCGACTTCACCTTGTCGTGCTTGGTGGCCACCACCGTGTGCGGAATTCCGTTGGCGCGCAGCCACTCGAGCATCTGAACGTCCAACTTGGTGGGGCCGATCTCGCCGTCGACCAGCACGAAGACGTTGGTCAGCTCCTCGCGGTCGAGCAGATAGCCCTCGATCATCTTCTGCCAACCCTGCTTCACCCGTCCGGGAACCGCCGCGTAGCCGTAGCCGGGCAGATCGACCAACGTGGAGCCGTTGGGCAAGGCGAACATGTTGATCAACTGCGTTCGACCGGGCGTGTTGGACACCCGCGCCAACTGCTTGCGATTGGCCAGCGCGTTGATGAGCGACGACTTGCCCACGTTGCTGCGCCCCACGAAGGCCACTTCGGCGGGTGACGGGGGAAGGACCTTCGCGTCGACCGCCGAGGTGACGAACTCGATGGACAACGGCGAAGCGGACACGTGACGAGTGTACGGTGCGGAACCGTCGCGTCAGGGCAGGTCGTCCTCCATCGTGGTGCCCGGGATGTCGAACCGAATGTCGGCGACCTCGGCCAGCGTCTGCAGATCGCTCACCAACACGCCGCCCGCACCGACCGTCACCAGACGATTCGACGCGACCATCGAACGACGGATGGGGAACCACTGCATCAGGCGGCCCTGTTCGACGAAGCGGTCGTCGACCAAGCGCAACACGACCGCCGACTCGCAACCGGGTCCCCCGAAACTCTCGCAGCTCATCTCTTTCGGCACCACGACCTGACCGGTGGGTTCCCACCACAGGAACGCGTGCGGGTCCCAGGTGGCCTCGCTCCATTCCGCGATATCGGCGGTGGCCACACGGGTCGGTCGACTCGGATCCGAGACGTCGAACAACGACACCTGAGCGCCGGTGATCACTCCCGCGTCGGTGCCCGACATGCCGACACCGATCACGCGATCGTCACCGATGGGCTTCAGATAGGTCGAGTACCCGGGGATCTTCAACTCGCCCACCATCCGCGGATCGTCGGGCTCGGACAGGTCGATCACGTAGAGCGGATCCACCTGGCGGAACGTGACCACGTATCCGCGGGGTCCGTCGAAACGAACACCCTGGATTTGCTCTCCGCGTCCGAGGCCACGGACCGCACCGATCTCGACCAGTTCGTCTCCGTCGAGCCGCAACACGTGGACACCGTTGTCCTGCCCGCCACCGAAGTCGCCGGAGAACGCGGTGGTGGCCACGCGAAGGTCACCCTCGAATTCGGACATCGAGTACGAGTTCAGCAACGTGCCGATCACCTCCCCGGAGGCGACGTAGTCGACGCCGTCGGCCAGCGAGAATCGGTGGATCACCGTGCGCGGCGTCGCGGCGACGTTGGACACCCACTGCTCGTCGACGACGTCGTTCCAGCGGGCGGTGGTGACGTAGAGACTCTGCTCGGAGGTGTAGGTGTTCCCGGCTTGGGAGATCAGACCGACGGCTCCCGACGGCGCCGAGGAGTCCGCGGACGTGTCGGATGCTCCGACGTCGATGGTCGCGACCCAGGTGATGCCCCAACCGCTGAAGTCACCGGGATGTCCGAGGCGCGAGCAATCGAGTGCGATCGACGGGGCGCCCCAACTTCCGAGCGATGACTCCTCGAACGTGCGCGGCAACAGATCCTCGGCCTTGAGGGCTTCGATCACCTGGAGATTGCGCGCCTTGGCGGCCTTCGACGAGTCCTCGGTTCCGTCTCGGGGGGAGACGAAATCCAGTCGACTCACGAGATCCGCCTGAAGAACCATGTGCACCCGTCGACCGACCGAGCGCACGGACACCAGGGCGCCCTCCACATGGTCTCGCCGGACCAACACGGGAACACCGGCATCCACCGAGTATCGCGACACCACCGCCGAGGCGGTTCGTGACCACGAGGTGGTGACCACCACCAGAACGTCGTCGTTCAGGATCATCTGTGACTCGCCTTGCGGAGTCTCCAGGTCGGCCACCACGCGCGCGGTGTCGAGGTCGACACTGCGCAATCGGTTGTCGATGATGCTGTAGACGAATCGCCCGTCGGTCTCGGTGATGTCGCCCTCGTCGACACCGGACTCCTGGGTGTTGGTGCCCGAGGTGCCCGAACCGTCGAATTCACCGCTCGACGACTCGTCCGCGGCCGGAGCCTCGGTGGCGGCGACCGCATCCTCGGCCCATCCGCCGTCGCGTCCCCAGTAGATCGGGTACATGTCGAGGCCGTAGGGCGTCACCCGCTCGATCATCTCGGCCTTGGTCCACTCGACGACCTGGTCGCAATCGTCGAACTCCGAATACAGACTCACCGCATCACCGGGGCGGGGATCGAAGAGACGCGAGTTGGACGTGTTGCTCTCACCGCCAGAGCACGACACACCGAGGAGTGCGAGGCTCGAGAGGGCGAGAAGGTGTGGCGCGCGAATGTTCATGCCCCATCAGACGCCACGAGCGGGCGCCCGGTTCCCGAACGAATGTCAGTTCTTGTCGAAGTTCTCGAAATAGCGGCTGGGGGTGGGGCCCCGCTGGCCGTGATACTTCGAGCCACGCGCACCCTGACCGTACGGCTTGTCGGCCGGGGTGGTCATCTGCATGAAGCTGACCTGACCGATCTTCATGCCGGGATAGAGCGTGATGGGAAGGCTGGCGACGTTGGCCAACTCGAGGGTGACGTGTCCGTCGAAGCCCGCGTCGATGAAGCCCGCGGTGGAGTGGATGAGCAAGCCCAGACGGCCGAGGGAACTCTTGCCTTCGATGCGGGCCACCAGATCGTTGGGCACGCCCACGCGCTCGAGGGTGCTGCCCAAGACGAACTCTCCGGGGTGCAACATGAACACGCCGTCCTCGGGGATCTCGACCAACTCGGTGAGACCGGTCATGTCCTTCTTCACGTCGATGACACCGGCCGTGTGGTTGCGGAACACCCGGAACAGGTTGTGCAGGCGCACGTCGATGGAGGATGGCTGGATCATCGCCTCGTCGAGCGGGTCGATGATGATGCGGCCGGCCGCGAGGGCCTCCCGCAGGCTGCGGTCGGACAGAATCACGACCCTCACCGTAGTGGGTTCGGGACCCCGGCCAACAGGTGACGGCTCGCCCGACCGCCGATAATCTCGGGGCTGTCTGCGGGTGTAGTTCAATGGCAGAACATCAGCTTCCCAAGCTGAGAACGCGGGTTCGATTCCCGTCACCCGCTCCA
>VFQT010000772.1_pt1 | contig 43273 bp, 62 predicted proteins | sample 3512381 | NCBI WGS metagenome assembly VFQT01 (sample SAMN10412376, study PRJNA504923) | tailings metagenome | isolation source: Relicate 2 Philex TSF3 active mining site | place: Philippines: Tuba, Benguet | collected 2017-08-29 | reverse complement strand
GGCAGGTGTGGCGGGTCGGCAGGTGCTCGCCGAACGCGCCGAAGTCGGTGTCGGTGTCGGTGTCGGTCATCGCGGAGGGCCCTCACCGAACGCGAGCCAGCCAGGGTCGACGCCGAGGATGCGCGCGTACGTGTCGATGGTGTCGAGGTCCATCCGCGTTTCCCCGGCGAGGTGCCGCCGAGCCATGCGGAACCCGGAGTGCCCGGGGTCCATGCCGCTCGCCCGGCGGCCGAGGGTGACGATCTCCATGCGCCGCGCGATGAGCGCACGACGCAGGTTGGCCCGGGCGCGCTCGTCCACGGGCGTCACGACGCACCGCCCGTCGCCGTCCGGCTCGCCAGGAGCACCGCGGCGTGCTCGGCGTCCCAGGCGTGCACCGGGTAGCGCAGGAGCTCCCCGGAGTGCCGGTCGTGCACCAGGCGCTCCACGGTCGCCGTCGTCGCTCCGGCCGGGCGCGTGACCCGGAAGCGCGCGCCGTCGTCGCGGTCCACCAGCACGCCGTGATGGACGGCGCGGCGGACGGTGTAGGTGCGAGTCGAGTACGGCGCGGCGGTCATGCGGCGGCCCTCGCGAGCTCGGCGCGGCGGATGGCGCAGGCGACGCCGGCCGCCACACGCGCGTCGGTCAGGGCGCGGTGCGCCGCACCCTCGAAAGCCACGCCGTAGTGTTCGGCCGCCGCCGACAGCTTGAGCCAGCGCTGGACGCCGATCTCCGCCTTCGCTCGCTCCATGACGCACGAGGCCCAGCGCGACGACGTCCAGCCCATGCGGCGCAGCATTTCGCGATCAAAGTCCACGTTGTACGCGGTGACCCACGGGCTTCCGTGCTGGGACATCCAGCCCTCGAAGCTCTGCGCAGCGCCGAACGCATCGACGCCACGGGCGCGAATCTCCTCGATCGTCAGGTGGTTGATCTCGAGCGCCGGAGCCGCCCGCTCGTCGAGCTCGGGCGGAATGACCAGCGAGGACCACGCGGCGATCTCGGACCCGTCGCGGTCGAGGATGACCGCGGCGAGCTCCACCACGTTGGCCCAGGGGTCGCGCGGCAGGCCGGTCGTCTCCGTGTCGAGCACGCAGAGCCGGCTGCGGAACAGGTCAGCCACGGTTCACCTCCGTCCCCGGCGCGGCGCACGGCGGGTCCATGTGGGCGAAGCAGCTCAGCGCGAGGTCATCGAAGATGCGGCCGATGCGGCGCTTCGACGTCTCGGTCATGAACCGCTCCGACAGGATCGCGTTGAGCACCCGGTTCCGGGTCATGATCTGCTCGCGGGTGAGCACCCGCTTCTTCCCCGTCCACTCGGCGTCGATCTGCGCGGCCACCTCCTCGACGGAGTTGATGTGCGTCACGCCATCATCGTCGCGGTCGATGAAGACGCCGCTGAGCGGCTTGTGTTCGTAGGGCTTGCGTGCCATCACCCACCCCCACGCGGCGCGGCGCACATGCACACGAGGTTGTGGCTCAGCGCCGACAGGCGCGGGTAGCACTCCTCGGCGCAGGCACGCGCCTTCGCCGTCGCCTCGGCGTCGGCCCTGTAGATGAGCATGCCGATGCCGAGAATGCAGGCCAGGCCGAGAACCACAGGCCAACCGAAGAACATCAGCTCAACGGCGTCTTCGAGGAGACTACGCACGGGTCACCTCCGGCGCACCCGCAACGACGGTCATCGCCCCGGGCCGCGTCACCAGGTACACCACGGGCCCCGCCACCTCGGGCCACTCCCCGGACCAGTCCTGTGCGTTGTCCACGAAGATCGGCAACGGGTCGAGCCCGGCCAACTCGCGCAGCACCACCCGCATCTCCAGGTCCGCGAGGATGCGCTTGCCGGTCGACGCCCGCTTCCACGGGCGCCCGTCGATCAGCACCTCCATCGCCGGCGTCTTGCTGTTCTCCGCCGGCGGGAACCGCCACGACACGTGCTTCATCCTCGGCAGACTCGCGGCCTGCCTCGCCGCGATCTCGGTCGGCGCCCGCCGGATGCAGTCGAGCAGCACCGACACCCGCTCCGCCTCCGCCGCCATCGATGCTGCCGTGCCCTCCGCAGCCACCAGCGCCGACTTGGCCTCCGCCGCCTCCTTGGCCTGGCGCTCCGCCGCACCCTGCGACTGGTAGTGCGCGGTGTAGACCGCGTCGGCCACCTTGACCTCCGACGGGGTCGGGTTCGGGTGCTCGGGCTGCGCCACCGCCTCCGGCGCCGCGTCCACGCTCGGCTCGCGCCCCAGGGCGCGCTGTGCTGCGTCCCAGGACCGCGCCGCTGCCGCACCCTCCTGGAGCCGACGGAACGCGCCCTGAGCCTCCGTGAGCGCCGCGCTGGCCGTGTCCAGAGACGCACGCGCCGCGTGCCCGTCCGCCTCGAGCTTGGCCACCAGCGCGGCGGCATCCGTCGTGTCGGGCGTCTCATCGAACGGGCGGTGGCACGTCGGGCACGCGGCAGCCGCCTGCAGCGCCTTGAGCTCGGCCGCCGCCCGGGCGTAGTCGCGCGCTGCGGACTGGTAGGCGTCGTGCGCCTTGGCGCGCGCCGCGGAGGCGTTGCGCTCGGCAAGCTCGGCGGCCTGGAGCGCGGCCGCGTCGTAGGTGGGCCGCTCGCCCAGCTCCGCCGCCCGCTTGCGCCAGGCGTCCCGCTCCGCAGCCTGCCGCGCGACCGCACGGGCCTTCTCGGCGCGCACCCGCTCGTTCCGGTCGTAGGTGCGCCACGCCTCCGCGGCCTTCATCACAGCCTTGGCCGCGGCCAACTCGCTCGCATCCACCTGCACCGGGGTTGCGCTGCCGACCGCGTGGGCGCGGTTGCGGGCCTCCTCCAGACGCCCCTTCGCCTCGTCTCGACCGCGATTCGCCATGGTCTGGAGCCGCTTGGCCGCGTCCTCGTCCATCGGGTCGGTGGACTTCATCGCCTTCCCGGCCGTCGCCATCAGCTCGGCGATCACGGCACGGGAGTCCACGTTCGGCAGCAGGGACAGGATGATGTCGCGCAGCGGGCGTCCCAGCTCCCGGCGCAGCAGGTCAACCCACTGGAACGGCACCATGATCAGGCGCGCGACATCGGGGCGCGCGCCGATGGGGCCGAGCTGTTGACGCCACGCACTCTCGACCGCGATCGAGGTCGAGTCGCCGTCCTCGACGATCGTGCGCGTGGTCGACCGGCGCGACGTCATCGTGCGCCGCAGGGTCTTGCCCCACGACGTCGTCAGCTCGACCTCCACGCGGGCGTCGCCATCGCGGATGGCATCGGACGGAAAGTCCTCGCCGTCCCGATCGAGCCCCCACAACACGAAGGTCAGGCCGTCGATGATCGACGACTTCCCGCACTCCGACGGGCCGTAGATGGTGGTCGCACCATCGGCGTTGAACGTGAACTCGTTGCGCTCATGCGTCATGAATCCGGCAAGAACAAGCTGGGAAAGCATAGTCGGCTCCTTAGAACAGGCCCTTGCGAGGGGTGGACTTCGGCGCGGCCTTGGCCGCCGGCGTTTCCGCGGGCGCGGCCTTGGCCGCCGGCGTGGGCGTCGCGGCCATCGGATCGACGTCGCTCGCGGCCTCCTCCTCGGCCTCGCTGAACCCGCGGCGGAAGTCGGCTGCGTCGTCGCGGTCGTCGTAGCCGGCCTGGGCCTCGGCCTCCGACGCAGAGCCGAACCGTCCGCTGGCGAACGCGGCGCGACCGGCCATGTACGCCGACGAGCGGCCCCCGGCCGTCTCGCCAGCGTTGGTGGCCGCCTCGGCCTTGCTCTGCGCGTCGGCCTCGTCCCAGCCGGCCAGCCACGCCTCGGTCAGCGGGCCGGGCTTGTAGGGGCTCTTGCGCTGCCCGTGCTGCTCGGCGCGGTAGCGGTACCCGGCGCCGTACGCACGCTCCGCGGCGGCCCGCGCAGCGTCCAGCGCGGCGGCCCGCGCAGTGTCCAGCGCAAGGTCCTGCGCCGACGGGGTGGAGTCCACCGCCGCCGCCGAGCTGGCGACGGTGGGCTCCGGGGCGGGGGGCGAAGGCTGCTCGGCCTGCTGCTGCGGGGAGGGGATGGTGTCGCCGCCGATGAGCGCGGCGGCCTTGGCCTCGCGGTCGGCAGCGATCAGCTCGCGGACCTTGGCGGCGAGGTCCGCGTCGTCGAAGTGCACGCCGAAGTTCTGGCCGTCCCCGAGCGCGAACGTGTGGCGGCTCAGCTGGAGGGACGGGGACATCCGGGCGTGACGCGCCTGGGTCGCGAGGGTTTCGACGCCTTCGAGCTTCTTCAACTCGGCGCGAAGGTGGGCGGCGCGCGCGGCGGCGGCCTGGACGATGTCGGGGGTGCTCATTTGGTGACCTTCGGGGTGGGGTGAATGCCGAACTCAACGGCGGTGGTGGGGGTGGTGAGGCGAGCGACCAACGCCTCGCGCGCGGCCTTGTTCTCGCGGCTGCGATCGGCGGGGTGCAGGCGCTTGGCCACAGACTCGATGGCGCCGACGCCGGGCTCGATTGCGGCGAGCAGTCCAAGCAGCTCCCCGTTCCGGGCCGCCCACGCATCGGGGTCCGCGGGCTGGAACCACGCCAGCGCGAGGCTCAGCGGCGCGTTGGGCACCGGGGCCCGCTTCGTCGTCTCGCAGTAGCCCACACGCCCGCCCTCGACGTCGATGGGGCCGCTCTTCGTCGCTGCCCGCGCCCACGACCACAGCTCCTTCCGGAAGGCATCCGCCACGGCGAGTTGGGTCGCCATCATCTCGGCGTCGGCATCCTCCTGGATGCCGAACCGCATGAACACGCGCGCAGCCTCGCAGCGCGACAGGAACGGGCAGCCCGAGCAGTTGATGCCGGGTCGGGCCGGGCGCTGGCCGTCGGGGCCGCGGACCTCGGCCGCCGCCACCAGGTGCCCGATGTCGCGGCGCCACTGCGCGACAGTCGCCATGCCGAGATCGTCGAGCGCGGTGTCAACCTCGAAGCTCGCGCCCGTGCGAAGGTTGACCACGCGGCGGCGCACCACGTCGGCGTCGGGATGGTGCGCCAGCGCCACCGCGGCCTGGCCCCGAATCTGGATGGTCTCAAGCTCAGCGGCGTTCGTCGGCCACGCGCTCTTCCAGTCGGTGGTGACGAGCACCTTGCGAGCCCATCCGTCCTCGAGGTCTTCGGTGACGACCTCGAAGACGTCGATGGCGGCGCGGTACCACGCGGCGGGCGAGTCGTACGGGACGGGCTGCCACGCCGCGTCGACCGCCAGCCCGTGCTCGTAGCGCGCCGTGGCGCTCAGCTCGTTCCCGGCCAGATAGTCCAGCGCGAGATCGCGGCCGGCGGCGGCGGCGGCCACCGACATCGGCGGCTCTGCCTCCCCCTCGAAGCTGCGGCCGCGGGTGACGAGCTCCCGCACCACGGCCTCGCCGATGCGAGCAGCGTCGACGTCCTCGCCTGCGGCCAGGTGCTCGCCGACGACCTGGATCACGGCGTGGGCGGCCACGCCGACCTGAAACACCTCGCGATCGTACGGTGCGCGGGCCTCGACAAAGTCGATGGCGTGCGCACAGTGCTCCTCCAGGTACCGGAGGGTCGTGCTGCGGTACGTCACTTGGCCCTCCGCAGGGCGCAGGTGCGCGCGAACTTCCGCCACTTGCCGCGCTTGGCCTCACGCTCGGCGGCGCGCTGCCCGCGGATCGCGGCCTGCACCTCGCGGCGCGTCGGCATCTTGCCGCCACAGTCCGCCGGCAGCTTGCCGCGGCAAAGTCGGCACAGCTCGGGGAGCTTGCCGCACTTGCCGGTGACGTGGAGCCTCACCGTGAGCGTCCAGTTGGTGTTCCTGGCCGCGCTCAGCCACTCCGGCAGCGTGGCGGGCGTGCCCGCCTTGGAGGCGCGCGCGGCCATCACGGCACCGACAGGGCGGCGATGTCGTCCGGGACCGCGTCGGCGTCGTCCTCGATGGTCGCCGCCGTCCCGATGCGCAGCAGCTCACGATCCGCCGCGATCTGCTTGCGGTCGGCGCCCATCCCCAGCAGGTGGTGCTGGAGCGTGCGTCCCTCCCCGAAGTCGGGCGAGATGTGCACCACCGGGTAGCGGCTGCCCTCGCCCGTCTTCTCGGCCACCGTGAGCGCGAACGGGACGCCGTAGATGCTGGGGCGCTCGATGCCCAGCGCCGCGCCCTGCTCCCGAATGAACGCCATGAAGCCGGCGATGCTCTCCGAGGTCTCCCAGCCCTTCGAGGTGTACTTCGCGAGCAGCGACGGCATGCCGTTCATCCGGAGCTGGAACACCAGCTTGGAGAACGGCCCGCACAGCGGACGGGTGGGCTTGCCGTTGCGATCCTGACCCTTCTGCTGGAACTCGCAGCGGCGGCCGGGGCAGACGATCTCGTCGTACATCCCGACTTCGCCGGTCTCGCGGTTGACCATGCGCGGCATCCACCGCCGCGCCTCGCAGCCGTTGCCCTCGCAGGAGGGGGCGCCGAGCGGGTGTTCGTGGCCGGGCAGCTTCGCGGCCTGCAGGTTCTCGGTCCAGGCGTCGCGCTCGTGTTCGTGGACGAAGATGCCGCGCACCGTCGAGCGCACGGCGGTGTGGCTCTTGCGCTTGGCCTCGTCCGCCGTCGGGTCGGGCAGCGCGTTGAACGCGGCGAACTGCGGGTGAAACGCGCGGCGCCCCTTCATGCCGCGCGCGTCGGCGGTGGGGAGCACGATGAACAGGCGGTCGCGATCCACGACGCCGCGTCCCTCGACCTTGCGGCCGTTGGCCACCGCGCAGCCGATCGGCTCGCGCAACTTCCGCTTGGGGTCCCGGGGGATGCCGAACGGGGTGCTGGTCATCGCGCCCCCGACGCCGGCCACAGGAGCCAGCAGTACATCGTGGCGACGCCAGCGGCGCTGAGCAGCGCGAGAGCCAGGGCGTCGTTGTAGCGGGTGACGAAGTGGGACATCAGTACACCTCGGGGTGGGAACCGCCCTCGAAGCGCGCGGCGGCCGCGATGGCCTCCTCGCGCGTCGGGGCGGGGATGGTGGCCGGCATGACGCGGCCGGGGACGTAGGCGCGCCGGGCGAGCCAGCGGTGCTGGGGGACCTGCTCGACCGACCAGCCGGCCGGGAGCTCGGGGGCGGGGCGGCGAGCGGCCAGGATGACGAGTTCGGCGCGCATCATGCGTTCCCACGCCGCGCCGAAGGCGGCAGGAGGTCATCGGCGACGGGTCCGAGCTCGACGAAGCGAGCGCCATCGAAGGTGTACCAGACGAACGGCTTGATCACCTCGCCGTCCACCGCAGCTCCGGCGAATCGGTACTTGCCCTGCGCGCCGTCCCACCAGCGACAGACGATAAACCCGTCCAGCCCGGCAGCGGCGCGCATGCCCATCGCGCAGGACTGCGCCCCGGTGGCCGAGGCGGCCCCGCTGTCCCCGGTGGCCGAGGCGGCCCCGCTGTACCCGGTGGCCGAGGCGGCCCCGCTGTCCCCGGTGGCCGAGGCGGCCCCGCTGTCCCCGGTGGCCGAGGCGGCCCCGCTGTACCCGGTGGCCGAGGCGGCCCCGCTGTCCCCGGTGGCCGAGGCGGCCCCGACTGCGATCAGCGCGCCATCCAGATCGCCGACGTACACCACCTCAGCGCGCTTGGACTTGACCTTCTCGCCAGAATCGATCGAAACCGTCTCGGCAACCGCAGCGCGGTACACCACCCACACCGCGTCGCTCTCGTCGGGGTGGGTGAGCGACCACTTTCCCATCGCCCACGCCAGCCCGTGCAAGCCCCCGCCGCACAGGGCGTTGGGTCGCCAGTCCGGCGCCTCGATCACCGCGCCAACTTCCAGCTGCCACCGGAACCCGGCCGCCTCCTTGGCGTAGCAGGTGCCGTCCGTTCGATTCGTGCGCAGGCAGAGGATCGTCGGCGTGCCCTCGCCAAACACGCTTCCCGACGGGGCAGGCTGGGCGCGGCCCATGATCAGGTTCGGCAGGTATGCCGGGTTCTGGTTGGCCATCAGCGCACCAGCTCGGCGAGGGTGGTGCCGCTCGGCAGGCGCACGGCCAGCCCGGCGTCACCGCGAGCGCGGGCGGCGAGCTGCCGGGCCACCTCGCGGTAGCCGGCCTGGACGGCGGCGTCGTGGCGGCCACGAAGACCGCGCGCCAGCATCCGGCCCGAGGTGCGCGCGTAGGCCATCGCGGCCGCCCCGGGAAAGGCGTAGGCGGCGCTCATTCGGCACCCGCCTGCGCGTCGTTCGCGCAGTTCAGGGAGCAGAAGTGCCGCAGGACCTTCCGGTGCGCGGACCAGATGTGACCGGGCATCAGCGGCGCGTGGCGCCCGCAGTAGTCGCAGCGCCCGACGGGGGGCGCGGCAGGAACACCGCCTTCGCTCGGCGGCATGGTGGCGTGGTTGGGCGGAGGCGACATCGCGGGGGCTCCATTGGTGTGGTCCATATGCCCCGGCAAATCGGCCACGTCAATATCACCATGACTGATAATGGTGATCCGGACTACACCACCTTGGTGCGAGTTCAAAAATACGCCGACGAACGCCATCAAGCCGATCCGGCCATTTTCTGGCGCATCGACGGGGTCGTCACGCGGTACTTACAAAACGGGAGCCCGCATGGACCGCTCGAACCTCGTCGCCCAGATCATTGTGGCCACGCCCACAGCCGCAACATGGCGCTTGCTCGTTGCCTATTACGTGCTCCGCCTACTCCGTTAGCGGGCGGACAACGTCTCCAGGGCGATCACGATCGCGTCCTTGGTCTCCGCGGGGGTGCCGCGCAGGGCGCGGGCGATTCGTTCCAGCCGCAACAGGTCGGCCGCATCGAGGCCGGCCGCGGCGGCGAGCACCGCCCCCGCCGACTCCGTGGTCACCACCACCCGCGCGCCGCACGCCGTCGCCCAGCGCTCGATCGCGTCGCTCGTTGTCGGCGTGCCTCGTTCGGCGCCGGACACGGTCGGCTGCGACAGGCCGATCTTCGCGGCGAGCTCGATTTGGGTGAGCCCGGCGGCGGTCCGGATGGCGCGGAGTTGATCGGCCAGGGTGGTCATGGCGCGCCGAATATCGACCGCGGGGGGACTGCGTGTTGCGCATGTGGTAGCGGGCTGGTAGATATCGATCATGTCAATGAGTCGACTCGGCGAGGACCTGAAGCGCTGGCGCTGCGAGGCCCGGCTGAACCAGACCGAGGCCGCAGCGGCGGCCGGCGTGTCGCAGTCCACCATTTCGGCCTCTGAGGACGGCCGTCTCTCGGCTCAGCTGCTCCAGCGGCTGATCACGATCTACGCCCCGCCCGATCATGAGGTCGGCGAGGCGCTGAAGGTGTCGACGGACGCAGCGAAAGAGGCCGCTGGAGCGTGACCCTACTCGCCAAGCGACGTTGCGATTCGTCGCTCGCCAGTGGCGAGCAGCGCGGCGAGGGTCGGCAGTGTGGCCGGAGTGAGCACGACCTCGGACTTGCCCACCCGGAGCCGGGTCATCACGCCGTCGGGCTCGGAGTCGTGGAGGACGAGCAGTTCGCCTCGGGTGTGGTATCGGGCGGACAGCCTCGATCCGGCGACCTTCACCAGCGCCGCGATCAGGGACCCGATTTCGTCGCGGTCGATCATCACGCTCGCACCGTCGAACTCCACGGATATCCCGCCGAGCTTGCCGGTCGGCGGTTCGACGAACACCAGGTCCAAGACGAGGGTGGCGCCGGTCGCGGGGTCGTCGATCCGTCCGAGCGGGAGATTCCACGATGTCACAAGTTGATTCGGCGGCTCGAACGCCGCTTCCAGCTTTGTAGGCGCTGCGAGGGCGACGGCGAGGGCCAGGAACATCGCTCAGTCCCGCTGCTGATGGGCGGGTGGCTTCCACGGCAGGTCGCGCGATCGGTCGCCGAAGAGGGCGAATCCGAGCATCCCAACAACGATCACCGTCGCCACGCCCAGCATCGTGAGAATCATCTGAGCAACCGCGAACCGGGCGAGGATCAGCACCCAATCCCGCACGGTCAGATCGACAGCGACGAAGCGGATCCGTACCTCCGGGAGGTCTTGCCCGTCCTCGGGCGCGTTCAAGTTCAATACCGGCATGTGCACTCCAGTTCAAGCCTACCATATCGGCATCCGTGCATGCGAGACCACCAGTCCGGCGACCGCCCCACCCCGCGGCGCGTGCCGTTCCTTGCCAGCGGCACGGGCGGCCTCCGCGGCCTCGCGCTGTCCTGGCTGCGCTCCATCGTCCGCTGGGCCGACCACGGACGCGCGGAGTGCGCCGACCTCGGCTCCATCCGGGAGCCGCGATGAACTGCCAACCCCTGGAGATGTCATGTCCGCCTCCGCTGCCCGCCTGCTGCAAGCCGTCCACACCCTCGACTCGGCCTTCGGTGTCGCCCCGCCTGCGGAGCCCGAGGTCATCACCCGACTTCTCGGACTGGTTGCCCGGCACCGCCTCGACGATGCGGTGCTCGAGTTCGTCGCGCAGGATGCGCTGCTCGCCGGACGTCGCGTCACCGTCGCTGATCTGCTCGAGCGCGCCCAGCTGCTCACTCGGTGGGCGGCGTTCTCTGGGGCGGCCCGTACACCGGACCACCCCACCACGCGGGACAGCGAAGCCGAAGCGCTCCGGTGGATGCTTCGTAGGTCAGAGTCCCCTCCGAGTCCCGCGGGAAGCTGATCCCCGCCTCCAGCGTGAGCCGGAGCGTCGCGTAGTCGGTCACGGCCGTTCGAACGGCGTCGTGCGTCGTCATGTCCCCATGTCTGAGCATCGCGAGAGTCAGGATGATCCGCGACTCCTCGGCGGTGAAGACAATCTCCTTCGTGTCCATCGTCCGTCCCTCTGCCGTCGCCGGTTCCTGATCCCGGCTGGCGACAGGGGGCCGGGCCTCCCCGCGTACCTCGCGCCCGGCCCGCGCCACAAGCGGAGCCGCCTCCATCCTTCGACCTTCCGGCGTCGCGGTGGTTCGGGTCGGGCGCCTTCCCTTGGAGCCCACCGTGCCTGATCACCCCCGCTACATCGTCTGGTCCCCGACGGGCCCCACGCCGCCGCGAGCCACCCATGTCTTCCGGCACGAGGCCATCCGGGCAGCGCACAGCATGGCCCGACAGCACCCCGGCCAGCAGTTCTACGTCTGCGAGTTGATCGACCTCTGCGAAACCGCCCTGGTGAAGCACACGGATATCCGGGAGACCCGCGAGGAAGAGGAACGCCGCCTCGCCGGAGAGCGCGCCCGGGAGGTCGCCGAGGCCGTGGAACGCGCGAAGGCGCCACCGGAAGCTGGCAAGGAACCCCTGCTCCACGAGGACGGCACCCACCGCAACGGCTGCCCCTGTTCCGACTGCGACCTCCCGTTCTGAGCCCATGCCCCGATCCTGCCCACGCCCCACCGTCAACCTCTACGCCTCCCCGGTGACAGATGACCCGCGATGAACGTGAACTCCTCCAGCGAGAGATCATCGACGCCGCCCGTGTCGACGGCGAGCGCCCCTCCTACTCGGCACTCGCCGAGTGCATGGACACCCACAAGTCCGAGGTCGGCCGCTTCCGCTCCGGTGAGCGCAAGCTCGACCTCGACGAGCTGGTGGCCCTCGCCGATCGCTACGGCGTCGACGTCCTCGTCCCCCTCGTTCGCCGCTTCGACGGCCGCGTGGTGCCCGCCGAGTCCTCGGCCGATCTCGGCGACCCCCTCAGCGCCACCTTCGCGGTCCTGCAGTCCCTCATCACCGTGCAGCGCCAGCTCGCCGAGCTCCAACAGGTCCGCCGAATCCCTCAGGGCGTCGCCGCCGACATCCACCGCGCCCTCGACGGCGTCGCCGTCCAGCTCCGTCGTATCGACACCACCGTCCGGGCGAGGGCCGCCGAATGAAGTCCCCCACCGCCTTCTCCGTCCTGCAGGGCCCGGTCCTGGAGTCCCAGGGCCAGATCGACGCCGTCATCGACGCTGTCGTTCGCAACGCCTTCGCCGATGTCCTGCCCAGCAAGTCCATCGCCATCGGCTGGACGGCGCCCGACGCCCCCACCACGCCGCCCAGCTACGACGCATGCCAGACCGGACAGGCCGGGCTGCTCGCCATCGGCATCCGCCATGACGAGAAGAAGATCCCGGAGAAGGCCCTCGCCCTTCGCACCGAGCTCGCCGCCCTCCGCTGGTGCGAGGACAACGCCCGCGACAAGGCGCCGCGTGCCATCCGGCACGAGCTCCGCGAGAAGATCACGACCGAGCTGCTGGCTGTCACCGCAGCCACCCCGACCACCGCCATCCTGCTCTGGGACACCACCACCGGCGCCGTCTTTCTCGACGGCGCGTCCGGCGCCGCGGTGGCTGCGCTCGAGGACCTGTGGCGAGCGACCTTTCCGACCTTCCCGCTTCGCCCCCTCGGCCTCCTCGACCGCATCCGCGACGACCTGTCACAGCAGCAGATCGAACACCTGAGCGTGTCGGATGTCGGCGACGAGCACCTGGTCATGCAGGGCGCCAGGACGGGCCAGTTCCTCGGCTGGCTCTGGTGGAAGGGGGAGGCGGCCACCGGCGCCCTGCCAGGCGTGGACTTGGACACTGGGCGCCTCCAGTGGGTCCCCGCCCGCGAGGTCCACGTGCTCGACAAGGGCACGCAGAAGCGCCGCCTCTCCGTGCGCGCCAGCGATGCCGCCGAAGACCCCGCTCTCCGCGCCTCCCTCATCGACGGCCACGCCATCGAGAGCTTGGGGCTCACCCTTCAGCGCGAGGGGCAGTGGGTCGCCGACGTCACCCTGACCGCCAAGGACGGGGAGATCAGCCTGGGCGCCTGCAAGCTGCCCCCGCTCGGCGAGGGAGACCCCGCCACCCAAGCCATCGAACTCTCGTGGGCCATCGAGACGGTGCACTCCTGCTGCGCCGCCCTGCTGCGACACTGGGCGACCACCGCCGGCAGCGAGGAGGCGATCACGCAGTCCCAGGCCAGCATGCGGCGCTGGATCGAGATGCAGCACCGGTCCTGGCTCGACGCCGCCGCCGACATCGGGCAGTCCTGATGTCCGTCCTCCTCGTCATCCCCGGCGAGCCCATGGGCAAGGGCAGCGTCCGCAGCGGCGGGCCGGGTCGTCGCGGCTACACCGACCCCGCCACCCGAGCGTACATGGACCGCGCCAAGCGCGTGCTCGCGAAGCAGTGGGCCGGGCGGGCTCCGCTCGACGGCCCCGTGGCGGTCGGCATCACGGTGGTCTTCCCGCGGCCCGACTACCTCACGCCCGACTACGCGAGTCGTGTCCCCCAGCCGCCGGACGAGCGCATCGCGCACGTGGTCAAGCCGGACCTCGACAACGTGATCAAGATGGTGCTCGACTGCGCCACCAAGGCCGGCATCTGGTCGGACGACGCGCGGGTCTGCCGATACCTCCACGAGCCGTCGAAGTGGTGGGCCGCCGTCGGCGAGGAGCCCGGCGTGGACCTGGTGGTCGCGTCGGTCGATGACCCGTGGGCGACGTGGGCCCTGCACCGCGGACCGCGGCCGGAGGGTGCGTGACCGCCCCTTCCCCGTCCGGCGCCCTCGACGTCGAGGTCAACGCCCACGACCTCGACTTCCCGCTCCCCCCCGGCCGGAAACCCCGCGGCTGGCAGATCGAGGCCCGCGATGCGCTCCGCCTGGGCTTGCTGCAGTACGACGCCGTGCTGGTCAGCGCGGCGACGGGCACCGGTAAAGGCACGTTGATCGCCGCTGTCGCCACTGCTGCCGCTCTGCGTGGCCATCGCGTGCTCGTGCTCGCCCATCGCGAAGAACTCGTCAACGAGATCCCCGACCGCATCAAGCAGATCGAGGGCCACCCCATCACCGGGATCGTGATGGCCGATCGCGACGAGTACGACTCCGACATCGTCTGCGCGTCGGTCCAGTCCTGCACCCCGGCGAGGCGGGCGCGGATGGGCGTGTTCGACCTGGTGCTCACCGATGAGTGCCACCACGCCACCGCCCCCTCGTACGGCAGCATCTACAGTTGGGTCAAGGAGTCCAACCCAGACTGGAAGCACATCGGGTTCACGGCCACCCCGTTCCGCTCCTGCTCCGACGGCAGCACCAAGGGCCTCGGCTCCGTCTTCCAGGCCATGGTCTACGAGTACGGCATCCGCGACGCCATCGACGCGGGCGACCTCGTCCCGTTCGACGCCTGGAACGTCTCGACCGAGGTGGACCTCTCCAGTGTCGAAATCGTCGCCGGCGACTTCGACCCAGAACAGCTCGCCAAGACCGTCGACACCCCCAAACGCAACGAGCTCGTGGTCCGGCAGTACCAGGAGCGGACGCCCGGGCAGCCCGCCCTCGTCTTCGCGGCCTCCATCGCTCACGCTGAGGCCATCGCCAAGGTGTTCCGCGAGGCCGGAATCCGCGCCGAGGCCGTGTACGGCGAGCTGCCCAAGGACGAACGCCGCCGGCGCATCGCGCAGTACCGCCGCGCCGACGGCACCCTCCCGGTCCTCGTCAGCAAGGACCTCATCTTCGAGGGCTTCGACGCACCGGCCACCATCGGCGTCTACCAGGCCCGACCGACCAGGAGCCGCAACCTGTTCCAACAGATGGTCGGCCGTGGCCTTCGGCTGCACCCCGGCAAGACCCGCTGTATCTTCGTGGCACTCGTCGACAACGGCAGCCTCGACCTCGCCACGGCGGCGGACCTCAGCGACGACGGCGCCGACGAGGCCAAGGGCGCGCGCGAACTCCGCGTGGACGACCGGGTCCGGCGGCGCCACCACGACGATTGGGGGATCGGCCGCGTCGTCGAGATCTACGAGGATGGCCTGCCGCGCGCCAAGGTGGACTGGCCGCCCTCGCGCGTCCACAAGACGGGGGCCACCCTCACGCTCCCGCTCGTCGAGCTGGTCCGCGTGCCGCCGGAGAAGCTGAACGCGCCGCAGCAGCTCAGCATCCGTCCACGCGACCTGCGCGTCCACGCCTACCAGGTCTTCCACCTGCTCGGCGAGGCCCAGGCCACCCCCGTGGGCTGGTATCGCTACCAGAAGTCCCTGAGCGCCGCAGGGTGGCTCGGCGCATCCCGCGTCGTCATGGTCATCGACGGCGACGGCGACGACTGCGCGGTGTGGCAGGTGACCTCCGCCGACGACGGGCCGCCGGAGCGCCGCCACGTGGTCAAGGAACTCCGCTCCTGCATGAGCCAGCCGTCTGCGCTGGCGTGGGCCCAGGAGCACCTGCGGGCCCTCGGCGTCCAGGTGGAGACCACCACCGCCGGGTGGCTGACCGAGCCCGTGACCGCCGAGCAAGCCGCGCTGCTCAACGTGCTCGGCATCCGACGGGACCTCAGCCGGTGCAGCCGGGGCGAGGCCAGCGCCCTCATCGACGCCGCGCAGGCCATGCGCCGTATCCGCAGCAGCCAGCGCAGCCTCGCCGAGCTGCGCCGCATCGACCGTGCCCGGAAGGCACACCGGAGGACGGCATGAAGCCGCAAGAGCGCACTGCTGCCATCCTCAACGCGCCGGGCCTGGACATGCCGGCGAAGATGGTGGCCATCGCCATCGCCTCGTTCCTGTCCGACGACGACGGGGCGTGGTGCTGGCCGGGGGTGCAGGAGTTGATGAGGCTCAGCTCGCTCGGCGAGCGGGCCGTGCAGGATGTCCTGGCGTGGGCCGCCGCTCCGGAGGTCGGTTGGCTGCTCGTCGAGCATCGTCGCGGCGGGACGTGCCGGTACGCAATCGACTGGAACCAGCTTGCATCGCCGGACCTCCCGCAGCGAACCACCGGCAAGGGCAAGGCCAGGAGGGCGCCGCCTGCCGATGCCGAACCCCCGCACGGGGCGCACCCCCGCGCCGGGCGCACCCCCGCGCCGGGCGCGCCAACCCCCGCGCCGGGCGCGCCAACCCCCGCGCCGGGCGCGGACAGAACCGACCATGATCCGACCAGGAACCGACCACTACCCTCCGGACGCGCGAGCGCGTCGGTGGTCGTCGAAGGCGTCGCCCTGCCCAGCGACCTGCCAGCGCTGCTCCACGGCGACCAGCGGGCGATCGTGCAGTTGGCTCGGCACGGGATCGGATCCACCGCCCAGCTCGTCGAGACGGTGAAGCTCGACCCCAAGGGCTGGTTCAAGTCCGGGATCGGCGCTCCGGTCGGCGCGACGGTGACCGCCGCGCTTCGCGGCTTCGGAGTCGACTTGGCCGCCACCGCCACGGCCGGCGCGCAGGGCCCGCCTTCCCGAGCGTCCCCGGGGCGCCGCCCGTCGCTTACCGACCTGTTCGGCACCTTCGACCACGCAGAACCTGACCGTTCCGACCGCATCGTCATCGAGGTCCCATGATCACCGCCGACCACATCCGCCGTGCCTTCCGAGCCCTCGGCCTCGCCGGCTTCACGTCGCCGTACCAGTCCAAGGTCGACGCCGCTGACGCCTACGACCTCTACTCCGCAGCCCTGAACCTCGCCGGGATGGCCCCCGACGACCTGGAGCGAGCCGTGGTGGCCCACATCAGCCGCCCGCCCATCGAGGGGCAGTTCGCCCGGCCCTGGCCGTCACCGGGCGACCTCGTGGCGGCCAGCCCGTCACGCACCGCGGCAAGGCACCAGCGGCGAGAGTTGAAGGCCCAGGCCAAGGCCAGGTTCGACGCTGTCCTCCGGCTCGCCTGCGGTTCTGGCCGAGGCGCCGGCGGGCGGAACAAGCCCGACGAGGAGTTCGCGGCGATGCTCGTCGCCGAGGGCGACTTGGGCGGCGACACGGCCGCCCTCCAGGCCGGCGTGCAGGCGTTCGGCCGATGGCAGTCGCTCTGCGACATCGCCGCCGAGCAGCGCGGCTTCGCCGCCCACCAGTTCGCCGAGGCGTACCTCGCTGCCGTCGAGCGGTCGGACATCGAGCGCAACCCTCGATCGCTCGTCGACCACGCGGCAGCGGTCCCGAGGCTGTCGGGCCCGACTGAGTCCCCGGCACCGGCTGCGGTCGAGCCGCACCCCTCGGATGGCGACCCGAGCGTCATCGTGTACCGGTGGACCCACGACGACTGCCGCGGCGGGTTGTGCATGACGAGCGAGATCGGCAAGGTCTACGCGGTACGCCCGCGGCCGCGCCCGACACTCGCGTCCCCGCCGCCGACGTCCCAACCCGTCGAGCCCCGCCGCTGGTCCGCCGCCCATGTCGTCGCCGGACTCTGCTCCGCCGACGATGTCGGAAGGGCGATTCCAGCCGCCTGGAGGCATCCTAAGGCCACCCCCCGCCACTCGGATGCGGGAGAGGCCGCAGAATCGATCCTGGACGGCCTGCGGCGCCAGCACGGGGGGTCGTGATGGCCTCCCGCTCCGGCGTCATCGCCGCCCAGCGCCTCATCGTCACGTTCTGGAATCTCCCCAAGGTCCAGGAGGACCGGCTCACCAGCGCCCTCCCCGCCTGGCAGACCCACCTCGTGGACATCCCCGACGACGCGCTGCTCGCCACCATCAAGGCGTGGCCCGACCGCAACAAGCCCCCCACCCTCGCCCAGCTCGTCGCGCCCCCCCCATCCCCGAAATCCACCAGCGCCGCCGATGGGTGCTCCGGCTGTCGCACCTCCGGACTGCGCCAGGTCCTCCGCTGGCACGCCACCCTCGGCCTGCAGGAGCTCACCACCCGGTGCGCCTGCCAGGCCGGAGACCGCCGAAAGTCCCAGGGCATCGCGCTCCACAACGACGTCCGCGACGCTTGGGCTCGCGACCCGAGCACCATCGACGGGCCCCACGTCGACCCCGAGCCCCAACACCGCGTCCACCCCGATCGCCGCGCCGCCTTCGCCGCGCGCGCCGCCGCCCGCCTCGCCGAAGTCCAAGCCAACGTCCCCGCCGCCGCCCCCACCACCCCGCTCTGGTGAACCCCATGCACGACTCCCGCTCCGAACGCACCACCGCCAACGTCCGCGCCGCCGACGCCCGCCTCGCAGGACGACGCCCAGGCAGCGTCACCTTCGGCTCCGTCCGCGGCGCCCTCGAGTGGTACTACGAGACCGCCTGCAAGCTCCAGTCCCCCCTCTCGCCCATGCCGAGCACCACCCCCGTCATGGTCCGAGACGCCGTCACCGGCAACCTCCTCGCCACCGGCCAGCACGTCCCCAGGCCCCGCGTCGATGGTGGCACCGGCTCCCACCTCGAGGAGATGCTGGTCACCCTCCGCGGTATCTCCAAGGCCCTGGAAACCTGCGCCAACCAGCACCCGCGAGGCTGCGCCGCGCTCGTCGCCGTCGTTCGTGACGGGCGCAGTCAGCAACGCATCGCCGAGGAACACGACATCCGGCAGCAGACCATCAGCGTCGAGATCGGCAAGGCCGAAGCCTTCCTCGCCGGCCTCCTCACCGCCGCCGGAATCGTGCGATGATCTCGCGGCCACCCGTGAACCAGGGTAGTCTCTGCGTAGGCTGGGGAACTGCGCACGGACGTCCACCCGCCGCGGGCCACCACCACCGGACCCCGAGGTGATCGATGTCGGACAAGGCAGCCATCAAGGCGGCAGTCCTGCGCGACATCGCCCGAGGCATGCACCAGCGCGTCGCCGCCGCCAAACACCAGGTCCCGCCTGGCACCGTCGCGTGGTGGGTCTCCGAGTCCAAGCGCCCCAAAGCGGAAGTAAAGGCCGCGGAACCGGAGAAACTGGAGAAGGCAGAGAAGCCGGAAGAGGCGCCCAAGCCCACCGACACCGCCGCCACCCGCGCGCGGATTCGACGTGCCGAGGCCCTGGCCGAGCGGCTGGGTGGACGCCTGCGCGGCGACCTGCGCAGCACGATCGAGGCGCTGACGACGTGGCTGGCCATGGAGACGGCGCGCAGCGTTCTGCCGATGCCGCCCTTGCCGGAAGACGCGGACGAGAAGACCGTGGCCGCAGTGCGCAAGGCGTGGGCGGCCTCGCGACCCGACATGCGGCAGATCCAGGCCGCCAGCAAGGCGCTGGACAGCCTGTTGGCCCGTGCCGCCGACCTGCTCACCTTCGACGAGAGGACCAGTGACGAAGCCGCCATCGCAGCAGTGGGAGCAGCAGGCCCGACGGGTGGCGAGTCTGACGTCGAGCGTCTTCGTGCAGCTCTGCGAGTCCTCGGACCGAGCGACGACGAGGAGCCTACTGAGGGCGAGGTTTCGGTATCGTCGGGCTGAGTTCCTGACGTACACGTTGCCGAAGCTGTTCACGCGGCCGTTCAACCGATTCCATCGCTCCGTGCTGCAACGGCCCAAGGTCGCGTCGCGGGACCGCAAGGGCGTCAACGCCTTCCGGGCGACGGCAGCACCGCGCGGCATCGCGAAGACGACGCTGGCGATCGGCGACATCGTCCACGACGTGGTGTACGGGCTCGAGGAGTACATCATCATCGTGTCCGCGGAGACGCGACTGGCGCGGAAGATCACGGGGAACCTGCTGCGCATCTTCAAGGCGAAGGTGGGGCCGCTGGCCGAGCTGTACGGCCCCTTCGAGGTCGCCGGCGGCGTCGATGAGTTCCGGGTCACCCTGCCGACCGAGGAGGGGCCCCGCGTCGTCGGGGTGCTTGCTCGGTCGTTCGGGACGCAGATTCGCGGGGCCAACGAGGACGGCGTACGCCCCACCCGTATCGTCATCGACGACGGGGAACGCCCAGACCGCGTGAGGAACGCCGACATCCGGCGAGCTCAGCAGGACTTCCTCGACGAGGACATCATCCGCGCCGGCGCCATCGACGGCGGGCTCATCGTGGACTTCAACGGGACCGTTTTGCACCCCGACTCGGTCCTGGCCAACGCGATCCGAAACCCGACGTGGGAGGGCACGCTGTGGAAGGCGTGCGAGTCCTGGCCGGAGCGGATGGACCTCTGGGTGCAGTGCGGGGCCATCTACACCAACCTCGCGGCCGGCAAGATGCAGACCCGGCGGCGCCTGGCGTGGGAGTTCTACCAGCAGCACCGGCTCGAGATGGACCGCGGCGCGCGGATGCTCGACGACGTCGCCATGCCGCTGTTCCGGTTCATGGAGGCCATCTGGTCGCAGGGGATGAGCTCGGTGCTCAAGGAGCTGCAGAACGAACCACGGGCGCCGGGCAGCACCCTGTTCGACTCGACGCAGTTCAAGCGGGCGCGCATCGACGGCAAGACGCTGGTGACGGCAGAGGGGCGCATCGTGGCGCTGTCGGAGCTGCGGGTGTGCCTCCGGCTCGACCCCATCCCCGGCGACGAGCTGACCGGCTTCGCGGACGACGACCGCGGCGCCGGCGGCAGCGACTACGCCGCGGTGGTGGCGCTCGGACGCGACGGCCTGGGCTACGGGTTCGTGCTCGACTGCGTGCTCAAGCGGATGCGCGACTCCGAGCAGATCGCGGTGATGTGGGCGATGGCCGAGAAGTGGAAAGCCACCCGCGGCACGATCGAGTCCAACGGATTCCAGCGACTCTTCGGACGCGAGTTTCGACGCCAACAGGCGTGGCGAAAGCACGAGGGGCAGTTCTGGCAGATCGCGGTCGATGACGACACCTCGACGGTGCCGAAAAACGACCGGCTGGCGTCGCTGGAGGGGCCGATCTCGGCGGGCTGGCTCCAGTTCTGCGACCATCTGCCGCCGCTCCTGTTCCGGCAGTTCGACGAGGTCCCCGGCGGCGACCACGACGACGGCCCGGACGCCGTCGAGGGGGCGTGGCGCAACTCGACGATCGGCGGCGTCGCCATGTCGCCCACCCCCATCGGCTTCCACCTCGGCCAACGTGTGAGATGACCATGCAGATCAAGACCCTGTCCCAGACCCACCCCGACTACGACGCTGAGCAGATTCGGGACCACGACGCACTCTACGTCGGCGGCCGCGCCTGGCACTCTCGAGTGGACCGCTTCGTGCCGCAGAACGCGCAGGAGCCGCCGGAGCTGTGGGAGGAGAGGAAGAAGCGGGCGACCTACGAGAACAACGCTGGCCCGATCGTGGGGCTCATCACCGCCTGGCTGTTCTCGGAGCCGGCCACGCTCGGGGGTGGGTTGGAGGACTTCGCGGCGGACGTGGACGCACGCGGCACCGCGTGGTCGACGTGGTGGGCGGACCTGTTCACCTCGGCGCAGGTGGCGCGCCGAGCCTACGCCTGGGTCAACCTGCCGGCGCGTCCGGCGGAGATGGTGGTGCAGAGCCGGGCCGACGAGGAGCGCGCGGGCTTGCTCCGGGCGTACCTGGTGGCGCTCGACGCCGAGAGCGTCATCGACTGGCGCGACGACGCGGCGGGCAACCTCGCGTGGCTCATGGTGAGGTCGTGTCACTCCGAACGACCCTCCGTGGAGGCCGAGCGCAGCCGGGTGTGGCGCTGGCGGAGCATCGACGCCACGCACATCCGGACCTGGGAGTGGCGCGAGAGCAAAGGCAAGCCGACGCCGGCGGACACCGACGAGGCGACCGAGCTGCCGCTGATCGCGCACGGCTTCGGCCGCCTGCCGGTGGTGCGACTCGAGCTCAAGCCGGGACTCTGGACGATGGGCAAGCTCGAGGACCCGGTCCGCGCCCACATCCACGCCGACTGCGACTACCAGTGGAGCCTGCACCGCGCGGCCCACGCGCTGATGGTGCTGGCGACCAAGGACTCGACGCAAGTGCCGACGCTGGGGGCTGGGTACTACCTGCAGGTCACCCGCGACGGAGACGGCGAGGACACCGTCACCTACGCCGAGCCGTCGGGGGCGAGCTTCGACGCGCAGGCCAAGCAGGTGGACAGCAAGCGGGAGGCCATCTACCGGGTGGTGCAGCAGATGGCGCTCAGCGCGAGCCAGGACGCGGCGCCGACGAAGCTGAGCGGTGCGTCGAAGGCGATGGACTGGCAGGCGCTGCAGGTCATGCTCGCGGCCTACTCGGACGTGCTGACGACGGCGATGGGCGCCGTGGCGGAGATCGTGGGCGGCATCTTGGGGAAGACGCCGGAACTCGGCGGCCTCGAAGGATGGCAGCAGGAGGACCTGTCGGCCTTGCTCGACCAGGCGACCCTCGCGCTGCCCTCGGTTCCGTCGCCGACGTTCAAGCGCGAGCTCGCCAAGATGCTGGCGCGGCGCATGCTGCCTGACCTGGCGCCGGCGGTGGTCAAGGCCATCGACAGCGAGTTGGACGCGGCCGAGTTCGCGGACCCCGCCCCGTACCAGCCGCCGCCGCGGCCGGGCACGGGCGCGGGCGGCGCTGGAGCGTAGGCCGTGTCGCGCATCACCGACATGCTGGAGCGCCAGGCCGCGGACCTCGACGCGCTGCACGACCGGGAGGCGCGGCGGTTCCTCGAGGCGCTGGAGGATGCGCGCCGTCATCTCGCGGAGCAGCTGGAGGCGATGCGGGTGAGCGGCGCCGCAGACATCCAGCGGTGGACCGTGCAGCACCTTCGGGTGGGGCTCGCGCAGGCCGAGGCGGGCGTGCGACAGCTCGAGGTGCGCCTGGGGGATGTGCTCGACGAGCAGCTGCGCCGCCAAGGCGAGGTCGCGCAGGCGAACCTCCTTGCGGTCATCGCCGCCAACGAGCGCGAGTTCCGGGACGCCGGCGGGCAGGTCAACGTCGCGGTCACGCGGCGGCTCCTCGAGGAGCAGGGGCTGCTGCTCCACCGGCACAGCATCCGCCGCTACGGCGCCCAGCTCGTGGAGCACATCCAGCGGGAGCTGGTACTTGGGCAGACGGCGGGGATGACGATCCGGCAGGTGACCCAGCGCGTGGCCGGGGCCGGGGCCTCGGTGTTCGGGGGGATGCGGCACCGCGCCGAGCTCATCGTGCGGATGGAGCTGAACCGGGGCTACAACGACCAGCACCAGGCCGCGCTGGAGGGGGCGGCGGCGGTGCTGGACGCGCCCGGGTCGGATGACCCGCTCCTCAAGCGGGTGGACGAGTACTTCGACCGGCGCAACCACCCCCTGTCGCGGGTGCTGCACGGCACGACCGCGAAGCCGCGCGACGAGTTCCGCGTCTCCATCGCCGCGGTGGAGGCGGAGGCTCGGCGGCTGGGGAAGTCGGTGGGGGGCGTGGTGTGGCGCCGTGCCGGGGCGAACTTTGCAGGGTTCAACCTGCCAGCCCACTTCAACGAGCGGGGCCGGCAGGTACCGTTTCGGGCTTCATGGGCGGCGGACTGGTAGCGACCTTCAGGTTTTTCATGAACGTGGCCCTTGACGCTCACCCGTGAACCGGACACACTCTTCGTCATGGTGGAGAGGTGCGCACAGTAGCGCCCTTGACCCCTGAACCCCGGCGCGACGCAGCCCGAGCAGAACTCGGGCGTCTGGGCGTCCGCAACCCCTGGAGCACCCATGGCCCTCGACGCGGACGATCTGAAGAAGATCGCGGAACTCATCGGCGCGGCGACGTCTGCCGAGAAGCTGACTCCCATCGTGGCCGAGGCCGCCAAGGCGCACGTGAACGCCGCGATCGGCGGGCTGAAGCTCGACGAGAAGTTCAAGGAGATCGCCGACAAGATCAAGCCGCCCGAGGACCCGAAAAAGGGCGACAAGGACGGCAAGGACAAGGACGGCAAGAGCGGCGACAGCGCCGAGGTGGCCCAGCTCCGCGCCGCCATCGAGGCCGAAAAGAAGGCCCGCGAGGAGGCCGAGGCCGGACGCCGGCGCGATGCGCTCGACAGCGCCGCCCGTGACGCGCTCATCAAGGCCGGGGTGCCGGCCGACCGTGTCCGGCACGCCATGGCCGTGCTGAAGGCCGACGGCGTGCTCGACTTCACCGCCGACGGCAAGCCGGGGTGGAAGGGCAAGGACAAGCACGGCGTCGACACCATCCTGCCCGTCGAGGACGGGGCCGCGGGCTGGGCCAAGACCGACGACGGAAAGCACTTCTTGCCGCCGGTCAACGCCCAGGGCGACGGCTCGGGGGCGGGCAACAAGACCCCGATCGTCCGCGACGGCAAGATCGACCTCGCGGCGATCGGGAACAAGCTCAACCGGGCCCTCGCGTCGGGGCTGCCCGAGGTCTGAGGTTCAACGTCTCACGCGGCGCCGGCCGCACCTGAATGCGGCGTAGGCCGCGAGGAGTACCATCATGGCGGGCGCCACTCTCAGCGACATCAGCGCGGTCCTCAACCTCGTCTACGGCGATCGTCTGGAGAGCCAGATCCGCCGCGACGTCATCCTCCCGAACCTGCTGGCCGTCGAGTCCGACGCCAACAGCTCGTGCACCTGGCCGGTGAAGTTCACCGGTCGCAACACCGCGTCCGCGAAGGCCGAGGGGCACGAGGTGGCCAGCGGCGACTTCTCGACCGACATCAAGAAGCAGGCGACCCTCGCGTGGGCCGAGTACTTCGGCTACGCGAAGGTCTCCGGTCTCGCGCAGTCCATCGCCGCGCTGAATCCGGGCGCCGGTGAGGACCTGCTCGGCTCCGAGGTCCAGGACGCGATCGAGGAACTGTCCGTGCTCCTCAGCTCCGACACCTACGCCGGCACGGTGGGCTCGTCGCCGACCGAGCTGAGCGGTCTCGGCGAAGCGGTGGACTCGACGGGCACCTACGCCGGGCTGGCGCAGGGGACCTACAGCGAGTGGGCGAGCGGGGAGGACACCCTGGCGGCCGCGTCGCTGTCGATCGCCAACCTCCGCACGAAGCTGCACCGCAAGTTCAAGGACGGCGCGGGCGTGTGGCCGGAGTTCGTGGTCTGCGACGGCACCCGCTTCGACGCGGTGTGCGCGCTGTACAACGACCAGACCCGCCTGATGGTGGACACGATCACGACCGCGGCGCGTGGGCAGGTCAACCTCAAGGCGGTCGGCGGCTTCCGGGCCGTCGAGGTGGACGGCATCCCCTACATCGAGGACCGCCACGCCACCTCGGCGACGTTCTACGCGCTGCACAGCCGGTTCCTGAGCTACCGCCAGGTGCCCAAGGGGCTCAGCGCGATGCACCCGAGCGCGATCCAGCGCGCGGTGAAGGCGCTGACCGGCGACGATCTCCCGCTCGACGCGGTCGCGGCGATGATCGCGGCGCGCAGCGGTCGCCTCCAGCCCTTCATCGAGGCGCTGGCCAAGGACGGCGACTCCATGAAGGTGATGGTCGGCTGGTACGGACAGCTGCGGCTCAAGCGGCGCTCGGGCGCCGCCAAGCTGCTCCTCACGTAGTCGGCCGCGGGGGCGGCATCGGCCGCCCCCTCCCTTCCCTCGATCACGCTCAGCCTCGGCGCCTGCCGATGGAGTCCAGATGCCGACCGTCCGCAAGACCTCGGGCCGCTCCGAATTCGACGCCATGTGGGTGCTCGCCAAGGCGCTCCTGGTGGACCTCACCGCCGTCCGCACCAAGGTCGTCGCCGCGATCGTGGACCTCGGCGTCATCCGCACGCCGGTGGTCGCCTCGCTGGTCGACATCCAGGCGGCGCTCACGCGCTACGAGAACGGCGCGGTGGACTGGCCGAACGTCGGCAACGGCGGCACCAACGGGCGGCTGCGGACCAACGCTCCGGCCGCGTACCGCATCGCCGGCGCGCTCTACAACAAGGCGTCCACCGACGACCTGTGGAACCTCTCCGGGGAAACCACCCTCGGCGGCGCGGAGTACAAGGCGTACTGGCTGTACCTGGACTCCGGTGGCACGGCGAGCATCGCGGGCGGCACCGTGGCGGCCTCGGCGGCGGCGGCCATCGCGGCGCTGCCCGCGGTGACCTCCACCAAGTCGGTGATCGGCGTGTACGTGGCAGGCCCCAGCACCAACTTCGCCAACGCGCTGGCGGCCCAGGGCACCATCTACAACGGGTGGCCGGGCGCGTACACGATGACCGCGGCCAGCCCGGCGGCCCTGACGGCCTCGGCGCCCGCGGCGCTGACGTCCGAGGACGTCACCCTCATCGGCGCGTAGTGGCCCTGACGGACGCGCAGAAGTCGTCGGTGCGGCTGTACCTCGGCTACTCCGACGGCTCGACCGGCGGCAGCCCGTCGGCGCTCGATCGCGGCATGGAGTCGCTGTCGGCGTCCGCGGAGGCGCAGGTCACGTCCGTACTGACCCGGCTCGCCACCGTCGAGACCACCCTGACCGCGGGCTGGGACCGCATGAAGGTGGTGAAGGCGGAGGAGGTCACGCTGGCGGGCGAAGACGAGCTCCGCGCGCTGCGCAACGAGGGGCGCCGCCTGGTGCGGCACCTCTCCATCATCCTCGGCGTGCAGGTCGCCCACGACGCTTTTGCCGTGGGCGGCGCTGCCGCCGGCTGCTGTGGACGAGGCTGACATGCCCACCCCTCCCAAGCCCGCGCCCAAGGCGGCCAAGCCCGCGCCCAAGGCGGCGCCCGCAGCGGCCCCGTCCGCGCCGGCCTGCCCGACCGCGGAGCAGATGGCGGGCATGCCCCCCTCCGAGCTGGCGCGACTGCACAGCGAGTTCGTGCGCGCCGGGCGACTCGAGGACGCAGCCGTCATCGTGGACTACACCCGGCGTGCGCTCGCCGAGCGTGGCTACAGCGTGCAGACGCTGTACGACGACATCGTCTCCGACGGCATCAGCCCCGACATCGAAGACGACGCGGCCCTCCTGGTGGCGTGCGGCGCCGTCGAGGCGGGCGCCGATGCGCCGGTGACCGTGGCGCCCCCGCCGTCCGCCGAGGCGGCACCGACCCCGGCGCCCGTGTCGCCTGCAGCGACGCCTGTTGCGGGCCAGGCGGTGCCGCGCTGCGTGCGCGTCACCCGGACCTTCCAGGTGCTCCGCTTCCCCCCGCGGGACTTCCCGCGCCGGGTGGGCCGCTGCGACATCTACCACGACGAGATCGCGGCCTGGCTGTGGGAGCACCACCGCGACAAGGTCGTCCCCTTCCCGTCGGACGGGTAGGCCGTGTCGCTGCGCGACGACCTTCAGCCGGTCGTCGACGAGATGCGAGACCTCGTGGCCGAGCTCGGTCTACGGCCTCGGACGGTCAAGACGCGGCTGGTGACCTGGTCCGGGGCCAAGGTCGGTCTCGGCACCGCGACCAACACCGACACGACGCTGACGCCCACGCCGAAGGTGAGGGAACCCGCCGCCCGGCTGGTGTTCGACGCGCCGGGCAAGTACGAGTCGGGCGACATCGTGGTCTCCAAGATCACCCGGGACTACACCGAGGCGCAGCTGACCGGCGGCGCGATGTCGGCGACGACCGAGTGGATGTGGGTGGTCGACGACCGCCTGTACCGCGTGGTCGGGGCGCCGGAGCTGCTGACCTTCGGGTGGCGAGTCCAGCTGCGCCGCATCACGGGTCGGTCCGCGTGAGGGTGTCCCTCACCATCGACGATCTCGACCCCCTGGACCTGACCCCGCCACCTCCGCCACCGGGCGGCGGCGAGCTCGTGGAGCTGCATGCTCACCATCCGCGCCCGCGACTTCAGCCGCGTGATCGCGGAGAGGCTGCGGCGGGACACCGACGTGGTGAGAGCCGCGGCACTCGATACCGTCCTGTGGGGTGAGGCTCAGGCGGTCAAGCAGACCAACGCGCTCGACCTGGTGGACCTCGGGGCCTACAAGCTCGGGTGGGCTCACCGAGCCATCGCGCGCGGTGCGGAACTCGGCAACCCGGTGCCGTACGCGCCGGTGATCGAGTACGGACGCCGCCCGAACCGGCCGGGACCGCCGCTGCAGCCCATCATCGAGTGGGTGCACCGAAAGCTCCGCGGCGAGATTCGAGGGCAGTACCGGGCGTCGAAGGCCATCGCCCTCGGGTTGGCCGCGGCAGGCGCCAAGAGCCGGCGCGAGGCCGCCCAGCGCCGTCGGGACGTGCGGTCGGCCTTCGGAGCGGAGCGCAACGCGATGGCGGCCTCGGTCATCTTCGTGGCGATGGCGATCCGCGATGCGATCCACGCCCGCGGCAGCAAGCCGAAGCGCGTCCTGCGCGGGGTGTACGTCGCGATGAAGCCTCGTTTCGCCAAGGTCGCGATTCAGCGACTCAGGGCGAAGAAACGCTGACCTGGAGTCCCGATGCTGTTCCTGTTCCTCGGCGCCTGCCTGACCTTCGCCTGCTGTGACGCCGAGTCGTCCGGGTTCACCTACCCGATCGACATCCGCGAGGTGCAGGGCCCGTACGAGCTGGTGGCGCTGGACCCCGACGGGCTGCTGCTCGGCGTCAACGTCATCGACCTGCACGTGCCGCACGCCATCGCGCCGCAGCACGCCGTGCACAGCGACGTGGTGTGCCGCCCCGTCGAGTACGCGGCCGCCCTCGGGCACGTCGCGGCGTCCCAGGGCTGAGCCTCCGGAGGTCTCGTGGCCATCGACCCGATCGCGTCCTGCATCGACGCGCTGGCCACGCACCTCACCACCGCGCTCGGCGCGTCCGCGTCCGCCGTGCTGCGCGGCTGGCCGGAGTCGGGCGTCGAGCTCGACTTGGACGGCGCGGCCGTCGTCGCGATCACGGCCATCGCCGAGGAGCGCGCCGAGGTCGCTCCGCGGGTCGTGGAGACGTCGGGCACGACGTACACCTACAAGGTCGCGGAGTTGACCGTTCGCCTCCAGATCGACGTCTGGGCGCGCCACCGGGCCGTGCTGGACGCGATGGGGCCGACGCTCCGCGCGGCGTTCAGCAACGCCCTGCCGCGGGCTGGGCTGTGGCTCACGCAGAGCGACTACTACAGCCGACCGGTCTGCTACTTCATGGAAGCCGGAGCCCTCGACCTGGACGGCGACAGCGCCGCGCAGGGGGAGTGGCGGCGGACCTACTCCGTGACCGCGACGACCGACGAGGTCGCCTCCACCACGCACGTTGCGCTGTCCCAGCTCGACGTCACGATCACCACCACCGACGTGAACGGCAACGGCGACGTCGCCGAGACCTTCACCGTCATCGAGGACTGACATGGGCACCTTGGTCGCGAAGATTTCCGCCGAGTCGAGCATCGGCTACGGCGTCAACATCCTCGAGGTGGCGCCCCCTGGGGTGATCGCCGGCATCAAGACCAACAAGGTGGGCTGCGTCGCCGACCTGCCGTGGGGGCCGGTCAACACCCTCACCGACATCACCACGGCCGCGGAGCTGTTCGACACGTTCTGCCCTGCGGTGTTCGAGGTCAACGACAGCTACGCCGCGATGAAGGCGTTCCTGAACAAGACCTTCCCGGGCGGCCTGAAGATCTGCCGCATCGCGCCGACCAGCGTGGCGGCGGCGAAGGCGGACCGCGACAGCACCGCGGGCACCGGCACCATCACGATCGAGGCCAAGTACCCGGGCGCGGTCGGGAACAAGATCTACACGCAGTGGCTTGCCGCCACCGACGCCGACGCGGCCAAGCGGAACCTGCAGATCACGATCGTGGCGACCTCGGGCACCACGTACACGGCGCTGTACGAGAACCTGTCCTACACCGACGACTTCACCACCGTCATCGACGACCCCTACGTGAACGTCAGCGACGCGGCGGCGTCCGCGATGCCCTCGACGGACGGCTCCGCGGTGGCGCTCAGCGGCGGGGCGGACGGGACCGCCCAGGCGTCGGACTACGTCGGGGTGTACGGCAGCAGCGACGTCGGGATCGCCAAGTTCTACGGCGACTCCGTGGCCATCGGGGTGCTGTTCGTGGCGGAGTGCCCGTCCGGCAGCATCGTGGCGGTCAACGCGGGGCTCAAGGCGTACTGCACGGCCAACGACAAGGGCATGGCGGTGCTGTGCACGGTCAACGGGGAGTCCACCTCCGCGGCGATCACCCGCGCTGCCGTCAACCGCGACGACCGGTGCGTGATGCCGTGGCCGCGGGTGAACACCACCAACTTCTACGACGCCGACGCGGAGGAGGTGGAGGTCGACGGCAACGCCTTCGTCGCAGCGGCCATCGCGGCCGCCGACCCGTGGATGTCGCCCGGCGGCGCGGGGTCGGCCCCGGCTCTCGCCGGCATCACGAGCCTGGAGAACGAGTCCACCTCGCGCACCACGTACGAGCTTCTGCGGGCGGCGGGCGTGGCCGCCTTCTTCATGTCGACGGCGAACGGCGGGGCCATCATCCGCGGGGCGGTGACCACGTCGGTGACCGCGGGGTTCACGAAGATCCGCCGGCGCCGCACCGCGGACTACATCGAGGAGAGCATCGCCGCCCGGCTCGAGCAGTTCGCGGAGATGCCGATCGACCTGAACCTGAGCTCGCAGTCGCTCGGGTCCTACACGGGCGCGGCGTTCGGCGAGATCACCGCGTTCCTGGAGAACGAGAAGTCGGCCGGGCACATCGCCGACTACGCGGTGGACCCCTACAGCGGCAACACCAGCACGACGCTCGCGGCGGGTCGCTGGGTCATCCTCATCACCGTCCAGACCTTCAGCGACATGGACGAGATCGTGCTCAAGGCCAACATCGGCGACACGGTGACGGTGGCCGCGGCCGCGTAGCTCTCGCGGCGGGCGGCGCTCGCCGGCTCGTTCCAGGGGTGGCCGCGCGTCGGCCGCCGCGACTTTCCCATCGGGCCGAGGCCCAGGAGGCACCCCCATGTCCGACATCGACCTGCCGATCTCCGGCAAGGACACCCAGATCCGCGTGGTCGTGGACGGCGCGCTCAAGCTGGTCCAGGACCAGGTCACGCGGTTCACGTCCAAGGCGACCTACGACGAGATCGTCACCAAGAACCTCGGGACGTCCGGGTCCAAGATCGACAAGGAGTTCGTGGGCTGGGAGGGCAGCATCGAGCTCTCCGTCAACGCGAGCACGCTGGACAGCCTGATGGACGTCATCAACGCGGCTCTCATCGCGCGGGTGCCGGTGCTCCTGAACATCGTCGACACCACGTACTACCGGGATGGGTCGTCGAAGACCTACACCTACCCCGACGTGAAGCTCGAGTACGACCGCAACGTGTCGCGTGGCGAGTCCACCAAGGCCACCCTCGGCTGGAAGACGGGCCGCAACCGCATCGCGGCCTGAGAGCGTCCTGTGAACCCCTGGAGCACCCATGACCCGGCAAGCCTTCGAGGCGACTCTCCGTGACGGCACCCGCGTAGTTCTCGCGGAGATCACCCCGAGCGAAATGCTCCTCGCGCTCAAGCTCGCCGGCGGCGACCCCTCGGAGCTCGTTGCGAGCAGCAAGGCCGTCCGCACGGCGCTGCGCTTCAGCGTCCGCGAGGTGGGCACGGTGGCCGTGCGGCGCGACGACCTGGAGGCGCGGTGGGGCGAGTATTTCCCGCGCACGCGGCATGCGTCCGAGCTCGCCGAGATCTGGGGGCGCATCCACATGCCGTCGGAGGCCGAGACGGAGGCCATGCGCGAGTCGATGGCGTGCGAGACGTCCGCCGACGAGCTGTGGACCGTGCGCCTGCCGGGCGGGCGGGTCGTGGTCATGGCCGAGGTGCCGTCCCAGACCGTGGACGACGCCATGCGCGCCGCGTCGCAGTCGAGCAAGAGCGCCCAGGTGCAGGCGTTCGCCGCGACGATCGAGGCGGCGCGGCGGAGCATCCGGCGCATCGACGGGGCGCCGGTGTCGGCGCAGGACCTCGCGGGCGCCCGCTGGGATGAGCGGTTCAGCGTCAAGGAGACGACCCTGCTGGGGGTGGCGTTCAACGAGATCCACGGGACCTCGGGGGGCCCCGCGGCGATGGGGGAACTGAGGCCCGTCTCCTCGACGCCGTAGTCTACGTGTGCCGCTACGGGCACCAGAGCTACGACGAGGTGATGGGCTGGCCGGTGCCTCGGCTCCTCGCGGTGCACGCCGCGCTGAGCCGGCTGATCGAGCGTGAGCAACGACGGGAGGGCGAGTCATGACCGGCGTGGGCGAGTCCGCCGACTACCGCATCGTGGCGCGCATCGTCGCAGAGGATGCGTCCGATGCGGGGGCCCGGTCGGCGGAGCGCCGCCTGGACAGCGTGGAGCGGCGGGGGCTCGGCGTCGGCGCGACGCTCGCGCGCGTGTTCGGGTTCCTCGGCGGCGTCACCGGCGTCGGCGCGCTCGTGCGGGGCATCATCGGTTTGAACAGCCACATGGAGGACGCGCGGCTGGGCCTCGCGGGGCTGTTCTCGGCGACGGCGGGGATCGACATCGGGCAGGGCTTCCGGGTGGCCACCGGCGAGCTGGCCACGCTCCGGAGGATGGCGGCGGCGGGCGCGGGGGAGCTCGACGACTACATCGGGGTCTTCCAGCAGATCTACATGCCGCTCCACGGGGCGGGCGCGGACATGGAGCGCATCAACAAGCTGCTGGGACAGACCGTGGCGGTGGGGTTCGCGACGGGTCGAGGCGCCGAGGGCGCGCGGCTGCTCGGGTTCGACGTTCAGCAGGCGCTGACGGTTGGCGCGGGCCAGCGCACCACGCCGATGCTCAACATGGTGCTCGCTGGCATCGGGATGACGTCGGCGGGGTTCAACGCGCTGTCGAAGGAAGCGAAGCTGACGCGGCTGGAGGAGGCGTTCGGCAAGTGGCAGGGGGCGGTGGACGAGTTCGGGAAGACGTGGGGGGCGCGGTACTCGACGTTCCTCGACAACGTGAAGGGGATCGTCCGGACGGTGACCAAGCCGCTGTTCGACAAGTGGAGCGACCAGCTGGGGAAGGTGAACGACTGGCTGGTGAAGAACGAGGAGCGGATCAAGGCGTTGGCGGACGTGTGGGGGCAGCGGCTGTTGCGGACGTGGGATCACCTGGTGGAGCGGGCGGGGACGTACGCGGCGCTCGTGGCCGCGGCCTCGGTGGCGCAGGTGGCGCCGTCGATGCGGGGGATGGGCGCGGGGGCGTGGCAGGGCGTCAGCGGGGCGGCGTCGTCGCTGGTGGGCGCGTACCGGTGGGGCAGCACCCTGCCCGGGCGCGTGGGCGTCGGGGGGCGCGTGGCTGGCGGCGTCGCGGCGGTGCTCGGTCAGGGCGCGGCAAGCGCGATGCCGGCGCTGTCCGGGCTCGCACGTATCGCCGGCCCCCTGGCGATCCTGGCAACGGTGTTTGTCGCGATTCGCTCGGCGATCTCGGCGTACCCGTCGGTGACGGCGTCGGTCCTGGCGTCGTGGCGGCGGCTCATGGAGTCGTTCGGCAAGCTGGGCACGGCCTTCGACTCGCTGACGACGAAGGGGAGTCTGCTTTCCCTGGCGGGCGCGGGCATGCTCCAGGCGTTCGGCTGGCTGCTCGACCTGGGGGGCATCGTCGTCCGCGTTCTCGCCTCGCTCGCGGCTGGGATCGGACTCGTGCTCCAGGTCATCACGGATGGACTCGTCGGCATCTACCAGTTCGCCACGGGCGACCTGGCGGGCGCGGCGGCCATCGACCCGCTGAAGCGTGTCATGGACACCAACAAGCTCCTCAAGGACATCTGGACGTTCGACGAGCCGATCACCGGCCCCACGCCTGAGGAGATCGCGGCGGGACTCCCCGAGGGCAGGGCCGGCGGGGGAAACACCTACATCGGAGAGGTGAACGTCGCGGTCAAGCAGGAGGCCAACGCCGACCCCGCCCGCGTCGCGCGGGTGTTCGACGAGGTCCTTGAGCGCGTGGCGCGCAACCGCACGCAGGCCGCGCGCAACCCCATCCTGAGCCCGGGGTAGACCGTGGCCGACATCATCGACGGCACCCCGCTCGTCATCACCAACCTCGGCACGCAGGCCGCGCTGGTGCTGGACGGCGCGACTGCCACGCTGCCGGAGAAGGGCGTCGCCGCCCCCGTCCGCCTGCGCTCCACCGTGACGCGCTACCCCGGGAACGCCCGCCCCTCGACGCAGATCCTTGGCGTCGAGGAAGGCGACATCGAGTTCCGCGGGCGCTGGCGCGACACCTGGATGGGGCTGGAGGGCGGCGCGGCCGAGTATTCGGGCCGGGTCCGGCGCCTCATCCTCACCCAGGCCTACGTGAGCGTGGTGTGGGGCGACATCGACCGCCGCGGCTTCATCAAGGAGTTCGAGCCGACCTACAACGCCGGCGGCGACATCCAGTGGCGGCTCATCCTGCAGGTCGTGGAGGCCGACGACGCCAACGTGATCGCCACGCCGTACCCCGCGGCGGTCTCGACGCGCGACCTGTGGGAGACGCTGCACGAGGTGCTGGCGGTGGTCGAGACCGTGGCCAGCACCGCCACCGAGGTCAACAACGTGGCCCACGCCGTCGTGGGGCTCGGGGAGGCCGCGTAGATGGCCACGACGCCCGCCCAGGTCCGCGACGACATCGTGGAGGTCACCACGGCCTTCGCCGCCGCCCTGGACGCCGTGGACGCCGCGCTGGAGGCCGGAACGGCCACCGCAGCCCAACTCGGCGCGGTGGACTCCACGCTCACCGGCCTGCAGCTCGACGTGCGCGCCATCCGGGCTGATCTCGACGCGGCGGACGTCACCGCGTACCAGCTCAGCGACAACGCGGAGGTGACGCTGCGGCTGTGGGCGTGGGAGCGCGACTGCCGACACCACCTCGGGCGCATGGAGGCCGGGCTGGCCACCGCACGCGACCAGGCGCAAGAGCTCGCCGCAGGCCAGCGCCGCGACCTGTACGTGGTCAAGAGCGGAGACACCCTGCAGTCCATCGCCGCAGCGAAGCTCGGCGACTGGCGGGAGTGGACGCGCATCGCCGATGCTAACGGCCTGGAGCCGGGCCAGCCGACCGCAGGGACCGTCCTGCTGCTCCCGCCGCGCCGATGACCGCCAGCGCCTACTACCCCCGCGCAGCGGTCACGCTGACCCTGCTCCTGGAAGGCGAGACGGAGCCACGGTCGTACGCGGTCATCCCGCAGTCGGTCGAGGTGGAGCGGAACGACCACCGGCACGCCGACACCGCCCTCGTCGTCGTCGACTACCGCGATCTGCCACTCGACCCGCGCGCCGTCCGCTCGATTCTTGTGGAGGTCCTGCTCGGGGACATCCGCGACCCGACCCTGACGGCGGTGCCGACGACGCGCAGTTGGCGTCGCTTCATCGGCTACGTCGACGAGCCGGAGACCACCCTCGAGGAGTCGGGCGAGACCGTCCGGCTCCAGTGCCGCGACTACACGGCGCTGTTCTGCGACTACGAGTGGCCGGGGACCGCGATCGACGTGTCGGGGCCGCTCACCACGGTCATCGCCACGATCATCGAGGCGGTGCCCGGGGCGAGTTCGCTGCCGGTGGTGTTCGATGCGTCCGGGAGCGCGGACCTGGTGCTCGCCGGGTACATCGGCCGCACGAAGTTCGCCCCCCACGCCAAGGACGACGCCTGGACGGTCCTGGTGGACCTCCTGAGCCGCGCCGGACTCATCCCGGTGATCATCCTCGACGAGCTGCACGTGCTCAGCGCCAAGGACGTCTCCGGCGCCCGCGCGGTCCGGATGTTGTACGGCCGGAACATCGCGCGCCTGAGCTGGCTCCGGAAGTTCAACGAGGCGGCCACGCAGCAGATCGAGGTTCGGGCCTGGGACGAGGTGTCCCGGACCGCGCGCACCGGGCGCTACCCGGCCGCGGCCATCACCACGCGCCGCAAGGTCTCGACCACCGGCAAGGTGAGCACGGAGAAGGCTCCGATCCTCGCGTTCTACGTGGCGGGGACCTACAGCGAGGCGCAGCTGACCGACATCGCCGAGGCCATCTACGCCGAGGTGGGCCGCGAGCAGTTCGAGGGGAGCCTGGAGACCGCGGAGATGCTGGACCTCGACGACGTCGAGCTGCCCGGCCTCGCCAACGGCGACACGCTGGCGGTGCGACTCGACTCCGGCGTGCTGGCGAGCATCGAAGGCATGTCCGAGGCTGAGGCGGTGGCGTTCTTGTCGGGCTCCGACCCGCGGCGACCGACGCCGGCGCAGCCGCTCGACGCGACCGCTGCCGCGGCGCTGGTGAGCGTCGCCCGCCGCATGGACGACACCGCGTCGAGCTTCTACGTCAAGTCGGCCCGGCACCGCTGGTCGAGGGGCCAAGGCTACTCGCTCGAGGTCACGTTCATCAGCTTCGTGGGGGCGCGATGAAGGGCATCCGCGAGGGCGTCCAGGACCTGGCGCGCGACAACCGCGGCTGGGTCGCCATCGGGATCGTCACCGGCGTGAGCGAGGTGGACGGGGTCGGCTACCTGTTCGATGTCGCGCTGCAGCCCAGCGGCCGCGAGTGCCAGGCCCGGCTGGCTGCGATGGGGGCGGGCGCCGGCGCCGGGATGCTCTGGCCCATCGCCGTCGATGACGAGGTCCTGGTGCTGTTCCCGGATGCCGACCCCAACCGCGCGGTGCTCCTGCCCGGGCTGTCGAGCTCCGCGGCTGAGCTGCCGTCCGACTGGAGCAACGACACCGTGCGTGTCGAGGCTGTGGGCCGTGACGTCGAGGTCCGCGCCGGTTCTGGAGGCTCGCGCGCCGAGGTGAAGATCGAGGCGTCCGGCGCGGTGACGATCACAAGCGCGGCCATCAAGCTCGGGGGATCGACGGCGACGGACTTCGTCGCGCTGAAGTCGCTGGTTGAGGCGCAGCTTTCGGCGCTGTCGTCTGCGATCTCGGGTGCGGCTGTCGTTGCGGGCGACGGCGGGGCGTCGTTCAAGGCCGCGATCATGGCCTCGCTGACGGGTTGGCCCGGCAACGTCGGCGCCAGCAAGGTCAAGGCGGAGTAGCGCATGGCGAGCAACGACGAGACCCGCTTCGGGCGCGACCTGGAGTGCCCCGACGACCCGGACGCGGCGATTTCGCCGACGGTCACGGGGGACCTGCCGACCCTCGCAGGACGCGCGAACCTCAAGGCGGCGGTGCGCCGGCGGCTCGTCACGTCGCCGGGGCAGCTGGTGCACCGCTCCACGTACGGCGGCGGGCTCCTCGACCTGGTGGAGACCGCCAACACCCCTGCGGGTCGGGCGACGCTCGCGGCCAACCTCCGGCGCAACCTGCTGCGCGACGATCGGCTCTCCGACGTCAGCGTGGGCGTCGCGTCCGGGGTGCCGAGCGGGGCGCGCGCCGGCGCCGTCACCATCACCACGACCATCACCGCCCGCGGCGACGACGCAGCCGAGCAGATCACCGTCACGGCCAAGGAGTGAGCGTGGAAATCCCGACCTTCGATGAGCTGTACGCGACGGCCAAGACCGAGGTGCAGGCGCGGCAGCCTACGCTCAAGGACTGGCGCGAGGGGTCCACCCTCGACGCAGTCACCGGCGGCGGCGCCATGCTCGCCGACGAGGTGATCCGGGTCATCGTTCACGCGATGATGACGCTCTGGATCGACACCGCCGAGGGCGCGGACCTCGACGCGCTGGCGGCCGACCGGTTCCCGGGGCTCACGCCCCGCAAGGCAGCGTCCGCGGCGGTGGTGACCCTCCGCTACACCCGGGGGGCGCTCACGGGCGTCATCGCCATTCCAGCGGGCACCACGTACCGCGCCGTGGTGGACGGGCAGACCCTGCTCTACGACGTCGACGACGGCGCGGAGATGGCCGCGGCGGACACGACCACGACCTTCACCGCCACGTGCACCACGACCGGCGTGGACGGCAACGTGGCGCCAGGCGAAATCGACGAGATCGTGGACGCCATCACGGGCGACACCGGCGCGGCGATCACCAACCCCGACTACGCCGTGGGCGGCGCGGCGGCCGAGGACGACGCCACGTTCCGCGACCGCATCAAGCGGTACTTCGGCACGCTCCGCAAGGGGACGGTCGCCGCGATCGAGACGGCCGGCGGGGACGTCGCCGGCGCACGGTTCGCCACCGTGGACGAGTCCGCGATCGCCTTCGCGGATGGAGGCTACGTCTCGGTCTACATCGGCGATCCCGACGGACGCGGCAACGCGGCGCTGGCCGCGCTGGCCGCCACGGCGATCGAGGAGGTGCGCGCGGCCGGCATCGAGGTTCGGTGCGTCGCATCGGAGCGCGAGGAGTTCGCCGTGGCCATGACGCTCTACGTGCGGACCGGCGCCGACACCGCCGCCATCAAGGCCGCCGCGCGCGCCGCGGTGCTCGACTACATGGGGCGCCACCCCCCCGGCCGGACGCTCTACTACAGCCGCCTGGAGGCCGCCGCGATGGTGTCCAGCGATGTCCGCGGCGCGGTGGTCACCACGCCGACGGGCGAGACGAAGACCCCGAGCGCCGCCTACAAGGCCCTGCGCGTCCCCAGCGCATCGCTCACCCTCACCATCACCGAGATCTGAGGCATGGCCCGCACCACCGCCGATCTGCTCGAGCAGTTGATGCGGTGGCTCCCGCCCGGCATGGCGCCGTACCGGCCCGTGCTCGGCGGGTACGCCGCCGCTGCGCGCGCCGCCGAGGTCGCTGGCGAGGCCGCAGTGGACGCCGCCACGCTGGGGGGGGCGGTCGCGCAGTGGCTCGACCTGCACGCCCGCGGGTACGGTGTCGAGCGCGCCGACGGCGAGACCGACGCCCAGCTCGTGGAGCGTCTGCGCAACCCCGAGGACATGCTGACCCGCTCGGCCATCCTGGCTGCAGCCGACCGTCTCCTGGCCGACTACACCGACGTCGCCGCGGTGATGATCGAGAACTGGGACGGCACGCACCTCGACCTCGACCTGTACCTGGACATCGCCTGTCTGGTCCCGCAGAAGGCGTTCGCGCTCGTGGTGCCGCTCGTTGGTGACCCCGTCACCGGCGCGTCGTTCGCCGACTCCGACTACGCCGATGGCGAGACCTACGCAGGGTCGGGCGTCGAGCACCCCGTCTATGCGGTGCTGCTCCGCGAAATCCACCGTCTTCGCGCCGCCGGCGTGAGCTGGTGGCTCGTCATCGACCCGCGCGTGGCCGAGGGCGACAAGACGTTCGCCGACTCCGACTACTTCGACTCCTCGTTCGCGATCCCGTAGGGAGCACACCCATGGCCCACCCCAAGACCCTGCTCGGCGCGCGCGTCGAGTTCACCGACGGCGAGCGCCTGCCGTCGTCGGACCTGGACCGCATGGGCGATGTCGCGCTCCTGTCGCTGTGGCACCTGGTGGCGCGGCTGTGCGAGTCCGAGGTCGACGGCAACCCGATCCAGGGCTTCCCCGGCACCGACTGCCTGGTGACGCACAGCAGCGGCATCACGGTCTCGGTCGCTGCCGGCTTCGGCGTGTACTACGACGCGGCGGCGACCGCGCAGGACTACGAGCTCTCCGCGTACCGCCCGATCGTGGTTCCCGCGGCGTTCACGGCGACGATGGCGGCGCACGACGCCACCAACCCGCGAATCGACATCGTGTGCCTGGCCCCCGCTGTCGATACCGACGCGGCCGAGTCGCGCAACATCAAGAGCCCGACGACGCTGGACACCTCGACCCAGACGGTGGACAAGCGCGAGGTGCTGTCCTACGCCGTTCAGGTGGTCACGGGCACCCCGGCAGCCACCCCCGCGGCTCCAGCGACGCCTGCCGGCTACCTGAAGATCGCGGAGGTGCGCGTGCCGGCGGTGTCGGGGAACGCGACGGTCACCGACGTGCGCCAGCTCCTCCAGCTCGGACACGCCTGGCGCACGCACCCCAAGGACGTCACCGACGACTACGTGCCCGGCAGCGGCGGCGAGCTCGACTGCAGCGCGGTCGGCACCTTCGTGGTGACCATCGCCGCCGGCGAGGCGGTGATCTCGGGCTTCCGCTACCGCTACCGCGCCTCGACGGTGACGATCTCCGGCAACAGCTCGGGCAACGACCGCATCGACGTGGTGGTGGCCGACCGCGACGGCACGATCAAGGTGGTGGTCGGCACCCCGTCCGCCACCCCGGTAGCGCCGGCGGTTGGGGCCTACCAGCTCTCGCTCTGCACCGTCAGCGTGCTGAACGGGACCGCTGGCATCCTCGACATGGACCTGACCGACACCCGGGTGCGCGAGCCCATCAGCACCGCGCAGATCCAGGACGCCAACGTCACCACCGCGAAGATCGCGGGGTCCGCGGTGACCACGGCGAAGATCGCCAACGGCAACGTCACCGGCGCCAAGCTCAGCGTGGTCCCGGTCATCCCCCAGCTCACCGTCGGCGCCGAGGCGGCCAACGCCATCGCGGTCAGCATCCAGATGCGCGACCTCGACGGCAACAACGTCGCCCGCGTGGTCCGCTTCGTCGCGGAGGTCTACCTGGACTCGCTGGGCGTCGACAACTCCGGCGACTACCGGCTGTCCGAGACGGGCGCGGGCACCATGGTGCGACCGACCAACCACCCCGCGCCCATCTACGTCTCCACGATCGTCGTGGACACCGACGCCAACGGCGCCGCCCAGGTGACCTGCACCGACAACGTCACCGGCGCCAACCGCGGCGTCTTCTTGCTCGTCACCCCCGTGGGGACCGCCGGGTATCCCGCGCTCGCCGACCTCCCGTTCAACTGAGGCTTTCTCCATGGCTCACCCCCGCACCCGCCCCGGCGGCTACGTCCACACCGCCACCGGGGAGAAGATCCTCGCCGAAGACCTCGACGCCATCGGCAGCATGTCGATCCAGAGCGTCACGTCGCTCCTCGCGCGGCTGTTCGAGGAGTCCGGCGCCCCACTCGAGGGCTTCGTCGGTGACGACTGCCTGGTGTCGCTCTCGTCCGCCCCGCTGACGCTCGGCATCGCGGCCGGTTGGGGCTTCTACTACGACACGGCCGCCTCCGACGAGTTCGGCCCCGTGTACCGCCCGATCGTGGTGAGCACCGCGACCACCACGGTGCTCGGCGCCCACGACGCCACCAACCCGCGAATCGACATCGTCTGCCTGGCTCCGGCCTACAGCAACGATCAGGCCGAGACCCGCTCCATCAAGGACCCCAGCACGTCGGTCATCACGTCGCAGTCCGTCAACAAGCGGTCGAAGCTGAGCTACACCCTGCAGGTGGTAGCCGGCACGCCCGCAGCGACGCCCGCCGCGCCCGCCACGCCCTTGGGCTACCTCAAGATCGCCGAGGTGGCGGTGCCCGCGACGGCTGGCACGGCGACGGTGTACGACACCCGCGCGCTGTTGGACCTGAGCCCGTCGCTGCAGCCGGAGCCCCCGGTCGAGTACATGACCAACTACGTCCCCGGAAGCGGCAGCGAACTCCTGGTGTCGGCCACCGCGCCGGCGTCGGCGTCGGTGCTGGTGACGTACGGCAAGGCGAGCATCCAGGGGCGGCGGCGGCGCTACGTGCGGCAGACCCTGGCGGTGACGGCCAACGCGACCGGCAGCACGCGCTACGACAAGGTCGTGGCCGACTCCGACGGCACCGTGCAGGTCGTCGTCGGCGGCAACGCGCCCGGCACCGCGGTCGTCGGCGCGGACCAGGTCGAGCTCTGCGAGATCGCGGCCCCCAACGGGTTCGCCACGATCGTCGGCGGCAACCTCACGGACCTGCGCAACCGCCGCCCGGTGGGGTCGGCGCAGATGCGCGACAACGCCGTGGCGACGGCCACCATCCAGGACGACGCGGTCACCACGGCGAAGCTCGCGCCGAGCACCATCCAGTACGCCGAGATCGCGCTCACCGCGGCCGAGGTCAAGGCGCTGCGCGCCACCCCCAAGGCGCTGGTGCCGGCGCAGGGGGCCGGCACGATGATCGAGCTGGTCTCCGGGGTGGTGCTCCTCGACTACGGCACCGCCGTCTACACCATCACCGCCGCCGGCGACGACATGCGCATCAAGTACGGCTCCGGCGCCGGCATGGTGGCCTCGACGCTCATCGAGCCGACCGGGTTTCTCGATCAGGCTGGCGACATGGCGGCGCAGTTCCTTGGGCAGCCGGGCGTGTTCACGCGGGCGAACTGCGAGAACCTGGGGCTGGTGCTCCACAACGTGGGCGCCAACGAGTACACCGTCGGCGATGGCTTGGTGCGCGTGAAGATGGCGTACCGCGTCCACGCCACGGGCTGGTAGTCACTCGGGGTCGTCAACAACCGCGCTGGACGGCCCAGGCGCGGCTCCTGCCGCGTCCTGGCCGAAGTGCCGTACGCGGACAAGAGGCAGCGCATCGACGGCGTCCAGGGCGGCTCCCAGCGCCTCCGTGGCCGCCCACAGGTCGTAGTTGGCCTGCAGGGCGAGCCAGAACTGCGGCGAGGTGCCGAGGGCACGGCCGAGCCGGAGCGCGGTGTCGGCCGTGATGGCCCGCTTGCCGCGGATGATGTCGTGCACCCGCGGCTGCAGGACACCCATCGCCTTGGCGAGCCGGTAGACGGTGATGCCCCGACGTTCGAGGGTGTCCGCGAGCTCGGCGCCGGGGTGCTCGGCGTGATGCACGACCGCGGGGTCGCGCGTGATGCTGGTGCTCATGCTGCTCTCCATGTGGGTGGGGGCCGAGCCCCCTGGGCTCAGTGGTAGTCGGTGATCTCGACGTCGTAGGCGTCGCCCGCCTCCCAGCGGAACAAGACGCGGTAGCGGTCGTTCACGCGGATCGCCTTCCGCCCGCCCGCGTAGTCCTCCAGGGACCGGCCGTTCCCGGCGAGGTCCGCGAGGCTGCGGGCGGCGTCGAGCGCCTGCAACGCGCGCGCGCCCGAACGCTGGATTTCTTGCGCAAGTCGGTGGCTCCGACCCGTGAGGAAGAGGGCTTCGGTGTGGCGGCAGCGGAAGGTCTTGATCATGATTCAATAGTACCGCGACGCGGTACTACCGTCAAGCGAAATCATACACCGTCCTGCAGATTCGCGCCACGCGCATCCCAGGGCGAATTCCTCACGAGGCAAGCATGTCCGAGACCGACACCGACCACGAAACCGCCTACGACCCGCCGCCCGCGCCGCCCGGGGTGTCGGTGGACATGCAGTACCTCGCGGCGGTGCACGCTCACGGCACGCGCGCGATCATCGAGGACAACCGGCGCCGCACGTCGCGGCTGGTGCGGGAGTTGCGGGCGGACCCGGAGCGCGGCCCCGGCCTGGGCGGCTGGCTGGCGGCGCGGCTGGGCAAGCTCCCCGCGCCGCTGCAGACCTCGCTCGCCCTGGGCGCGATGTACCTGCTGATGCAGCTCGGCGGCGCGCTGTACGAGAGCATGACCGGCCGGTCTCCGCCGCAGCCCACCCAGCCCGTCACGTTCGGCGCTTCGGCGGCCGAGCCCACCCGCGAGGAGTAGATGCGCCTCCCGCTCGCCTCCAACCGCATTCGCCGCGGCTCGCGCAGCCACACCTTCGGGACGGTGCGCAAGCACCCCGACGGCAGCCCCAAGCCGCACCAGGGCTGGGACTTCGCCGCCGCGGTGGGGACGCCCTGCTACGCCGTCGCCGCGGGCAAGGTGCACGGCCTGCGCAACGCCGGCGACTACGGGCGCCAGCTACTGGTCGAGCTCGACGAGGCCGTGGGCGGCGCGCGGTTCGCGTTCTACGCCCACCTGGACGACGTGGTAGTGGCGCCTGGAGAGCGCGTCGCCGAGGGCCAGCTGGTCGGGCACACCGGCAACAGCGGCAACGCCTACGTGCTCGACGATGCGGACGACCACCTGCACTTCGAGGCGCGCCAGGTGCCCTGGCCCGGCCTCGGGCTCCGGGGGCGGGTGTCGCCGCTGGTGTGGTTCTGGGTGTGCCCGCTCGACGAGGCGGTCAGCGCGGGGTGAGTGTGCCAGAGGTGTGCCAGAGCACACCCGCAGGTGCCGACGAATCCGGCACGGCTCGTAAAATCTGGAACGACCTTCCCGGCGGACGCGCTACGTTTTCGGCGTTCAACGCCGGATGCGGTGATCCCGTGTAGTAGGTTCGAATCCTTCCGCCCCAACCACATCAACCGGCGTAGCAGGCTGATCATTCGCAGGCGCCGACGCGGGTGTGCCGGCGACTGTGCCGGCGA
>VFQT010000771.1_pt1 | contig 43304 bp, 41 predicted proteins | sample 3512381 | NCBI WGS metagenome assembly VFQT01 (sample SAMN10412376, study PRJNA504923) | tailings metagenome | isolation source: Relicate 2 Philex TSF3 active mining site | place: Philippines: Tuba, Benguet | collected 2017-08-29 | reverse complement strand
GCAACTGGTCGATGTCGACGCCGATGGCCTTGGCGTACACCGGGTCCATCGCGTGCTCGGCATCGACGTAGGCGCAGATGCCACCGTTGCGCTGGGCCTCGGCCACCACGTGCATGGCGAGAGTCGACTTACCCGACGATTCGGGGCCGTAGATCTCGACCACGCGGCCACGCGGGAGACCCCCGACGCCGAGCGCGAGGTCGAGCGGAAGGGCTCCGGTCGGAATGGCCTCGATGGCCATGGACCCCTTCTCGCCCATCCGCATGATGGAGCCCTTGCCGTACTGCTTGTCGATCTGGGCGAGAGCGGCCTCGAGGGCCTTGTCGCGTTCGGGAGTGGTTGCCATGGTGGTTCTGTCTTTCTGCTGGTGATCTGCCGGGAAACCCTGCATCTGCTGTGTTTTTCCGTCTCGGGCTGAGCCGGAGGCGGAACAGTAGAGAAGGGGTGTGTGTTCGAACGACAGCACTGTAACTACGAACACCTGTTCGGGTCAAGCACCCTCGTTCAGGTGCCATGTGGGAACGGCCGCACCCTTCCGGCAGGGCAATTCCGCGGACGGGTCAGTTGGAGTCGGCGCCGCCCTGGGCAGCCAACCACTCGCGGGCCGCGGCAATTTCCTCGTCGCTCGGGTGGCGAATGAAGAGATCGACGCCGAACCAGACCGTGTAGGTGATCGGGTAGGTGACGATCGGCACCGACACTGCCAGCACACCGGCGATCACGAGCAGCGGTACGAGCCCCACTCCGACCAGCACCGAGAAGATCATCCAGAAGATGATCGACCCGAACGTGAGGAAGACCCCCATCGTGGCCGCGCCGAGCTCGAAGCCTTCGTAGCCCCGCTCCCAGTTCATGCCACAGGTCTTGCAGCGTTCCTGGCGGCCGTACCACGACGTAAAGAACGCGCCTCGGCCGCCACACCATGCACAACGGCGCACGAGCCCCCGGAGGAGCATGACAGGGAGTACTTTGCGGCGGATTTCAGCTGGTGAGCTCATTGACAAACTCCTCGAAGACGGTTGCATACCGTAGTGCGGAGTCGTCGGTGTGAGCGACAGAGATGAGCCACTGCTCGTCGAGACCCGGCGGCAACAAGATGCCGCGGTTGATGCCGTGCATCCACTGGGCGAATGCGATGTCGAAGTCGGTCGCCTTGTAGTCGCGGTAGTTCTTGATCGGCTCCTCCGCCCACGTGATGCAGCCCTTGGCGCCGAGGCGGACCGTGTGAGCGGGCAGCCCGGCATCGTCGATGATCGATGCACATGCGTCGACGAGCATGTTGTTGCGAGTGATCGTGGCGGCTGTGACCTCGGGGGTACAGATGTCTGCGAGAACCGCTTTGGTTGCTGCCATCACGAGCGGATTCCCGTTGTAGGTGCCGAGATGGAGAACCTTGCCGGCGGTGATCTGGTCCATGGCCTCGGCGGTGCCACCGAAGGCGCCCACCGGCAAACCGCCACCGATGCTCTTGGCCAGACACACCAGGTCGGGTTGGACACCGAAGTGACCCGTCGCCCCCGACCAACCGGCCGTGATGCCGGTCTTCACCTCGTCGAAGATGAGCATGGTTCCGTGCGCACGCGTGATGCGCCGCACAGCCTCGAGATACCCGGGCTGCGGCATGCAGATTCCGATGTTCTCCATGGCGGGCTCGACGATGAAGGCCGCCACGTCGCCGGCCGCGAGTGCGCGCTCGAGTGCGTCGGGGTCGTTGTAGGGAATGACGATCGTGTCGCCGAGCACCGCCTCGGTGATTCCCGCCGTGGCGGGCACCGGGATCGGGGCATGTGCCGGACCGGCTTTGTCGACCGGCGGCTTCATCGAGATCATCACCTCGTCGTGGTGACCGTGGTAGCCACCCTCGACCTTGACGATCTTGTCGCGACCGGTCACTCCACGGGCGACCCGGATGGCATCCATCGTGGCTTCGGTGCCCGAGTTCGTGAAGCGCCACATCGGCAAGCCGTACCGTGCACCGAGGAGTTCTGCCACGTCGGCGTTGGTCTCGCACGGCGTCACGAAGAGAGTTCCGTTGTCGAGCTGTTGTTCGACGGCACGGCGCACGAGCGGGTGCACGTGCCCGGCGAAGAGCGCGCCGAAGCCCATGTCGTAGTCGATGTATCGGTTGCCGTCGACGTCTTCCATCCAGTCGTCGGCGGCACGGCTCACCACGATCGGATGAGGGTCGTACGCCTGGAAACTCGACGGAACGCCGAGCGGCAGCACCTTGCGGGCACGATCAGTTGCCCGCTGGGACCCCTTCGTGCGCTCGGCGTAGGTCTGCAGCTCTCGCCGCGTGATGTCTTTGGCTCGTTCGGCCAGGTTCTGACGCAACGCAGGATTCGTCGCGGACATTGGTATCACCCCGTTTGTACGGTCACCTTCACCCTACCGTGTGCGGTGGTGCCGCCCGACGGACACCGTTCGACTGCACGCGAACCGTGCGAATGTTGGGTGAGACGAACCGCAGTGGCAGACTGGTGCTCCACATGGTGGGTATAGCTCAGCCCGGTTAGAGCGCCAGGTTGTGGCCCTGGAGGTCGGGGGTTCAAGTCCCCTTACTCACCCCAAGAGGTCGGCCTCTGTCGGCGACGTGTCGTTCGTCGTCGACAGAGGCGCAGACCCGGTGATGCGTCTCCCTGTCACGGGACGAACGAACCGCTTTGCGCGCCGGTGCCGGTCGCGCCCTACACTTGACGACGCGCGCCTTTAGCTCAGTTGGTAGAGCAACGGACTCTTAATCCGCAGGTCCTGGGTTCGAGCCCCAGAGGGCGCACCATTTCCGTCCTGGCGCTCGCGCGCCGTTCTCACTTGGTGAAAAGTGAGACGACTTCCGCGTGATGGGTTTCGGGGAAGATGTCGAGCACTTCCATCTCCCCCATGCGGTATCCGGCCTCGACCAGCATTCGAGCGTCGCGTGCACCGGCCACCGGATCGCAACTCACCAGCACGACGCACTCCGCTCCGGTCGCTTCGATCGCGGCCACTCCACCTTTGCCGAGACCCTGACGCGACGGATCGGCAATCACCGTGTGGGCGTCGATCGGGTCCCACTGCTCCATTCGGGCCTGCTCGATGGTCGCCGCTGTGCCGTCGAGATTGCGTACTGCATCGCGGCATGCCGACGGTGAGGCCTCCACCACCATGAGTTCGTCGAATCGATCCGCGAACGCGAGCGAGAAGAGCCCCACTCCCCCGTATGCATCGAGCAGACGACCGCCGGTCGCGCCAGCGCGGTCGAGTCGGCGCCGGACGGAGTCGAGAATCAACTCGGCCGCCTCGGGCGACGACTGGAAGAACGACTCCATCGAGACCGAGTAGGGGCGACCGTCGACGATCTCTTTCACGCGCACCTTCTCGCCTTCCGGCTGCGTGACGGTCGGGAGCAGGCGACCCTCGTGGCGCAACAAGCCGACGTCGCCGGTGCGCGCACCGACCCTGATCGTCACTTCTCCTGCACCGACGAACAGCGGCGCGGCGAGAATCTCGTTGATCATCTCGTGCGCAACCATGCACGACGAGATCGGCACGACCGATGTCGACTCGGCCACCCTGAATCCGGCACCGTCACCCTCGCTCGCGACACGCACCGTGGTACGACGCGCCGATTCGTCGAGTCGACGCAGGAGCGGCTCCACCTCCATGCGCGCGGTGCGGGCAAAGGCTTCGGTGACGATTCCGCGCTTGATGCGGCCCTGTGCCTTGCGCTCGATGTGCTGCCAGTCGCACCCGCCGCAACCGTCGGCGACGTACCGACACGGCGGCTCACGCCGGTCGGGCGATGCCTCAGTCACCTGGACCAGCCGCGCACGGGCGAAGTCGCGCTTGCTCTCGGTGATCTCGACGTCGACGGTCTCGGCCTCCACCACACCGGGCACGAACACGATGCGTCCGTCGTCGGCGCGAGCGAGTCCGTCTCCGCCCGCCACGAGTTTGTCGATGTGCAGGCTCGTCGTCACCGAGCCAGCGTACGGCGAGCAACCTCACGACTAGGGTGATCGCGTGACTCTTCCCGTGATGATCGCCCCGTCGGTCCTTCCTGCAGACTTCGCGCGACTCGGCGAGGAGGTCGCCGAACTCGAGAGCGCCGGCGTCGATCTCATCCAGTGGGACGTGATGGACGGCCAATTCGTGCCGAACCTCACGTTCGGGCCCGACGTGATCGCCGCCGCACGGCGCCACACGTCGCTGCCGTTCGAGGCTCATCTCATGGTGCTCACACCCGACGTGATGGCCCAGCGCTACGTGGAAGCCGGGTGCCAACGGTTGATCGTGCACGCCGAGGCGTGCTCGCACCTGCACCGCACGTGCGAGAACATCCGCTCCATGGGTGCCGCCGCGGCCGTCGCACTGAACCCGCACACCCCGGCATCCACGGTGGAGCACGTGCTCGACCTGGTCGACATGGTGCTCGTCATGACCGTGAACCCCGGGTTCGGCGGCCAGGCCTACATCGCCACGATGGAGCCGAAGATCCGCGAGGTGAGAGACATGATCACCCGTCGCGGACTCTCCGACTCGGTGCACGTCGAGGTCGACGGCGGAATCTCGCCGTCGACAATCTCGGGCGCGGCACGCGCGGGCGCGAACGTGCTGATCGCCGGCAGTGCTCTCTACCGCGACCCGCAGGGTCTCGGCCATGCGGTGAGCGAACTGCGCTCGCTCGCGACGGCCGCCTTCGCCGACTGACGCCGGTGTCTCACCGCGCGAGACCGCGGCGCACGAACACCGCTCCCACCAAAAGTGCGAGCACCATGAGTGCCGGCAGCACGACGGCTGCCACCACCCTCCACGTCTGGGAGAAGAACACCGCCACCGCCGACGCTCGCACCGCTGTTCCGTCGTCGTTCAACGTTCGCGCCACCTCGTCGAACTCCGGGCACACCGGCCCCACCGAGAGGCCTTCCGGTTCACCGATCACGACTGCATCGTCACGGATCGTCGACTGGAGAAGTTGCGCCGCAGGGTCGGCGGCGGTCACCCCGACGATGTACGCGCGACCGGTCTCGAGGTGTCGCGCATCGCCGCCGTAGCGCACCGTGACCGCCCCGTCCCTCAGATATACGTCGAGCGATCCGGCTCGCACCTGATCGACACGGAAGGTCACCGTCGTGTCGTCGTGCGAGACGGCCTCACCCACGAACACTGCGAGTGCGACCGGCGCCGGAGGGCAGCCGGGCGGCAACGTCGTCACGGCCGACGGCAGGGTCGTCGACGTGGTGGTCGACTCTGCCGGTTCTTCCACGATCTCGCCTTCGGGGTTCTCGGCATCGTCCTCGGGCGTGAACACGAAGGTGTCGTCGGTCGGAACGGTCGTGTCGACGACCGAAGGAGCGGCGCTCGCGGTCACGACCACCCACGGAACCCCCATCGCCAGGGCCACGACGACTCCCACAGCCCACGTCCGTCGCACCAACCCGACGCTATCTTCGCGTCCACCCGCGATACTGGTCACCATGGGATTCGACCCGCAACGCCGCCGAGTGAAACGACGAACCGACATCGTCTACGTGGCGACGGCGATCGCGGTGAGTCTCGCACTCGTTGCGTGGGCGTTCGCCGGGTGATCCCGTGCCGCCGAAGCGACGTACACCCGGAATCTGGGACGGCCTCTACGGACCTGTCGAGGTGAGACGGGTGCAACCGTACGAGGCCTCGAAGGACTATGTCTGCCCCGGTTGCCACGGCTCGATCAGCGCGGGAACCGGACACGTGGTGGCGGTGCCGCGCGATGCACCCGATCTGCGTCGCCACTGGCACCGCGGTTGCTGGGACCGGCGCGGCGACTGACCCCTCGCCCGTCGTCAGAACGCATCGGTGACCACCTCGAGTCGGGCGCCCGTGACGGCGGCGACGTCGAAACGCAACTGGACCCCTCGCAGGCCCGACGATGCGAGCATCTCTGCCGTGGCACGCCGGATGCGCAGTTGCTTTCGCGTCGACACCGCCTCGAGTGCTGTACCCCAGCGGTCATCTGCTCGTGCCTTCACCTCGCAGACGACCACGAGACGACCGCGACGCGCCACGACGTCGAGTTCACCGCGCGCGCAACGCCAGTTGCGAGCCACGATCTCGAAACCGTGTCGTAGGTACCACGCCGCGACGAGATCCTCGGCCCATCGTCCCCGTGCGTTTCGCCGTGCGGCGGTGTCGCGTCGCGCGTCGACCCGGTCGACGTCGCCGGTCAGAGATCGGTCGGGCCGAGCACTCCGTCGGAGGGAAGCTCCTCGACGTTCACGTCCTTGAAGCTCAGCACTTTCACCTTCGGCACGAACCGGGTCTTCCGGTACATGTCCCAGACCCATGCGTCTGTCATCTCCACCTCGATGAGAGGACGGCTGGCGTCACCCGTCACGCGGAGAGACACGTCGTTGGCGAGATAGAACCGCCGCTCGGTCTCGACCGCGTAGCGGAACATACCCACCACGTCCTGGTACTCCTGGGCGAGTTTGTACTCGCGATCAGCCTCGAAGTTGTCGAGTTCGTCGGCGTCCACTCAGTGATCGTCTTCGGTCGTTGCCGGACGAGTCCCGCGGTTTCCGGGGCCTACGACTCGCGCTTTTCGCGGATCTTGGCGGCCTTGCCGACGCGATCACGCAGGAAGTAGAGCTTGGCGCGGCGCACGTCGCCGCGCTTGAGCACCTCGATCTTGGCAACCGACGGACTGTGCACCGGGAAGGTGCGCTCGACACCCACGCCGTAGCTCACCTTGCGCACCGTGTAGGTCTCGGAGATGCCCGATCCCTGGATCGCAATGATGTTGCCCTGGAACACCTGGATGCGCTCCTTGCCCGACTCGACGACGCGCACGTGCACCTTCACCTCGTCACCGGGGAGCATGTCGGGCACGTCGTCGCGCTTGTTCTGGTTGTCAACGATGTCGGTGGTCTTCATGGTGCGTCCTCTGGCGGCTCTGGTGTGGCGGCCCTCGGCCGCCGATGTGTGCCGCCCGGAGGCGGCGACCCCCGTCAGGGGGCGAAAGGAGAAGGATACGAGACCGGATCGGCCCCTTCCAACAGACGCCGTTCGTCGTCTGTGAGGCCTCCCCGGGCCTCGATGAGGTCCGGGCGTTCCCTGAGGGTACGAGCGAGAGCCTGGGCCCGCCGCCAGGTCGCGATACGGCCGTGGTCACCGCTGCGGAGTATTTCGGGCACCTCCCACCCGCGAAAGTCGGCCGGGCGGGTCCACTGGGGCTCCTCGAGCAGGCCGGCCGCACCGAAACTCTCGGTCACCGGCGACTCGGAGTTACCCATCACGCCCGGCACGAGGCGTGTCACCGCTTCGATGACGAGACACGCAGCGACCTCTCCCCCGGCGAGCACGACGTCGCCCACCGACACCTCGTGGTCAACGAGGTGTTCCCGCACGCGGTGGTCGACCCCTTCGTAGCGGCCGCACAGCAGGCTGAACCCGCCCAGCGACGCGAGATGGACGGCCATCTTCTGGTCGAAGCGCTGACCTCCCGGGCCGAGCAACAAGAGCGGGCGTGGAGGGGCAGCCGCCTCCACCGCGGCAAAGATCGGCTCGGGCCGCATCAACATTCCCGCACCACCACCGAACGGCGTGTCGTCGACGGTGCGGTGCACGTCGGTCGCGTGGTCGCGAATGTCGTGACAGCGAAGGTCGACGAGTCCCTGTTCACGCGCCCGCCCGAGGAGACTGTGCGCGGCGAAGTCGACGACGATCCCCGGAAAGATGGTGAAGACGTCGATGCGCACGATCGGAACGCTAGCGAGCGGTGTCGGACTCAGGCTCGAGTCCCTCCGGCGGGTCGATGACGGTGGTGCCGTCGTGACACGACACCACGAACACCGCCGGCACGAGCGCACCGTTCGAGACTTCGAGAATGTCGTGCGCCGGATTCGCGATCACCGAGGTGCACCGCCCCCACTCGCGCCCCGATGCGTCGACCACCCGCGATCCGATCAACTCGTGCACCCACAGCGTGTCGGGATCGGCCTCGACAGGGGCTGCCAGCAGGACCTTGTTCACGAGACGTTCGGCCGCGGTGCGGTCGTCGACCCCGGCGAAGTGCACCACGTGCCGCTCGCCGTGCACACGACACGTCTCGACGGTCAACTCGACCGGGCCCGCCGGCGTCGACACGACGAGGCGAGCACCGGGCTCACGACGTGCAGCGACGTCGCTGGTGAACGACACCACGAGATCACCGCGCACCCCGTGGGGCCGGCCGATCTTTCCGACTTCGAGAAGGTCCGGACGGTCTGGCCCGGCGTCACCCGACGGAGGGGTCACTCGTCGACGAAATCGACGTCGACATCGACGTCGTCGTTCGTCGCGGCGGCACGCACGACCGTGCGGATGCTCTGGGCGGTACGGCCGCGACGACCGATCACGCGCCCGAGATCACCGGGGCCGACACGAACCTCGAGCAGCACAGAGTCGCGCTTGCCGGGTTCGGCGGTGACGCGCACCGCATCGGGGTCGTCGACGATGCTGCGCACGATGTGCTCGAGCACGGCCGTGGCGACCGGGGCTTCGAGTTCGTTGGCGTCGTGGTCCGACACGGCTCTACTTCGACTTGGCGGCGGTGAACTGCTCCCAGGCACCGCTGATCTCGAGGAGCTTGCGCACGCGCTCGGTGGGCTGGGCACCCTTGAGCAGCCACTGCACGGCCTTGTCGTTGTCGATCTTGAGAGTCGAGGGCTCGGTGCGCGGGTTGTACTGGCCGAGGATCTCGATGAAGCGACCGTCGCGTGCGCGCCGTGAATCGGCCGCGATCACGCGGTACTGCGGTTGCTTGGTCTTGCCGACCCGGGTCAGGCGCAACTTGACTGCCATGTGCGGTGTGTCTCCTCGAAGTGGCCCGTCGAGACTGTCGACGGGGACTTCGCAAGGCTATCGGCGCCCCCGCCCCGGCCCCAACGGCCACCGCTACGGAAAGTCACCCGGAGAATTCAGCGCGGAAACGGAGGAAAGCCGGGGCTTCCGTCGGCCCCGGGGAGCCCGGGAATGCCCCCTTGGGTGCCGAGCATGTCGCCCAACTCTCGCATCATCTGTCGCTTGTTGGGCTTGCCCTTGCCGCCCTTGCCCTTCTTGCCGCCGGGTGCCACTCCGGCGAGCGCTCCCATGCGCTTCATCATCTTCTGCATCTCGGAGAACTGCTTGATGAGACGGTTCACGTCGGCCACCTGGGTTCCGCTCCCCTTGGCGATGCGACTGCGTCTGCTGCCGTTGATGATGTCAGGACGACGACGCTCTTCCGGTGTCATCGATCGAATGATGGCCTCGACCACTTTCACCTGGTCGTCACCGACTGCGCCGTCGCGCAACTCTTTCGGGACTCCCGGCAACATGCCCATGATCCCCGAGAGCGGTCCCATCTTCTTCACTTGCTGAAGTTGGTCGAGGAAGTCCTCGAGGGTGAACTGCCCCTCCAGGAGGCGCGCGGCTGCTTCCTCCGCCTTGTCCTTCTCGAACGCTTCTTCGGCCTGTTCGATGAGGGTCAGCACGTCGCCCATGCCGAGAATGCGGCCGGCCATGCGATCAGGATGGAACTGCTCGAATGCGTCGATCTTCTCGCCGGTCGCTGCGAACGCAATCGGGCGACCGATCACGGTCTTGACCGAGAGTGCCGCACCGCCGCGGGCGTCACCGTCGAGTTTCGACAGGATGACTCCGTCGATCGCGAGCCTCTCGTGGAACGCCTCGGCGACCCCGACCGCGTCCTGTCCGGTCATTGCGTCGACCACGAGGAACGTGTACTTCGGTCGAACGGCGCCCGAGATGTCTGCGACCTGGCGCATCATCTCCTCGTCGACGGCGAGTCGACCGGCGGTGTCGACGATGAGGACGTCCTTGCCGAGTCGACGGGCTTCGTCGAGACCGCGTCGCGCGGTGGCGACCGGGTCGCCCGGTTCGCTGAACACCGGCACCCCGACCTGGTTGCCGAGCGTGCGCAACTGTTCGACCGCGGCCGGCCGCTGGAGGTCGGCACCGACCAACAGTGGCTGGCGTCCCTGCGACTTGAACCACCGTGCGAGCTTGGCGGCGCTGGTGGTCTTGCCCGACCCCTGCAGACCGGCCATGAGCACGACGGTGGGCGGAGCCGAGGCATAGGTGATCTTCAGCGTCTCGCCACCGAGCATGGCGACGAGTTCGGCGTTGACGATCTTGATGACCTGTTGTGCGGGGTCGAGAACCTCCGACGTGGCGAGACCGATCGCTTCCTCGCGGATTCGCGCGATGACGTCGCGCACCACCCTGACGCTGACGTCGGCTTCGAGAAGTGCCGTCCGGATCTCGCCGAGCACCTCGTCGACGTCGGCCTCGGTGAGTCGACCCTTTCCGCGGAGACGCTTGACGACCCCTTGGAGCCTGTCGCTCAGTGAATCGAACACGATGACGAGGCTACCGAGACACGTCGGACGGTTGCTGAAGCGCTGGTCATCCGACCGTGACGGCCGTGACCCGACCCTTGGTGATGGTCAGGTTCACCCGGTTCGTCTGGAAGTCGAGCGTGAGCATGAACTGTTCGCCGTCGCGTTCGGCGATGCGAACCGTCCACCCGCGACCCGTCGCCACTTTGGTGGCCTCGTCTTCGGAGAGGCCGATGAGCACGTCGGCGTCCGACTGCGGAATCGGCGCCATCTCGTCGGGTGCCGGGGCGGGCTCGGGAACGGCGGTGCCGGGAACCGGTTCTGCGCCGTCGTCACTGTTGATGTCCAAGTACTTGTCCTCCACTGCGAAGACGATGCCCACAGTGCCGTCCACCGAGGAGAATCGGTACGACGGAACGAGGACAGACTCGGTCTCGGAGACCCACACCTGCTGCAAGGCCAACTCTACCGAGGTGATCTCGACCGCCACCGGCTCGATGGACTCGGTCGACCCGGGAACGGTCTCCCCCGGCACGACGACCGACGACGTGGCGCCACGCGCGACGGTTGTCGCGAACATCGGGAATGCGAGGCGTTCGACCGCTGTCTCGAGATCGACCAACGGATACTCGTCGGCTCGTTCGAGCGAGACGAACTGACCGTAGGCAGACGTCACGACTCCGGCCGATCCGAAGTCGATACGGCCGGTGAGCCCTGACGGCACTCCACCGACGAGGATCTCGACGTCGACCCATGTCGACCAATCGGAGGTCCCGGCGGCGAGTGACGTTTGGTCGACGCCGTAGCCGGCCGCACCGAGAATGCGACGTGACTTCACGAGCGCGTCGGCGGTGGAGATGAGGTCGGTCGGTGGCGCAACGGTGTCGGGCGTCGCGACTGCATCGTCACACGATCCGGCCGACGGATCGCACGGCGCCGACGCGGCTCCACCTCCGCGGCCAACGGCCGACACCCCTGGGTCGTAGGCCCACGACACGACTCCGCCCCACGACCACGACGACACCTTCTTGTCGCCGCCGATCGTGACCGAGCCATCGGGTGACGTCACCGGCTTCCCCGTGACAGCGAATGCCTCGGCGAGACTCGCGAGGCGCGACGTCGCATCGTCGGGAACGGTCGTCCGCCACGCACGTGCCTTCACGGCCGGTTTCGCGAGCCCGTCGGCGAGCGAGTACTCGACGGCAGGCGCGATCATCAGTTTCGATGACGTCCCACCCGTGGCGTCGGAGGCCGTCTCGTTGCGTACCGACGAAGCCGACAACGAAATGACCTCGGGTTCCGACGAACCACACGCAGCGGTGAACAGCAATGCGGCCGTTGCGACGCCGAGAACTGGTTTCACTCGAACAATGCTGACACGAATTCAGCGGCGTCGAAGGTCACCAGGTCGTGCGCACCCTCTCCGAGACCCACCAACTTGACGGGAATACCGAGCTCGGTCTCGATGGCGAACACGATCCCGCCCTTCGCTGAACCGTCGAGTTTGGTGAGGACGACCCCCGTCACCTCGGTGGCAGCCGCGAACTCACGTGCCTGAGAGAGGCCGTTTTGTCCTGTCGTGGCATCGATCACCAGGAGCACCTCGGCAACGGTGCCGGGTGCCTTGTCGGCGACGCGCCGCACCTTGCGCAACTCCTCCATGAGGTTCGCCTTGTTCTGGAGGCGCCCAGCGGTGTCGGCGAGCACGAGATCGGTTCCTCGCGCCGCCGCACTCGAGATGCCGTCGAACACCACCGAGGCGGGGTCGCCGCCTTCGGCGCCCCGAACGAACGCCGCACCCGAGCGTTCGGCCCACACCTGCAACTGTTCCGCGGCGGCAGCGCGGAACGTGTCGCCGGCCGCCATGAGAACGCTCACACCCTCGGCGACGCGCGCGGTCGCGACCTTGCCGATCGTGGTGGTCTTGCCCACACCGTTCACCCCCACGAAGATCCACACCGCCGGCTTCGCGTCGACGTCGAGACGGAGCGAACGATCGGCGCCCGACAGTTGCTCCGTCATCGCAGTTCTCAGAGCGCCGATGAGATCGTCGGGTGTGCGCAGTCCGTCGTGCTTCGCACGCTCACGCAACGGGTCGAGAAGACGCTGCGTGAGGCCGACCCCGATGTCTGCGCGCAGGAGCGTCTCTTCGATCTCGTCCCAGGTGTCGGCGTCGATCGTGACCCGCGAACGAATCGACCGGAACGCCGTGGCAAACAGACCCTTGGTGCGACCGACACGGTCGCGCAACGCGGGTTCTGGTTCCGGTTCCGACTCTGGCGCCTGTTCGATCGCTCGCTCTGAAGCAACTTCTGTCTCCGGCCCCGGCGCGACTTCCGTGTCGAGCTCCGGCGCGACTTCAGTGTCGGGCTCCGTCACCGGAACGGCCGCGATGTCGGCCGATGCCGAGGGGGGCGGCGCACTCTCGGCGACGACGACGTCGGTCGTCCGACGGCGCAGGCGCGGCAGCACCACGACACCGACACCGAGCAAGGCCGCTGCCGCGGCCAACCACGGGAGAACCTCGGCGAACTCGACGGCGATCATCTCGGCGGGAACCACCACGACGTTCTACCGGCTCAGTTGCCGATGACCGTGGAAGCACGCTCCACGATCACCTTCGACGAACCGCCCGGCTGCATCGACACGCCCATCAGGCAGTCGGCTGCCTCCATCGTGCGCTTCTGGTGGCTCACGATGATCAACTGGGCGTCGCGCCTGAACTCGGCGACGAGACCGAGGAAGCGATGCAGGTTCGGATCGTCGAGGGCGGCCTCGACTTCGTCCATCACGTAGAACGGAGACGGACGGCTGCGGAACACCGAGAAGAGGAATGCGAGCGCCGTGAGCGATCGCTCGCCACCCGACAAGAGCGACAACTTCTTCAGGTTCTTGCCCGGCGGCGTGGCCTCCACCTCGATGCCGGTGTTCAACATGTCACCGGGGTTGGTGAGAACCAGCTTTCCGCGGCCACCAGGGAACAGCAACTGGAACAACTCGTTGAAGTTGCGACTGACGTCGTCGAATGCCGTGGCGAACACCGTCTGGATCTCGGTGTCGATCGCGGCGATGACCTGCGAGAGTTCTCGCCTCGACGTTCTCACGTCGTTCAACTGATCCTCGAGGAACTGGTGACGTTGCTGCAGTTCCTCGAACTCCTGGAGCGCGAGCGGGTTGATCGGGCCCATCAAACGGAGATCTCGCTCGAGCGCCCGCATGCGGTCGGCGTGGGTCGTCCCCTCTGGCACCTCGGGCATCGGAGCACGTTCGGCTTCTTCCGGTTCCACCTCGAGGTCGCGCCTGATGGTCTCAACCGCTGCTTCGAGCCGCATCCGCGACTCGGCTTCTTCCACGTCGACACGCCGAATCTGTTCACGAAGGGCCTCGAGTTCGCGCTCCGTCTCGTGACGTGCACGTCGAGCCTCGTCGAGCCTCGCGGCAACCGCGCGCACCTCGTCGCTCTGTCGGCGGCGCGCCTCCTGCAGCACTTCAAGTCGTGCCTCGACCGAGGCCCGATGGGCGTCGACGACGTTCGCAATTCGTTCGACCGCGGCAAGCGAGGCCGTGAGCACGCGACGACGGTCGGCTGCCTCGCGTCGGGCCGTCTCGTCGGCGGCGAGCCTCGCCTCGGCCTCTTCGATCCGCGCACGCAGGAACTGGCTGCGCTCGGTGAGCCCGGCGCGGCGCACTTCGAGATCTCTCCGGCGCATGGTGAGGTGCGCGGCCTTCGCGTCGATCGCCGCACGCGTCTCGCTCTGCACGCGCGCGGCTTCGACCTCTGCTGCTTCGGCTTCCTCGAGGCCGGGCAGGATCGCCTCGAGCTCGGCGACGCGCGACGTGGTGTCGACGAGACGTGCGCGAACCGACTCTGCCGACTCACGAGCGAGCGTCGACTCGGCAGAGAGCGCTCGTCTGTCGTTGACGACGGCCGTCAGCTGCTCGGAGACCTGCTCGAGTCGCCGAGCGCGATGCTCGGATTCTTCGACGGCACGAGCGAGCGCCGACCGTGCATCGACCTGCTCGCGTTGTGCGGACGCGAGTGCCTCGGCGGTTGCCGCGAGTGCCTCGGCGGCGGCGGCCGCGGCCCGGCGAGCAGCCTCGAGAAGCTCGGCAGAGCCCGAGTCGTCGGCCGCACCGAGCGTCCAGCCGCTGCGCGAGAAACGGTCGCCATCGCGCGTCACTGCTGCGACCACAGAGCCGCCGGCCAGCAACCGCGCCGCCTCGTCTGCCCCCTCGACCACGGCGATCCGCGACAACAGATCATCGAGCAGTGCCGACACCGCGGCGTCGGCGGTGCGCACGCGCGACCTCACCGGAGTCACGCCGGGAGGCAACTGTGCCGCTGATCCGCGGGACGACAACGGCAGCAACGATGCGGTGCGCCCATTTCCGCGCAACACGTCGACAGCCGAACGAGCGGCGGTCTCGTCTGCCACCACGACACCCGACACCGATTCTCCGAGTGCGGCCCGCACTGCGCCGTCCCACCCGGAGTCGATCTCGACGAGGTCGAGCAACACACCGACCATGCCAGGTTGACCGGCGAGCGCGTCGGCTCCGGCGCGTGCCTTGGCGAGCGCGACGGCCGCCTCGAGATGCTCGACGCGCGCTTCGGTGCGGGCCGCATCGCGCTCGGCCGAACCGTGTGCACGGTGCGCGTCGTCGACACCGGCTTCGGCCCGGTCACGGCGTGCCGTCGCATCAGCCACGAGCGACCGTCCCTCGCCCACCGTCGTCTCGGCTGCGGCGAGATCGGCGTGCAGCACCTGCTCCCGCGAAGCGAGTTCGGTGACCCGGCGGTCGAGGTCGTCGGCCTGACGCTCGAGCCTCTGTGCCTCGCCTGCACCGGCCTCGACGGCGTTTCGCAGTGTGCGCAGTTCTCCGCGCACCTCTGCCGCCGACGTCGCGGCTTCGGTTGCCGCGATCCCCTGGAGGAGACCGTGCTCGTTTCGCTCACGCTCGAACGACGACTCTTCCGCCGCGAGCGCCGCATCTTCTGACTCGGCAATGCCGAGCCCGCGCTCGACCTCGGTGAGTTCGTCGCGCATGCGCGCCGCGTCTGCTTCGATGGCCGCCACCACGTCGTCGGCGATCATCTGACCCTGATCGCGTTCCATCGAACGACGACGCTCCGCCACGAGCGCCGCAATACCACGCGCACGTTCACGGAGGCTCTCGACCCGCATCAGTTCGTCGGACAGACCCGAGTCGCCACTCGCCGACAACTCGGCCTCAGCTGCGAGCACGTCGGTGTCGAGTGCCGCCAGTTTTCTGCGCAGGTCGGCCTCGGCAGCCGTGTTCCGTGTCTTGTCGGCGGACAACATGGTGAGACGCGCACGCAGCGACGCCACCTCACGACCCGAGAGGAACATGCGCAACGCACGGAGCTCGGCCGTGACCTCCCCGTGACGACGCGCGGCCTCGGCCTGGCGCTCGAGCGGACGCAGCTGGCGCCGCACCTCGCGGATGAGATCCTGCACGCGCAGCAGGTTCGCCTCGGTGGCTTCCAACCGACGTTCAGCCTTCTCCTTGCGCTTGCGGAACTTCAGGACGCCCGCCGCTTCCTCGATCACGGCGCGGCGGTCCTCGGCGCGAGCGGTGAGAACCGCATCGATCTGGCCCTGGCTGATGATGACGTGCTGCTGGCGACCGACACCGGCGTCAGAGAGCAGCTCCTGAACGTCGAGAAGTCGGCACTCGACTCCGTTGATCGCGTACTCGGAATCTCCGTTGCGGAACAACGTGCGGCTGACAGTGACCTCGGTGAAGTCGAGCGGAAGCAGTCCGGCCGAGTTGTCGAGAGTCAGCATCACCTCGGCGCGGCCGAGCGCCGAACGCTTGGACGTGCCCGAGAAGATGACGTCCTCCATCTTCTGGCTGCGTACCGAACTCGGGGCCTGGGCGCCGAGCACCCACGCGATCGCGTCGACGACGTTCGACTTTCCCGACCCGTTCGGACCGACGACGACGGTGACCCCGGGCTCCATCTCGAGCACCGTGGTGTCCGCGAAGGACTTGAAGCCCTTGAGTGTCAGAGACTTGAGGAACACGGCGCTCCAACAGTAACGGTCGGGCGACCGCCGCGAGCATCTATCGCGGTTGACAGACGGGGCACCAGGAACTCGAACGTCCGCCCTTCATCGTTCGCCGGATCACACCTTTTCCACAGGTCAGGCACGGCTCGCCCTCGCGGCCGTAGACGCGGTGTTCGTGTTGGTAGCTCCCCGTCGCTCCCGATACGTCGACGTACTGGGTGTCATCGAGCGTCGACCCGCCAGCGTCGATGGCGGCGTTCAGGATCTCGACGACGGCGTCGGCGATCCGGTTCACCGTGCGACGCGAGAGCCGGTCGGTCGGACGGTCGCCCCGCACCCTCGCCCTGTGGAGAACTTCGTCGGCATAGATGTTCCCGATGCCTGCCACCACGTGCTGGTCGAGAAGGACCTGCTTGATCGGGGCACGCCGCCCACGCAACCGCTCGGCGAGCACGGAGCCGTCGAAGTCGTCGAGCACGGGGTCAGGACCGAGACGTGCGAGTTCGGGCACCGTCTCATCGGCACGGCTCGGGTCGAACACCACCACTTCGCCGAAGGTCCGGGGGTCGACGAACCACATTTCGTCGCGCACACCTCCCCTGCGCGGAGCCAGGTGCAACACGACGTGGCAGTGCGGCGGGCGCACCTCACCCGCCGGGCGGACCAGCACCCGTCCACTCATGCGAAGGTGGATCATCAACGCCTCACCACTGTCGAGAGGACACACGATGTACTTGCCCCGTCGCGTTGCAGCAACGACCGTCGCGTCGGTCAGGCCTGCGACGACCGGCTCGGGACCGGTGCGACGGACACTGCGCTCGCGACCGATCTCGACGCGCTCGATGCGACGGCCGACGACGTGCGCCTCGATCCCACGACGCACGGTCTCGACCTCGGGAAGTTCGGGCACAGGATCACCGTGAGAGTTCGTGGTGCGCCGCGGTTGCGGCCATCTGTTCGGCCGCCTTCTTCGTGCGACCGGTTCCCGTTCCCCGTACCTTCCCCTGCACAGTGACCACAGCCGTGAAGATGCGTTCGTGGTCGGGCCCCTCGCCTGTCGTCTCGTACGACGGCACTCCCGCCCCGAGACGTGCGCACAACTCCTGCAGCCGCGACTTCGCGTCGAACATGTCGAGGTGCGGCAGCACCGCAGTGATCGCGGGGGCGAAGAGCCGTGACACGAGCGCATGCGCAACGACGATGCCCGCGTCGAGATGCACGGCCGCGATGATCGCCTCCATCGCGTCAGCGAGGATCGATTCCTTGTCGCGACCGCCAGCTGCGTCTTCGCCCCTGCCCAGTCGCAGACACTCGCCCACCCTCAACTCGCGTGCGAGAGTGGCGAGCGCCGCGGTGTTCACGACGGCAATGCGGAGATCGGTGAGCCGACCCTCGGGCATCTCGTCCATCTCCCCGAAGGCGACGTCTGCAACCACGAAGCCGAGCACGGCGTCGCCGAGGAACTCCAGTCGTTCGTTGGTGCCGGTCGACTCCGGGTTCTCGGCGTGCCACGAGCGGTGCACGAGTGCCTGACGAAGCAGAGAGCGATCGGCGAAGCGGTGTCCGATGCGGTCTTCGAGTGCCGCGAGGTCGAGGTCGGCGTCGGGGGCCACCGGTGTCGCCTCAGCCGTGTGCGCGTACGACGTAGTCGACGGCATCGCCGACGGTCACGAGTTCGACGAGGTCGTCGTCGTCGAACTGGAAGTCGGGCAACGTCGCAGAGAACTCCTGCTCGAGAGCATCGACGAGTTCGATCAACGCGATCGAGTCGGCACCGAGATCGTCGCGGAACGACTGCGTCTCCGAGATTCCCGCGGCGTCGGTCTCGAGGATCTCGGCCAGGTGACGCCGAACCGTCTCGAAGATTGCCGATCGGTCTGCTGCCATGGTCGCTCCTGGTGATGAGGCGCGATCGTCGCGCACGGACTCGGAGCCGGCACGGGTGCGCCGGCGACTCCGTCAGACAGTACCGGAGATGGCCTCGCGGATGGCTCCCACCATGTCGGTGTCGACCATTTCCTTCGCGACCTTGATGCCGTTCAACATCGCACGGGCCGACGACGACCCGTGCGAGATGATGCACACCCCGTCGACGCCGAGAAGGATCGCTCCGCCGTAGGTGTCGGGGTCGAGCGTCTCGTAGAGCGGAAGGAGTGCGGGCATCAGGGTGTTCGCGGCGTCCGCATACTCGGGCTGGCCGAACGCACCGAACAGGGCCTTCACCACCGCCTTCAAACTTCCCTCGAGCGTCTTCAACACGACGTTGCCGGTGAAGCCGTCGGTCACCACCACGTCGACGTCGCCGGTCATCAGATCGCGACCCTCGACGTTGCCGATGAAGTTGAGTCCGTCGGCCTGGTTCAGCAGCTCCCAGGTCTCCTTGCGCAGGTTGTCACCCTTGCCGGGTTCCTCGCCGATCGAGAGCAGCCCGATGCGCGGGTTCGACACCCCGAAACGACGCTGCGAATAGACACGCCCCATCTGGGCGAACTGCACCAGCCAGTCGGCCTGCACCTCTGCGTTCGCGCCGGCGTCGAGCAGAACAGTGGGGCTGCCGCCGGGCACCGGAACCGGGGTTGCGATCGCGGGTCGTGCGACGCCGGTGATTCGGCCCATGCGCAGGAGCGCCGATGCCATGGTCGCGCCGGTGTTGCCGGCCGAGATCATTGCGCTCGCCTTCCCGTCGCGCACCGCCTCGGCGGCTCTCACGAGAGTCGAGTCACGCTTGGTGCGCACCGACTTGGCCGGATCGTCGTCCATGGAGATGACTTCGCTCGCATGGAGCACGGGAAGATCACCGGTTCCTTCGAGGCCCTCGGGGCCGACCAGGAGAACGGGAATACCTTCGGCGGCGGCTTGTGCGGCGCCGGCGAGAATCTCACCCGGCGCGCGGTCGCCGCCCATGGCATCGACTGCGACGGGCAGCACGGTGATGCGTGGGTTCAGTCGACGCTGACAGCGACGCGGTTCTTGTACCAACCGCAGGTGCCACACACGGTGTGGGGAACCTTTGCGGCACCGCAGCGCGGGCAGTTGCTGCGCGCAGGACGACCGAGACGCCAGTTCGACGCCCGGCGCATGCGGGTCTTCGACTTCGACTTCTTCTTCTTGGGAACGGCCACCGTGGTCTCCCTGTGTGAGCGACAGATCTTCCCCCGAAAGGGACCATGTGAAGATAGCCGTGCAGCGCCCGATTCCCACCGGACAGCCCACGGCGGACCGGCGTCGGGGTCGCCCGCCGGGGTCAATTCCCGCCGTCGGGCCTCTTCAGTGCATCGAGTGCCGCCCACCGGGGGTCGCCCTCTGGCTGGACACATCCACACGGCCCCTCGGCCAGGTCTGCCCCGCACTGACCGCAAAAACCCGGGCAGTCGTCGCGGCACAATGGGCCGAGCGGCAGTGCCAAGAGCACGTTCTCCCTCACCATCGGCAAGAGGTCGATCTGGTCACCCTCGATCGGGTGAGCATCGGGGTCTTCCACGGTGCGCTGGTACAACTCGTCGATCTCGATTCCGAGCCGACCACCCACCGGCGCGAGACACCGTCGGCACTCGCCGTGCCACGTGGCCGCGACCTGACCCGTGGCCGTGATGCCGTTGCTGAGCGACTCGAGCCTGATCGACACGTCGACTGGTTTGTCGACGATTCGTGCATCGCCGAATTGGAGGTCGTCGCATGCCACCGAGACCGTCACCTCCTTGACGGTGCCGGGAACCCGGAGGAGTTCGACGACGTTGACGACGAGCGGTGTCGGCACCGTGCGTCCTACCCGCGGTCTTGGTCGAAGAAAGCGCCGCCGTCAGTTCGTTGTTCGCCAGTCGGTGCCGCCGGCTCGTCGTCGCGGACTCCGATCGAGAGTCGCTGGCGACCGGCCGCGACCGTGCGCGACAGCCGGTCGAGGAGGATCTCGAAACTGCCGAGTCGTTGGTCGAGGAAATCTTCAGTCTCGTTGCGCAGCCGTCTGGTCTCTTCGTCGGCGGCATCGATCACCTGACGAGCGCGCGCCTCGGCGGCACGCACGACCTCAGTGCGCTGGACCATCCGCTCTGCCTGCTGGCGGGCGGCGCCGAGCAACTCGTCAGCCTCACGTTGTGTCTTCTCGAGGAACTCCTGTCGTTCCTTGAGCATCCAGCGTGCCTGACGGATCTCTTCGGGCAACCGCGCGAGTGCTTCCTCTATCAGTTCGATCACCTCGTCGCGGTCGATGCGGGGCGTCGACGACAGCGGCACGCTCGGCGCCGTCGCGACGATGTCGAGGAGCCGGCGCATCAGCATCTCCGACTCACCGAGCCGCGCCTGCACGGGAGCGGGCTGGGGATACGAGTCGTCTGCCGTGTCGTCGAAGTCGTCCCAGGTCATCTCGTTCGTCCTCTCCGCGCCTCTGCCTACCGGTGCGCCCCGCGCGCGATCATCTCGGCGACAGCGGCCGGCACCATCGACGACACGTCACCGCCGTGGCGTGCGATGTCGCGGATGAACCGACTGCTCACGTGACTGTGCGCCGGCGCACACGGCACGTACACGGTGCGCACGCCGGCAACGGCGAAGTTCGTGTGGGCCATCTGCTGCTCGACCTCGAAGTCGCCCGGGGTGCGGAGCCCCTTCACGATGCAGGCCGCCCCGACACTGCGTGCGGCGTCGACTGCGAGACCACCGAACGCTTCCACCGTGACCGTCGGCAGGTGCGCGCACGCGAGGCGCGCAGCGTCGATGCGACGCTCGGCGGTCATCTCCCCGGAGGGCTTGTCGGGGTTGTGCATGACGGCGACCACCACGGCGCCGAACAATTCGACCGCCTGTTCGACCACGTCGAGGTGACCGAGGTGGAACGGGTCGAAGCTTCCCGGGTAGAGAACCGTGCTCATTCGCTCTCCACCGTACCGGCTGGCGACCGCTCGCTCTGGTTGTCTGCACGAACGTCGGTCGTTCCTCCCCCGCGCAGGAACGCCACGTGGGTGCGGCCGTAGCGCTTGTCGCGAACCAATTCCCATCCCGGCGGTACGCCGATCGGAGCCCCCGACTCGAGGACCGCCACCGACACTTCTGCACCTGTCAGGAGCCCCGACCAGTCGGTCTCACCGTAGGGAGGATCGGCGATCAGCACGTCGACACGGCCGTGCGTGCGTGCAGCCGTCCGCGCATCGCCCGTCACGACGGTGGACCGTGCGGCGAGTCCGAGAGTGTCGATGTTGCGACGGAGGGCCGCGAGCGCCGCGCGGTCGTTCTCGACGAACGTGCAGTGGGCGGCACCGCGGGAAAGGGCTTCGATACCCATCGCACCCGATCCTGCGAACAGGTCGAGCACCGTTGCGCCCTCGAGAACCTCGAGACTGCCGAGTGCGTTGAACACCGCTTCGCGCACCTTGTCCGTGGTCGGCCTCGTGCGGTCTCCCGACGGGGCCTCGATGCGTCGCCCTCTCAGTTCACCGGCAACGACACGCACACCGGCAGACTAGGCACGTGCTCTCTCCCCGCCCCACCATCATCTGTGTCGACTGTGGCGGAACGGCGCACCTCATCACTCCTGCGCGAGAGGACGGCGTGTGGTTCGAGGGAGACCTCGTCACCTACCGCTGCGTCGACTGCCGCGACCGGTGGGACCTCGTTCTCGACGCGGACGACACCGACGACGAACCCGACGCCTGACGTCAGTTGTGGCGTCGGCCCCGGTCGAGAGGATCGAATCGCAGACCGATTCCGGCAGCATTCGAGATGCGGGTCGGTGCTGCGTTCAGCCAGAAGTTGACGAACAAACGCCGCGGATGCCGCACGTGACGGCGTCCCTTCTCGACAGCGTCCACCGTGCGCCGCGCGATCGACGTTGCGCCGACCTTGGGAATCAACCGAAGTGTCTGGAATCGGCGCACGAACTGCTGCACGGTGGGTGGCGAGTCTTCGACCGAGTCCCACATGCGGGTGTCGACCGGTCCGGGCGCGAGCACCGTGACCCCGACACCGGATCCACGCAGTTCACGCTCGAGCGACGCGGCGAAGTTCAACACCCCCGCCTTCGTGGCGCAGTACGGGCTCATGCCGGGGAATCCGGCCGTGCCGGCGAGCGACGAGACCATCACGATGTGACCCGAACCGCGCGAGAGCATGCCCGGCAGCGCGTGCCGGGTGAGCAGCATCGACGTCTCGAGGTTCAACCGCGACACCGCTCTGATCTCACGGGGATCCTCGACCGCGAACGGCGTGCTCGTCTCGAGACCGGCGTTGTTGACGAGCACGTCGACCGGGCCGTGACTTCGTTCGATGCGATCGATCAAGGAATCGACCGTGGCGTCGTCGGTGAGATCGGCAACGACCGCGTGCCCACCAATCTCGGCGGCAACACGTGCGAGAGACTCCTCACTGCGTGCGACCACCGTCACGCGTGCACCGCGTGCGGCGAACTCCCTCGCCATCGCTTCGCCGATCCCGCGTGAACCGCCGGTGACCACCACGTGCCTGCCTCTCAGTTCCACGCAACTCCCCTTTCGCCGACCGACAATCCCGACTCTATGACCGGAACAGGAACTCTTCGTCTTCGTCGGAGAACAGAAGGTCGAGCTCGTCGCGCATGAGACCGTGCGTCTCGAGTTCCGGATCTTCCGACACGAGACGCACGGCTTCCTCGCGAGCAGCCGCGATCAGATCGAGGTCGCGCTGGAGCGAGGCCAACACGAGGTCGCTGCGCCCCTTCTGGTTGACACCCATGATCGTTCCCTCACCGCGGAGACGGAGATCCTCCTCTGCGAGGACGAATCCGTCGGTGGAGCCGACGAGTGCCTCGACGCGCGGCGAATCGCCTTCCTTGGCGGTGACGAGCCAGCACTGAGATGCGATCTTTCCGCGACCGACGCGGCCCCTCAACTGGTGGAGCTGTGCGATTCCGAACCGATCGGCGTCGAGCACCACCATCGCCGTTGCATTCGGCACGTCGACACCGACCTCGATCACCGTGGTCGCGACCAGCACCTGCGTCTCACCCGATCGGAACGCGGCCATGACCACCTCCTTCTCCGCCGACGACATGCGTCCGTGGAGCAGCGCAACCGAATGCCCTTCGAGTTCACCGGCCGACAGAGACGCGTGCGTCTCGGAGGCCGAGGCAACCTCGAGTTTCTCGTTCTCCTCGATCATCGGACACACCACGTACGCCTGCTGACCCACAGCGAGGCGTTCGCGAACCTGCTCCCACATCGTCGCCTCTTCGATCGGTCCGGTCACGCGCGACGTCGCGATCGGGGTGCGACCGGGGGGAAGTTCGTCGAGAACACTCACGTCGAGGTCGCCGTAGACGGTCATCGCCGCAGTGCGCGGAATCGGTGTTGCGGTCATCACCAGCACGTCGGGTACGAGGCCCTCGCCCGACTCGAGCGCCTTCTCGCGCAGTCGGGCACGTTGCTCGACTCCGAATCGGTGCTGTTCGTCGACCACCACCGCCCCGAGGCTCGCGAAACTGACGTCGTCCTGGATGAGTGCATGCGTGCCGATCGCGATGTCGACCTCGCCGGCGGCCAGCTGGGCGAGGATGCGCCGGCGCTCTGCTGCTCCGACTTTGCTCGTGAGCAACTCGACCCGCAACGTACGGTCACCGAACAAATTGCCGTCGTCGGGGAGCCGCAACGACGAGAGAAGTGCGCGAATCGAGAGAGCGTGCTGATCGGCGAGAACTTCGGTGGGTGCCATCAACGCCGCCTGGTGTCCTCCCTGGACCGCAGCAAGCATCGTCGCGACCGCGACCACGGTCTTTCCCGCGCCCACGTCACCTTGGAGCAACCGGTGCATCGGACGCGGTGCGGCGAGATCCCGGTGGATCTCGTCGATGACACGTCGTTGCGCGCCCGTGAGCGGGAACGGAAGTCCGGCGAGGAAACCCTCGACGAGGTCACCCGTGGTCTCGTGTTCGAACCCAGCCGACTCCCTCTCCCACTTGGCCTTCCGGGCCACCAACATCAACTGCACCCGCAACACTTCGTCGAATGCGAGACGCCGACGTGCGCCGGCTTGTTCGTCCATCGACTCGGGGAGATGGATCGCACGCATCGCGTCGCCGCGGGACACGAAACCGTGACGTTCGAGCACGTCGGCCGGCACCGGATCGGCGATGCCGCGCGGCGCACACTTGCCGAGTGCGTCCTCGATCCAACGCCCCAGATCCCACGAGGAGATGCGCGATTTCTCGCTCTGCGGGTAGATGGGAACGATGCGCCCCGTCCGGTCGCCAACGGGGTCGACGAGCGGGTTCGTCATCTGCAGGTAGCCCTTGTAGGTCTCGGGCTTGCCGAACACGGCCACCGAGAGGCCCGGCGTCAACTGCCGCTCTCTCCATGGCTGGTTGAAGAACGTGAGCGACAGTCGCCTCGAGCCGTCGCTCACCGTGCACGACACCATCGATCGTCTGTTGCGCAACGGAACGGATCGCGTCGACACGACCTCGACGACCACGAGCGCTTCCACACCCTCGACGAGATCGGCGATGCGCGCCATGTTGGTTCGGTCGACGTAACGACGCGGATACGTGGTCAGGAGATCGAGTACAGACCCGATACCGAACGACTCGAGCGCTTCCTTCTTCTTCGTGCCCACACCGCGCACCCGCTCGAGCGCGAGACCGTCGAGGTCGCGGAGGGTGAGCGGCTCGCTACTCGACACCGAAGAGATACGGATACAGGGGTTGACCGCCGCGGTGGGTCTCGACAGCGATGTCGGGAAGGTTCGACTCGACCCACCCGAGGATCGCCGACGTGTCGGAATCGACTGCGTCTGCACCGGTGACCACCGTCAGCAGCTCGGCGCCCGCACCAGCGAGGTGCTCCAGCAACGCGGTCGCGGCTCCCACCACCGTCCCGGAGATCGACACGATTCCGTCGCCCCGAACGAGACCGATCCAGTCGCCTTCCGACACCGCACCCGCATCGCAGGTCGTGTCGCGCACCGCTCTCGTCACCTCGCCGGTCGCGACCGTGGCCGCTGCGTCGGCCATCTCGCGAGCGTTCGACTCTGCCGAAGCCTCGGGGTCATACGACACGAGGGCCGCCAGGGCCTCGGGCATCGACGTCGTCGGCACGACGCGCACGTCTTTCGTGGTGAGGGCATCGATCTGGTCGGCGACGGGAATGATGTTCTTGTTGTTCGGCAACAACACCACTTGACGTGCGTTCATGCGCTCGACTGCGGCGAGCAGTTCGGCCGTCGACGGGTTCAGCGTCTGCCCACCCGACACGACACCGTGCACACCGAGCTGACCGAACAACTCCGCCAGACCGTCTCCGCTCGCGACCGCAACGACGGCACAGGTCACCGGCGGCAAAGAACTCGTCTGCGTGCGCTGGTGGATCGGCACGCCGATCTCGGCCTCGCGTGCAGCGTGTTCCTCTGCCACCTCCTCGAAGAGGTCGGTCACGCGGATCTTCTTCGGCGTTCCTCCGAGGAGGATCGGCGCCTCGATCGCGGCACCGATGTCGTTGGTGTGTATGTGGCAGTTGTAGAGACCATCGCCGCCGACGACCACGATCGAATCTCCGATCGCACCCCATGCAGTCTTGAACTCGTTTGCACGAGTGTCGTCGAGGTCGAGCAGGAACATCACCTCGTACCTGAGTTCGCTGACGTCGACCGACCCGTCCGACTGGTGACGAACCGCCACTGCCTCCAGTTGCTCCGCGCTCGGACCGGCCGACTCGTCGGGCTCGGGCATCGGCTCACCGTCGACGACGTGGATGGCCGAGTCGAGCAGCAACAAGAACCCCGCGCCACCCGCATCGACGACACCCGCGTCCCTGAGAACAGGCAGCAGCTCGGGCGTCCTCGCGAGCGACTCACGTCCGGCGTCACGAGCGGCACGCAACACCGCCGACAATGTCGCACCTCCCGCCACTGCCTGCGCCGCTGCGTCTGACGACTCGCGGACGACGGTGAGGATCGTGCCTTCGATGGGTTTCAGCACAGCCTCGTATGCAGCCGACGACGCTCGCTTGAGTGCCTCAGCCATGCGGGCCGCATCGACCTTCTCGTGTCCCTTCTCGCCGAAGGTCGCCGCGAGACCCCTGAGGATCTGACTGAGGATCACTCCAGAGTTGCCCCGCGCGCCCATGAGCGACCCGTGACTGATCGCCTTGCAGGTCGGCTCCATGTCGGCCTCGGCTGTCTCCATCTCGGCGACCACCGCGTCGAGAGTGCGGGCCATGTTGGTCCCGGTGTCACCGTCGGGCACCGGGTACACGTTCAGCCGGTTGATGCCCGGCGCGTGTGCCTTCACGGCGTCACGGAAGGTGACGACAGTCCGGCGGAGATCGACGGCATCCATGAGGTCCAGGCCCGACACGCCCCGAAGGTTACAAACCGGCGGTGCCGCGCGCAGGTACGCCGCCCCGGCATCGGTTGGGCACACCCGAGCCCGCTGGTAGTTTTGACCGAGTTGCTGGGCGGGCCGAGTGCCCCAGCCCACGAGACCGGAGGATCCGTCAAATGGCTGCTGTGTGCGAAGTGTGTGGCAAGGGCCCGTCGTGGGGCATGTCGGTGTCGCACTCCCACGTGCGCACGAAGCGCCGCTGGAACCCGAACATCCAGCGCATCCGCGCCATCGTGAAGGGTTCCCCGCGCCGGGTGAACGCCTGCACCGCCTGCATCAAGTCGGGCAAGGTCGTCAAGGCCGCCCGCTAGGACCTCGCCGTGCAGGGAGTCATCAAGGCCTACGACCCGGAGTCGAAAGAGGGCGTGGTGGTGAGTGACGTTGATCTCACCGAGTACACACTCGCGCCCGACGCGCTCGACGGATCCGTGTTTCGCATGCTGCGACAGGGCCAAAGGGTGGTCTTCGTGCTCGACGGCACTGGTCGCGCAACCCGCCTGAGCCTCGGCTCGGAATCTGACATGGGTACGCCGGGCGTTTAGCCTGTCGTCATCGGATTCCCCTCCCGGTTTCACCCGGGCGACATACAGCGAGGTGTCAGCCATGGCAGGTACCACCACCAACTCGAAGCTCCAGCAGTGGGTGAAGGAGTGGGCGGAAATTCTCCAGCCCGCCTCGATCTATTGGTGCGACGGTTCGGCCGAGGAGTACGACCGTCTCTGTCAGGAACTCGTCGACGCCGGCACATTCACCAAACTCGACGATGCGAAGCGCCCGAACAGCTACTGGGCGCATTCCGATCCCGGTGACGTCGCACGCGTCGAAGACCGCACCTTCATCTGCTCGACCAAGGAAGAAGACGCGGGACCGAACAACAACTGGCGCGAGCCATCGGTGATGCGCGCCGAACTGAATGGCCTCTATGCGGGCGCCATGAAGGGTCGAACCATGTACGTCGTGCCCTTCTCGATGGGCCCGCTCGGCTCCCCCATCGCCCACATCGGCGTGCAGTTGACCGATTCGGCCTACGTGGCGGTCAGCATGCGCATCATGACCCGCATGGGCCAGGGCGCCCTCGACGTGCTGGGCAACTCCGATTGGGTGCCGTGCGTGCACTCGGTGGGCGCACCGCTCGAGCCGGGTCAGGCCGACGTCGCATGGCCGTGCAACCCCGACAACAAGTACATCGTCCACTTCCCCGAGACCCGTGAGATCTGGTCGTACGGATCGGGCTACGGCGGCAACGCATTGCTCGGCAAGAAGTGCTTCGCGCTGCGCATCGCCTCGGTGATGGCCCGTGATGCCGGCTGGATGGCCGAGCACATGCTGATCCTCAAGCTCACCAACCCCGAGGGCGCGTCGAAGTACATCGCGGCCGCGTTCCCGTCGGCGTGCGGCAAGACGAACCTCGCCATGCTCGTGCCGACGATTCCGGGCTGGAAGGCAGAGACGATCGGCGACGACATCTGCTGGATGAAGTTCGGCGACGACGGTCGCCTGTACGCGATCAACCCCGAGGCGGGCTTCTTCGGCGTCGCCCCCGGAACCGGCTACGACACCAACGCCAACGCGATGGAGACGCTGTGGGGCAACTGCCTCTTCACCAACACCGCGCTGACCCCTGACGGAGACGTCTGGTGGGAAGGCATGTCGGACGTCGCTCCCGCTCGCGCCACCGACTGGAAGGGCAACGCCTGGAACCCCGAGTCGGAGAACCCGGCCGCACACCCGAACGCACGCTTCACTGCCCCGGCGTCACAGTGCCCGTCGATGGCCCCCGAATGGGAAGACCCGCGCGGCGTGCCGATCTCGGCGATTCTGTTCGGCGGGCGCCGCCGCACCACTGTGCCGCTGGTGACCGAAGCGTTCGACTGGGACCACGGCGTGTTCCTCGGCTCGATCATGGCCTCGGAGACGACGGCTGCGCAGCAGGGTGCCGTCGGCAACCTGCGCTTCGACCCGATGGCGATGCTTCCGTTCTGTGGCTACAACATGGCCGACTACTTCGGCCACTGGCTGAAGATCGGCTCGGCCACCAAGAGCGAGAACCTGCCGAAGATCTTCTTCGTCAACTGGTTCCGCCGCGACGAGAACGGCCGCTTCCTGTGGCCCGGATTCGGCGAGAATAGCCGGGTGTTGAAGTGGGTCTTCGAGCGCATCGAGGGCACCGCATCGGCGGTGAAGACCGAGATCGGCTACCTGCCGGGCGCTGGTGATCTCGACACCAGCGGGCTGGAGGTCGACGAGGCCGATCTCAACGAGATTCTCTCGGTCGACGTCGACGGCTGGAAGCAGGCGATCCCGCAGATTCGCGACCACTACGCGTCGTTCGGCGCCAAGCTGCCCGAGCGCCTCGCAAAGGAACTCGACACCCTGGCATCAGCCCTCGGCTGAGTCACGCGTCTTTCCCGGACTGAAAGAGCCGGCTGGCCCACCTGGGTCAGCCGGCTCTTTTGTTGTCATGAGAGAGGGTCGTCAGGCGGGTTGTTCGCTTCTGCGGCGACGGAGCACCGCCGGAATGATCAACGCGCCAATGGCCGCGAGACCGAGTGGCACGAGCACGAGGATCGTGAACCACGGCGCACCTTCGCCGGGCTCGCCGATTGCGACCGAGAGCGCAAACACCAACTCTTCGGCCTCACGACTTTCGCCCGCAAGGACCACCGTGTGGTCACCATCTGAGATGCCGTCGGGGATCTCGTACGACGCAAGCAACTGACCCTCGGCGTTCACACCGCTACGCCCGAGAAGTGTCGGCTCGGAGTAGAGCCTGACCTCGACCTCGGTCGACGGGCCGAAGCCGGTCACTTCCACTTCGACCGAGTCGCCGGTCATCATGCGGATGCGCCCGTCGGCATCGAGCGGGGCACGGCCGCCCTCGCGCTTCAGCGCCGAAATGCGCGCCACGATGGGGCCGGCTTCCACGACCAGCTGGTTGTTCTCGCGCGTGATGGTCGCCTCTACTCGTTGACCGCCGATGGTGAGCGCTCCCCCTCCCTCCGATACGGGCGGAACGTCGATGGAGGGCAAGGTCGTTGTCGGCGCCACCGTGGTGGTCGTTGTCGTCGTGACCGAGGCCGCAGACGTGACCGTTTCATCGGTGTCAGCACCGTTGTCGCGTGAGGGAATGGTCGTCGTCGCTCCTCCGGCTACACCGGTCGGTGAGGTGTTCGAGGGAGCGACCGTGGTGTTTGGAGACCCGCCCGCGGTCGTCGTCGTCGTCGCCGACGCACCCGACGAGGGGGTGTTCGTCGTGGTCGTCGCCTGCGCAATCGTCGTGGTGGTTGATGCGACCGTCGTGGTCGTTGCGGCGGCCGGGATCGACACTGCAACGGATGCTGGCGATCCTGAGGAGATGTTGGTCTGGTTTGCAGATCCCGAGTACGACACCGAGAACGACGAGGCTTCGGCGAGCGAGCTCGTGCCCGTTGCGCCGTCTGCCGAGATGGTCGACACGGCAGAGATCGTGCAGACGGTCGACGATGTCTGGGCGATCGTGATCGACACGATGTTGGTGAGGTCGAAGTCGACTCCATCGGTGGCCGAGACCGTCGAACAGTCGATCTGACCAGTTGTCGCAGCGAGTCGGAACTGGATGTTCCGCGACGTGGAGGTCGACGCCACGGCACTCAACACCACCGTCGGCGCAGCCAGAGTCTGACCGCCCACATTCGAGAGATAGGGATAGCCGTCGTTGACCGACGGCGAGATGGACCATACGGCAGAACCCGGGGTGAAGTTCCACGACGAAGCCGTGAACGTCGACTGAGTCTTCATATCCGCAGTTGTCTTGGCCGCCGGTCCGTTGTTTCCTCCGCAACGTCCTGCCGTCAGCGACGTCTTGTCGCTCCCGAGTAGTTCCTTGTCGAAGAAGAACCCCGAACAAGTCACCACCCCTGTTCCGTCGTACTTGGTGACCGCCACACGATTCGCCGCGGTGATGCTGGTTTGCTCACCTGCGTAGTACGAACGAGTGATGGTGATGCTGCCCGAGTTCTGCCCTCTCATGCCACCGTACATCGAGGTCGACGGGTCACCGACGACGAGATTCGTCCGGAAGTACGAGTCGGTCACCACGAGCCTCATGCTCGACCGGCCCGTCACTGCACCGACCCCGATGTCTCCGGTCACCGTTCCACGATGGAAGACACGAGTGACGTAGAAATTCGTCATGCGGTCCCAACCGAGGACACCTCCGACTCCGTCGGCAACGATGTTCGACCCCGTGCCCGAGATGTCGGTCCCGGTCGCCGTGACATCACCGGTCGAGCCGGAGTCGACGATCGTCGAATCACCACCGCCAATTTGTCCGGCGATGCCGCCGATGAAGGCGCCTTGACCGGTTGCGACCGAGACGCCGCGATTCGCACCGGTCGCGGCGCCTGTCACATCGGCCGACGAGAATGAATTCGAAATCGTGATGTTCCATCCGTGGCCGAGAATTCCTCCGACGTTGAATCCGAGTCCGGCGACACTCGACGCAGTCACGTTGGCCTCGTCGATCGTCAAACCATTTGCCGGAGTGCCGTGGTAGTGCTGACCGACGATCCCCCCGATGAACGATTCTCCGGACACGTTGCCTGCAACCGTCACACGTGTGATCGAAAGCAGCGGGTTGGCTGCGCTGTAACCCACCAAGCCGCCGGTACCCACTTTCCCCGAGACAGTCGACGAGGAGGTGATGTCACTGATGACTCCGGTCCCACCGGAGAAGTACCCGAGCAGCCCACCGGTGTAGCTGTACAAGTCGTAATCGGAAGCAGATCCAGCAAAAGTGTTCACAACGGCTCCGCCGGTGACGGACACATCATCTATGAGGATGGAGCCGCTACCCGAGCCAGCGATCAGGCCAACATATTTCGCGCTTGAGGTCACGGAGGGTGCCGAGAAGATGAGGTTCTTGACGGTTCCGGCCGAGAGTCGTGAGAACATCCCGCAGTAGTCAGTGGAACAGGAGATCGACAGTCCGGATATGGACCGTCCGCCACCGTCCAACACCCCAGAGAAATACGTCGAGCCGTTCACCAGTGGCGTGAACGACACACCCGTGCAGTCGATGTTCGTCGTGAGCACGTAAACCTTCGACATGTTGCCGGTCGTATCGTCGATTTCCTGGAGGTCCGTGCACGTAGCGATCTGGTAGGGATCTCCAGACGTACCAGCACCTCCCGAGAAGGCCTGGACCTGCGTCGGCACGAGGACAGGAATGCCCGTCGCAGCAATGACTGCACATGTGGCTAGGAAACGTCTGAGGTCCATTTAGTAACGATACACAGACGGCAACCGCCGTGTAGCGGAACTACAACGAAGAGTGGTTCAGCCTTGGCCGACGAGCATGGCGCGAATGCCCAGCCCCATGAGAAAGAGTCCACCGAACCCATAGAGCAGGTACACCTTGCTCTTCAGTTGGAACCGGTACGAGTAGATGATGGCGACGGCCATGATCGCCACGAACCCGTAGAAGGCGTGGAACGCCGGGAACTCGAGCTTCTCTTTGTTCACCAGCGCGACACCGAGGATCACCTGCACGAACACGGTCATCTGGGCGAGACCGGTGAACCACCACAGGGCCCTGGTGCGCACCTGGGGCACTTTGTGCGCAGCGAGCGCCCACAGACCTGCGAATCCGTTCGCAATGATCTGGACCCACGCCCACGACGTGTGGGCATCGAGCAACATGAGCGCGGTCACCAGATCATCCTATTCGCGCTGCCTCACCGAACAATGGTGTCGGCTTGCCCACCCAGTTCGACCAACTCGAGCCGGCCGTCGCCGTGCACGTCGATCACGGTCACCGAGCAGTTGTCCAGTTGTGCAACGACCACACGGTCGTCACCGGTTGCCACACCGATGGCTGCGTTGATCGCGATGTAGTGACTGAACACCACGGCGTCGCCAGGGAGCGCGCGCAACGTGTCGGCGACGCCGTCGCGGTAGCGGAGGTACTGCTCCCCCGACATCTCGGCGGCCCTGCTCCACGTGCCGGCCATCACCTCGCGCAACCATTCGCCACGCGACTCGACCGTGAACCCCTCGGGCGACGGAATCTCTGCCACTCCTGGCTCGATCGCCACACTCACCCCCCACGACGTTGCGAGCGGAAATGCCGTCTGCTGACACCTCAGCAGCGGGCTCGACAGCACCGACCGGGTGTCGAGGGCGGCGAGCCTCTGTGCGACCGACAGCGCCTGTCGACGGCCGAGATCATCGAGCGGCGGATCAGGGTCGACATTCCAGCCGGCCGCGGCACGACCGTGACGAACGAGATGGAGCCGCGTCATTCGAAGATCCACCCCTCTCGCATCGGCCCGGGTGATGCCGGCTCGATGAACCACTCTGCGCCGAACGCGAGAGTGAACCGTTCCTCGTCCATGGCGATGAAAAAACTGGTGTCGGAGAGCTGGCTCGCGTGGCACCGCATCGCAGCCCGCTTGGCCGCAGTGAAGGCCGTGACATCGACCTTCAAGGTGATCTCGTCTTCGGTCGAGCCCATCGGGTTCCCGTCGTCGGCCGGACCGTCGACGTCCCAGTCGTCGTCGGGCGACAGCATGCCCGCCTCCCGCGCGGCGGCAAGACTGCGCCTGATCTGGTCGCGGTTCATCGTTCCCTCGAGCACTCTGACACCCGGAACGAGAGCGGCAGCCGCGTGGCCGACCTTGTGCACCTTGATGTGGTCGGGGTGGCCGTACCCTCCGTGCCAGTCGTAGGTGGTGAGGATGTCCGCCGACTCCTCACGCAGCACCGCGGCCAGTTTCTCGGCGGCCTCGTCGAGGTCGGCGTTGTGGAATGCACCGGCGTTCGCGTTCTGCTCCCACCCGGTCATACCCGAGTCTTCGTAACCGAGCCACACCACGCGTGCGATTCCGAGCACCTTCGCCGACTCCTCGGTCTCGCGGCGGCGACGGTCGACGAGGGTCTCCCCCGGCTCGAGATCGCCGGGCACCTCCCCGTGGTCACCGTTCGTCGCGACCACCAGCACGACACGGTGACCTTCTGCGCTTGCACGCGCGATGGTGCCGCCGGTCTGGATGCACTCGTCGTCGGGGTGGGCGTGGAAGCAGACGAGTGTTGCCATCGAGTCAGTTCTACCGGTGTCGCGACAGTTCGATGTCTCAGGCTTGCTTTGCGCCGCCGCTCGCGAGCGCCGCATCGGCCCCGTCGATACCCCACTCACGGAGCACCTCGGCCGTGTGCTGGCCGGGATGCGCAGAGGCACGACCGATCTCAGGTTTGGTGCGAGAGAACCGCGGAGCAGGTGCGGGCTGGGTCTTGCCGTTGACCTCGACGAATGTGCGGCGCTCCACGTTGTGCGGGTGTGCCGCGGCTTCGCTCATGGTGAGGACCGGTGCGAAACAGACGTCGGTCGCTTCCATGATCGCGCACCACTCGTCGCGAGTCTTGGCCTTGAAGACCCCGCGGAGACGTTCCTTGAGCGCGGGCCACATCGACTGGTCCATCTGACGGGCGAAGTCCGGATCTCCCTCGAGCCCCGTGAGCCGGAGCAGTTCTGCATAGAACTGCGGCTCGATCGATCCGAGCGACACGTACTTGCCGTCGGAGCACTCGAACACGTCGTAGAAATGCGCGCCGGTGTCGAGAAGGTTCGTGCCGGGTGCGTTCTCGTTGAAGATGCCCATCGACTTGAACGACCAGAACATGGTCATCAACACGGCCGCACCGTCGACCATCGCGGTGTCGACCACCTGGCCTTTGCCCGACCTCTGCGCCTCGAGCAGCGCGCACACGACGCCGTAGGCGAGGAACATGCCGCCGCCTCCGAAATCGCCCACCATGTTCAACGGCGGAACCGGAGCCTCACCCTTTCGCGCGAAATGGGCCAACGACCCGGCCAGGGCGATGTAGTTGATGTCGTGACCGGCAGCGTTGGCGTACATACCCTCTTGACCCCACCCGGTCATGCGTCCGAACACGATGCGCGGGTTGCGTGCGAGACACTGATCCGGTCCGACTCCGAGGCGCTCCATCACGCCCGGGCGGAAACCCTCGATGATCGCATCGGCCTTTTCGACCATCTTGAGAAGCGTCTCGACACCGTCGGGATGCTTCAGGTCGAGCGCGACGTTGCGCCGACCGCGCAGCATGAGGTCACCCGCCGGCGTGTCGGGAGCGGGCCCGCGCACCGCCTGTGCACGGTCGACGCGGATGACCTCTGCCCCCATGTCGGCGAGCAACATTGCAGCGAACGGTCCGGGGCCGATTCCTGCGATCTCGATGATCTTGTATCCAGTCAATGGTCCCGACATGTCAGTGTCCCTTCGTTGAATTGCGTCATTGTTCGTGTGTCAGAGAGCGGCACGGGCGTGTGCGCTGATTTCGTCGACGTACATCGACCACAGCGGCATCGGCAGGTCGTGACCCATGTCGTCGACCATCAGCAAGCGTGCGCCGGGCACCAACTCTGCAGTTCTCTCGCCACCCGACGGCGTGATCAAGGTGTCGTCGCGGCCGTGAATGACGAGGGTCGGCGCCGTCACCGAACGCAAGGCCTCTGACCTGTCGCCCGAGGCGTAGATCGCGGCGAGCTGACGATGTGCCCCCTCCGGGTAGAACGAACGGTCGTACTCACGTGCGGCGCGAGCCTTTGCTTCCGCAAGGTCGAAGTGCTTCCTCGAGCACCACACCGCCCAGTTCGCAGCGCTCTCGATGTACTCGGCGCGCGTCGGCGGCGGTGGCGCGAGAAGTGCCGCCATTGCCTCCGGGGTCGGGCTTCCGTAGGCGAGATCACCGGGCATCGACATGATCGACGTCAGGCTCGCAGTGCGATGCGGATGCTCGATCGCAAAGGTCTGGGCGATCATTCCGCCCATCGAGGCTCCGATCACGTGTGCACGCTCCACGCCGACTGCATCGAGCACTCCGGCCGCATCGGCGGCCATGTCGGAGAGCGTGTACGGCACCGGCGGAGGCGGATCTCCCATGAGCGCAGCCGCCGTCACCGCATCGGTGTCGACCATGACGCCGTCGTGCTTGGTCGACAGTCCGCAGTCGCGGTTGTCGAAACGGATCACACGGAAACCCCTGTCGACGAACATCTGCATCAGTTCGTCCGGCCACGCGGTCATCTGGGCGGTGAAACCCATGATCCACAGCAGCGCCGGGTCGCTCTCGCGGCCCATGGTCTGGTACTCGATCTCGACCCCGTGGGTCAGGCTGGCCTTCGGCATCTGCCCATTCTCACACCTTGCCGACACCCGGGGAGAGCCCGAGCAGACGGCAGCGGGTGTGGTCAGCGGCCGAGCAGACGACGCTTCTGCTCGTCGAATTCGGCATCGGTCAGGGTTCCGCGGTCCCTGAGAGCCTCGAGTCGCTCGAGTTCGTGGGCAATTCCCGCCGGGGCCACTCCCCCTCCCGAGAGCGTCGCGCGCATTTCACGGATGGTCGAGTGGATGATGTTCTGCACCTTCTCTGGCTGCGAGACGTCGCTGAACTGCTGCTGGCCGTCCTGACCGCCCGACTCCACCAGGAGGTCTCCCACTCCGAGCAGTCGCTCGAGAATCGACTGGGAGAAATTGACGTTGTTGACGCGGTCGAGCGGAATCTCGACCCCGTCACGGGCCACCACCCCTTGGCGATAGATGAGGCGCTGCGACGTGACGACGAAGTACGTGGTCCGCCACTTCACGAGTTTGACGATGAGGACCGACGAGCACACGACGATCGCACCGAGAACGAGATATCCGAACACCGACCGGAGGGTCCCCTCGAGTTGGCCGAGCACCACCAGACCTGCGAACGCGGACGCAACCAACCAGAGAAGCGGCGCACCGAAGAACCACCAGTGCGGGTGCAGGTCGAGCACCATCGACTCGTGGTCGTTCAGGAGGCGACGGGGAAACGGCACAGGACACAAAGGGTAGCAACCGCCTAGTTTGTGGCCGTGAGACCGCTCGAGACACGCCCCGGCACCGACGCCGACGCACTCCTCGCCGGTCTCGACCCCGACCAGCGCGAGGCCGTCACTGCGTCACCCGGACTCGTCGTGGTGAGAGCGGGCGCAGGATCGGGAAAGACCCGCGTGCTCACCACTCGTGTCGCGTGGCGCGCTGCCGACGGCTCTGCCGACACCGACCGCACCGTTGCCTTCACGTTCACGCGACAGGCTGCCTCCGAACTGCGTGCCCGACTGCGCGCCCTCGACGTCGACGGCTCACCGGTCATCGGCACCTTCCATGCGGTCGCCCGACGTCTCATGTTGCAGGACCTCGAGGACCGCGGTCGTCGGATACCTGTCATCGCGAACAACCGCTCGTCGGTCATGTCGGTCGCCCTCGGCGACGATGCCAGGTCGGGGGGTGTGACCGATGTCCTCGGTGCGTACGACTGGATGCGCACACGGGAGGAGTCCGCCCTCGATGCTGCGCGGTCGTGGCGAGCCGCTGGGCGGCGTCTCCCCGTCGGCGACGAGCGATTCGTCTCGGTCGTCACCGCCTACGAGGCGGAAAAGAGACGCCGCGGCGTGGTCGACCTCGATGATTTCCTCGCCCACGTCGTCGACCGTTGCGCCCGAGACCCACGGTTCACCGAGTCGGTTCGGTTCCAGTTCCGCCACGTCCTCGTCGACGAGGCCCAGGACATGAACCCGCTGCAGTGGAACTTCGTGCGCACGATCTCGGGACCGGCTCCCGACCTCTTCCTCGTCGGTGACCCCAACCAGGCGATCTACGGCTTCAACGGAGCATCACGGTCGCTCTTCGACGAATTGCCCGGCCTCGACGCCGCCGCCAGGATCGTGTCGCTTCCCTCGAACTATCGCTGCACACCCGAGGTGGTCCGGTTCGCCGTCGGTGCCCTCGCTCGCGACGGCCAGCGCGCCGATGCTGCATCGGTTCGTTCACACGGCCCGGCCGTGCACCTCGAACGATGCACCGACGGATCGGCCGAACTCGTGGCCATAGAGCGTCAGGTGCGACGCCTCGCCGGCGCGGTGCAGTCGTTCGACGGTGTCGCAGTGCTGACCCGTGTGAACGCGCTCGCCGACGACGTTCGCCGACACCTCGCCGCCCGCGGGATTCCCGTGCGCAGCCAACGACAGGGCGGCGCGTGGGGCCAGGCCGTCCAGACCGCGACGTCGCTCACCACACGCGATGCGCTCGCCACGTGGAGCAGCGACGTTCTCGACGGCGACGACTACGCAGTCGACGACCCGGAACGGGCCGTGGCCGCTCACGTGAGGCGCTTTCTCGACGAACACCGAAACGGTTCGGTCGACGGACGCACCTTCGGGTCGTGGCTCGCAACGTCGGGCGACCCCGACATCGGATCGGGGGTGGAGGTTCTCACGTTCCACTCGGCGAAGGGACGTGAGTGGCCGGCTGTCGTGGTGGTCGGCGCCGAGAAGGGTCTCCTGCCGCACAGTTCAGCGCGGGGACACGAAGCTCGCAGCGAGGAGGCTCGTCTCGCCTACGTGGCGTTCACCCGCGCCGGGCATGAACTCGTCGTCACATGGACCGACTCACGTCGGGGACGAGCGACCGGACCCTCACCGTTTCTCCCCCATCTCACGACGGCACGTTCGCCGGTGGACGACCCCGGAGACGAGGTTCGTGCCGTCGCCGCGAAGGCGCGTGACCACGACGGCCTGATCGATGCCGTCGACGAATGGCGCGAACGTCGTGCGAGAGCGGCACGCACGGTGCCGCAGGCGGTACTGACCGACTCGCAGGTACGCCGCTTGGTCGATGCCAGACCGACGACCGTCTCCGAAGTCGCAGCAATCGTCGATGCCGTCTTCGCCGATCGTTTCGGCCACGAACTGATCGCACTGTTCGACGAATCGTCCGGCCTGAATCCCCCGTGACGACACAGACAACCCGTCCGGTCGTCACTTCGGCGCCGAGTCGCGCCCTTTCTTCAACTTGTCGATGAGTTCGGCCGGCATTGAGAGGAACAAGCCCTCACACTCCGCGCACAGGGTCTCACCCGCATGGGCAGTCGCCTTGGTGAGGATCTTGCGCCCATCGACCGACTCCACCCAACCACGGAACACGATCTCGGTGTGCAATGGCGTCGGCGAACGGTACGAGGTCGAGAGGCGCCCCGTCATCCCCGGCCGACCGGTGAGCGACTGTGCCTGGCCCAGCACTTCGTCGAACGCGGCCGCGATGAACCCACCGTGCACGTGGCCGGGAGGACCTTCGTAGGGCTCCGTGAACACGACGCGGCCGGTTGCCACCCCTGCGACGCCCGAAGTGCGGTCGATCTCGAGGGTCATCGGCGGCGCGAGCGCATTCATGAGCCCCATCAACGGACTCCTGTCGATGAAGTGCGAGTCGGTCGCGGCTCCCCCCTCTGGCCCCGGCCGCGACAGGAGTTCGAGCGCCTGGCCGAGGTGAAGGGCTGCTGCATCGACGTCATCGGCCGAAGCCGTCCCCCTCATCGACTCGAGGATCAACGCCCTGAGTCTCAGGGTGAGATTGATGCGAGCGATGTCACCGGCAGAGTGCTCGCCGGAACGATCGTGGAACGGCGGAAAACTGAAAGTGTTCGTTCCCTCGATCTCGCTCACGACTCTCCGATCCTCAGCATCACCGGCGCGTGGTCGCTCGGCTGCTGACCCTTTCGTGCGTTGCGGTCGACGCAGGTCCTCGTCGAGCGCTCGGCGACGCTCCGAGATGCGATCACGAGGTCGATGCGCATTCCGCGCCCCTTGTGGAAGTCGCCGCCCCGGTAGTCCCACCACGAGAACAGTCCCGCCTCGTCGTGGAAACGGCGGAACGTGTCCTCGAGGCCGAATGCGCACACGTCGGCAAGCGCCGATCGCTCCGGCTCACTGACGTGAGTCGACCCCTCGAGCTCCGACTCGTCCCACACGTCACGGCCGTCCGGCGCGATGTTGAAGTCGCCGGCCACCACCACGTCGGCATCGGCCGACGTGTCGGCGTCGAGGTGCGCCCTGAGACGCGAGAGCCACGACAACTTGTACCTGTAGTGGTCGTGGTCGAGCGCGCGACCGTTCGGCACGTACACCGACGAGATGCGCACACCCCCGCACGTCGCGGTGACGATTCGGGCCTCGTGATCAGGTTCGACTCCCGTCGCGAAGTTCGCGAGGGGCGCCTCGAGTCCGACGCGCGAACAGATGGCCACGCCGTTCCACTGACCCTGGCCGAAGTGGACGCTCTCGTAGCCGAGGGCCGCGATCGCCTCTGTCGGAAACTTCTCCTGGGCGAGCTTCGTCTCCTGCATGCACAGGACGTCGGGGCGAACGTCGGCGAGCCACTCCTCGACTCGAGGAAGCCGGGCCTTGAGCGAATTGACGTTCCAAGTGGCGACGAGCATCGTCAGGACTTCTTTCCGGGCAACTTCTTCGGTGCGGACTTCTTCGTGGCTGCGGCCTTCTTGGCGGGAACTTTCACCGCGGCCTTCTTTGCCGGAGCAACCTTCTTCGCCGACTGCTTCGCCGCAGGAGTCTCGACCGTCGGCGACTTTGCGGGCGCTGCTTTCGTGGCGGTTGCCTTCGCCGCCGTCGCCTTTGCCGGTGCCGATTTCGCGGCAGACGTCTTCTTGGCCGGCGCAGACTTCTTCGCTGCCTGCTTTGCCACGGGCTTTGTGACGTGCTTCGCGGCTTGCGACTTCTTCGCAGCGTCGGTCTTTTTTGCGGATTCGTCGACAGGAGCGACGACCGCGACTCCCGGTACGGCGAGATCGACGCTCCGTCGTGCAGGGGTGTACCCGACGATCACGAGCTGCACGTCATCACCGATCTTGAACACTTCCCGCGCGGCGCGCGGCGGCGGCGTGGCCATGTGCTTGAGAGAGAGATACCCGTTGACATCACCGATCTGGACGGTGGCCCCGTTCGACGTGTACTCGGCCACCGTCGCCTTCACTTTCGTGCCCACCTTGTGCTTCTCGACGAAATGCAGGTACGGGAGCACCTCGTTCGCCATCTTGACCCGACCGGGTGCCGGTGCGACGCCCGGCGGTGGCGACTTCGGAACAGGCATCGGCTTGCTGGCCTCCGGGCTGGCATGAGTCGTCTTGGTCACGACCTTGCCTTCCTTGGTCGAGCGACGACTCACCGGCCCGCGTACCGGCAGGCGCTCGACGAAGACCCACCCCACGTGGGGAACGGGCTTCCCTCCGATCAGCCGTCCCGGCTCGAACAGCCACTTGAACTTACCGTGGAACTCTTGGTAGCTGTCGTTCGACAGGATCGACGCACCCACCTTGTCGGCAATGGCGAGCACGAAGGCATCGCCGCGTCCCACTGCGCCAGCCGGCGGCGCGACCAGCTCGTTGTGCTCGATCGCCTTGTTGAACTCGGCGACCTCCTTGCGGGCGATGCGGTGTCCGAACGTGGCATCGACCACCACCGACACCTTCGCCCCGGGGTACTCCCGCATGAGGGCGATCACCGCCTCGTTCAACTGGGCCAAACTCGGGGCATTGCGCCCCTCGGTGGCGATGTTCGAGCCGTCGACGATGATGTGCTTCACCACCCGAACAAGTCAACCACTCCTGGACCGCACCGGCACGATCCGACGGTCTACGCTCGCACGGTGCCAGATGGGTCGATTTCCGCTGTTTTCTGGGATTTCGGGGGTGTGATCCTCTCGAGCCCGTTCGAGGCCTTCAACCGCTACGAAGACGCCAACGGTCTCCCCCGCGACCTCATCAGGAGGGTCAACGCGACCAACCCCGACACCAACGCGTGGGCGCTGCTCGAACGCAGCGAGATCACTCCCGAGGAGTTCGACGCTCTGTTCGCCGCCGAGAGCAGGTCCCTCGGACACGACGTCCCCGGCCGCGACGTACTTGCACTGCTCGCGGGCGAGGTGCGCCCCCGCATGGTCGCGGCTCTCGACGCCGTGATCGACGCGGGCTACGTGACCGCGTGCCTCACGAACAACGTCGTCTCGCGCAGCCCGGGCACCGACGAACGATCGGCACACGTCGCAGCGGTGATGGCCAAGTTCCACCACGTCGTCGAATCGAGCAAGGTCGGTGTGCGCAAACCGGAGACGGCGTTCTACGAAATCGCCTGCACCACCGCCGGTGTCGAGGCCGGGCAATGCGTGTTCCTCGACGATCTCGGGGTGAACCTGAAGCCGGCCGCCGCCATGGGCATGCGCACCATCAAGGTCGTCGACCCGGACACGGCACTCGAGGAACTCTCCGCGATCCTCTCGTTGGAATTCTGAACCGCTGAACGGTCAGAGACCCGCGAAGGTCTCGTCCATCAGGTCGGCGTGCTCCTGGTCGTGGATCGTCTTCGATCCAGTGGCCGGGCTTCCCGACTCCACACGGGCGGCGTGACGGAGATCGAAACCGCGGTCCTTCAATCGCCAGATGCGGTGTTCCACGAAGTGCCACGGACCCATGTTCTCGGGCTCTTCCTGCAGCCATACGATCTCGCTCGCATTCGGATATCGAGCAATGACCTCGTTGATCTGCTCCATCGGGAACGGGTACAGCTGCTCCACGCGCACCACGGCGACCGGAGCACGGCGGGCGTCGCGTTCCGACATTGCGTCCCACGCGACCTTGCCGCTGCACAGCACAATGCGGCGCACCGAGGAACGATCGGTGACGTTCGGGTCGTCGAGGACCTCCTGGAACGACCCGCTCGTGAGGTCGGAGATGCGCGAGCGGCTCTCCTTCATGCGCAACGGCTGCTTCGGCGTGAAGATCACGAGCGGCTTGCGGATGTCGCGGTGCACCTGACGACGCAGCACGTGGAAGTACTGGGCGGCCGTGGTCGCATTCACCACCTGGATGTTGTCCTCCGCACACGACTGGAGGAAGCGCTCGATGCGCGCACTCGAGTGCTCGGGCCCCTGGCCCTCGTAGCCGTGGGGAAGCAGCAGAACGAGACCGTTCTGCTGCTTCCACTTGTCCTCGGCCGCCACGAGGTACTGGTCGATCACGATCTGGGCCCCGTTGACGAAGTCGCCGAACTGTGCCTCCCACATGACGAGCGCGTTGGGGTTGGCATGTGCGTATCCGTACTCGAAGCCGAGTGCCGCGTACTCGGACAGGAGTGAGTCGTAGACCCAGAACTTGCCCGTCGCCCCGGGCACGCTCTGCAACGGAATCCAGATGTTCTCGTTCTCGTTGTCGACGAGTGCGGCGTGACGCTGGCTGAAGGTGCCGCGCCGTGAGTCTTCGCCGGCGAGTCGCACGTCGAATCCCTCCACGAGCAGGCTGCCGATCGCGAGAGCCTCACCCACCGCCCACTCGAAGTCGCCCTCGGTCTCGAACTGCTTGGCGCGCTGTTCGAACTGCCGCGCCAACTTCGGATGAGGGGTGAAACCCTCCGGGTAGTTGGTGAGCTGCGTGAAGATGCGCCGCACCGTCGCCTCGTCGACACCGGTCTCGACGTGCGGCAGCACGCCTTTCGGTGCCGGCGGCTTCGCCGCCTTCGTCTTCTCGGGCGCCTTCGCCCGCGCGTCGTCGAGTGCTCCCTGCAGCTTGCTCTGGTAGTCCTGCAGTGCCTGCTCAGCGACGTCGAGGCTGATGTCGCCGCGCTTCACCAGGTGCTCCACGTAGAGCTTGCGCACACTGCGCTTCTCCGCGATCGCCTTGTACATGAGCGGCTGGGTGTAGCTCGGGTCGTCGCCTTCGTTG
>VFQT010000770.1_pt1 | contig 43378 bp, 34 predicted proteins | sample 3512381 | NCBI WGS metagenome assembly VFQT01 (sample SAMN10412376, study PRJNA504923) | tailings metagenome | isolation source: Relicate 2 Philex TSF3 active mining site | place: Philippines: Tuba, Benguet | collected 2017-08-29 | reverse complement strand
CACGTGGCCGTGTAGAAGACAATTCCTCTTTTGGAAGTGAGGCTGACAAAACGGAGCGAACAGTGGCTGCATTACGAGGCGCCTCATTAATATGATACTGTCCATCACCCGTGACCATTACGATGGGTAATTTTCGATTTTTCTCAAAGAAGAAATAAGCATCCGATAACTTTTCTGAGAAATTTTTTAACGCGAGATCATCTTTCACCAAGTCATCCAAATATGCCTTACTCCGAGGCACATCAAACCGACAAGGAAAAATATGAACTGGAATAAAGTCCTGACCTGCATCACGAGCAAACGTTGCCAGCACATACAGTTCATCAATTTGTTGATCCGTGATGGGTATACAACCTACGGTCACACAACTGCCGTGAATATAAATATCCCCACCTGGCTTACTGGAATCACTTAAAATGCGATCACTAGCATTGGGATAATTTAAACCGAGTGATAAATAGTAATTACTAAAAGGGTTGAACTCATTGATATAGTAAAATCCTTCCGGCACTTGATAATCGCCTTGCACTCGCTTGGGACCTAATGATCCGGCTAACGCGCATACTGGGTATGTTTTGAACAAGCTGAAAACTGATTCAGAAGTTTGCTTGACCCATACCTCAAGTTGACTGTCATACTTGAAAGAACGAATATAAATTTGACCGACAGGCCATTTTAATTTTTTAGTAGCAAATTGTTTTTTTAAGGTGTCTAATTTTCGTTGCATCGCTTCTTGCGGACGAGGGAAGCTTCGTTGATAGTCCACAAATGAGAGATAAGATGCAGAGGGGCCAGCACCTAAATTGTAGCCAGGCTGTGCCCAGCTCTTAAGGATGCTGAGAAAAAACAAAAGCAGCAAAAACTTGCAGCGTTGCATGCTACGAATGTACGAAGGGAAAATTGGTTCAGAAATTGTAGTTCTCCTTCTAACTACTAGAGGTTTCCCCTTGCTTCTTGTTCGCGCTCAATAGCTTCAAATAGAGCCTTAAAGTTGCCTTTTCCAAAGCTTACAGCACCTTTGCGTTGAATAATTTCAAAAAATAGTGTTGGACGGTCCTCCACTGGCTTAGTAAAGAGTTGTAGCAAATAACCTTCGTTATCACGATCTACTAAAATTCCTAGCTCTTTCAAAGGGGTCAGATCCTCATCGATGGAGCCTACACGTTCAAGTAAGGTATCATAGTAAGTGGTGGGCACTTGCAAAAACTCTACTCCACGCTTCTTTAATTCGGTCACCGTACGTACAATATCGTTAGTAGCCATAGCTACGTGCTGGCAACCTTCGCCATTATAAAATTCAAGATACTCTTCCACTTGACTTTTCTTCTTTCCTTCCGCCGGCTCATTGATAGGAAATTTCACATATCCATTACCGCTACTCATCACCTTGCTCATTAGTGCAGAGTATTCTGTAGAAATATCTTCGTCATCAAAAGACAAAATATTCTTGAAGCCAAGCACTTCCTCATAAAATGTAACCCACTTGTTCATCTGATTCCAACCCACATTTCCTACGCAGTGATCTACATACTGTAAGCCACAATCGGTAGGTTGAAAATGAGGATTTGACCAGGCTCGATAACCCGGCATGAATATCCCACTGTAATTTTTTCGCTCAATAAACAAATGAACTGTATCTCCATAGGTGTGTATGCCACTGATCACTACTTCACCATCTTTATCTTGCAACCGCTGCGGCTCCATGAAAGACTGTGCGCCACGCTTTGTGGTCTCCTCCCAGGCACGAGTTGCATCTTGCACGCGTAAAGAAAGCGCCTTCACCCCGTCTCCATGCTTGTAAATATGATCTGCAATTGGGTTATCACCTCGCAATGGAGTGGTTAGCACAAAAGTTAATTTATGTTGACGAACCGCGTAACTGGCACGATCCCGGACTCCCGTTTCGGGCCCAGCATAGGCTAATGCCTGAAAACCAAAGGCGCTCATATAATAATGTGCAGCTTGTTTGGCATTTCCAACATAGAACTCAACATAATCCGTTCCCTCCAGGGGCAAAAAGTCAGTAGTTTGACTAGCGTTCAGGGGGCTTGCAAGCGTTGTTTTCATAAAGCAAAAGTAAATTATTTTATCCGCTCAGTTATCTTTGTTGGATGATCAAAGTTGGGATACTTGGCGGGGGACAGTTGGGACGTATGCTTCTGGAAGCTGCCAAAAAATTCGAGATGGAAACACATATACTTGAAAATCAGGAAAACTGTCCCGCTCGTTTACTTTGTGACCACTTTACACTAGGCGACATTAAGGATTTTGATACCGTCTATCAGTTTGGAAAAAAACTGGATTGCATCACTATTGAAATTGAACAGGTTTGCGTGGAAGCATTAGAAAAACTGGAAGAAGAAGGAATCAATGTGATACCACGCCCGGCCGTATTGAGAATTATTCAAAATAAAATCACCCAAAAGCAATTCTATACCGACCACAATATCCCAACCTCCCCCTACCATATTACCAATCAACAACAAGAACTTTTATCGCTGACACATTTCCTGCCTGCCGTGCATAAAATTGGAATGGGGGGTTATGACGGAAAAGGTGTAGTACTATTAAAAACAGCAGCTGATCTGGCACTCGGATTTGAAGCCCCATCCGTGCTTGAAAAGATGGCAGAAATTGATAAAGAGATTGCAATCCAAGTAGCGGTATCATCCGATGGAAAAATTGCGATTTGCCCCGCAGTTGAAATGGTATTTAATCCCCGTCTAAACCTATTGGACTATCAGCTATGTCCCGCAGTTATCGATCAAAAAACTACTGCAGAAGCCATAAAAATTGCTTCTACCCTGGTTCGTGCATTCAATTCACCAGGAGTATTTGCAATTGAGCTATTTGTAGATAAATCAGGATCTGTTCTTGTTAATGAAACAGCCCCTCGGGTTCACAACAGCGGGCATCACAGTATTGAGGCCCTCGCTACCTCGCAATTTGAACTGCTTTGGCAGGTGCTGCTAAATCTACCACTGGGTTCTACTGAAATCCTTTCTCCCTCCATAATGGTAAACATTATTGGAGCTGATGGACATAGTGGCAGCGCCCATTTGGAAGGAGAAAAAGAATTAGCTGCTAAACCCAATCTACATTTACATTGGTACGGCAAATCGGAGACTAAACCAGGAAGAAAAATGGGACATGTTACTGCACTGAATGTAAAATCGCAAGAGGCTGCAGTTGTAGCGGATTGGATAAAAAAAACAATTCGAACCATTGCGAAAGCAAAAGAAAACTAGTCAAAAAACGTTACATTAATCCCGCTCAACAATTTTGCTTATGAAACTCAAATGCTGGTCAACCTATCTGTTCTTAGCAGCCTCTCTGCTGGCCTGTGATAGTTCCCCCTCGAAATCTCCTAAAAATGATAAAAATGGGGGTGAAAAAAATAAATCGACCGGCGTACAAGTTTACATTGTTCAACCCGCTTCATTTGCCGAAACGCTAGAAGTTCCTGGAAATATTCTAGCGAATGAATCGGTTGAAATACATCCAGAAATATCCGGACGTATCGTGGCTTTGAACCTTCAAGAAGGAAAAACGATCGAAAAAGGAACTGTGTTAGCCAAACTTTACGACGGTGACTTAGTTGCACAATTGAGAAAACTAGAAGTGCAATTACAATTAGCTCAAAAAACGGAGGAGCGTCAAGCACAGTTACTGAGAGTTCAAGGAATCAGTCAGCAAGATTATGATATTAGCCTGCTACAAGTCAATAACCTTAAAGCGGATATAGGAATTATTAAAACCAGCTTGGAAAAAACAGAGATAAAGGCTCCGTTTAACGGCCAAATAAGTTTAAAGAATATTAGCGTTGGGGCTTACGTCACTCCTGCGAATGTGATAACAAAGATCAATCAAAATAACATACTCAAGGTTGACTTTGCAATTCCCGAGAAATATAGCGCAAGAATTAAACTCGGTCAACTGGTAGCGCTTGTTACAGCAGGCAATATAGCGGAAACCAATGCTAAAATAATAGCCATTGACCCCAATGTAGAAGAAAAAAGCAGAAGCTTGCTGGTTCGAGCACAACTAATCAACCCAACAAAAGCTGTATTACCAGGAAGTTTTGCAAAAATTAAAATAAGTTTTGATCCTGATCCTAACGCACTGCTTGTCCCTGCACAAGCAATCCTGCCACAAGCGCGAGGAAAGAAAATAATCGTTTATAGAAACGGGATAGCCCAGTTTCAAGATGTAACTACTGGTGTTAGAAGTGCAGAAAAAATTCAAATCATTGAGGGGCTAAATAGTGGAGACACCATTGTGGTAACTGGACTGATGAGTATTCGTCCCGAGGGTAAAATAACAATTCGCAACATTCAGAATCCACAACCATGAATATCGCCGAGCTAAGTTTACGACGACCGGTATTGGCCGTGGTCATGAATATTTTAATTGTACTTTTTGGAGTAATCGGTTTTCAATTCCTGGGCGTTAGAGACTACCCGGCTATTGATCCTCCTAATATTAGTATCAGAACTTCTTATCCAGGGGCCAATCCTGACATTGTTGAAACACAAATCACAGAACCGCTCGAAAAAGCGATTAATGGCATTGCAGGAATTCGAAATATTACCTCATCCAGCAGTAATGGTACTAGCAATATCAATGTAGAGTTTGAATTAGGTATTGATCTGGAAGCGGCAGCGAATGATGTTCGTGATAAAGTTTCACAAGCGGTGCGCTCCCTACCATCAGACCTGGACTCTCCTCCTGTTGTTTCCAAAGCAGATGCCAGTTCAGAATCGATCATATCTATGACCGTGCAAAGCGAACTCAGAAATCCACTACAGATCACAGAGTTTGCAACAAACGTTTTGGTAGAACGCCTTCAAACCATACCAGGTGTAAGTGGTGTACAAATTTGGGGCGAGAAGAAATATGCAATGCGAATTTGGCTTGATCCAAACAAGCTAACTGCCAGAGGAATTACCGTAAATGATGTTCAGCAAGCTCTCACTAGAGAGAATACAGAACTCCCAGCCGGAAAAATATACGGCAACTCCATTGAGCTGTCGGTTAGAACATTTGGAAAGCTGGAAAGCGAGGAAGATTTCAATAATCTTATTATTCGAAATACGGCAGGCAATGAAGTTCGACTCAATGATGTGGGTGAAGTGACCCTGGGTCCAGAGAATGAGGAAACATTATTACGCGGCAATGGAATCCCCATGATATCTATTGCTCTGATCCCCCAGCCCGGCTCCAATTATGTTGCGATTGCCGATGAATTTTATAAACGCATTGAGCAAATTAAAAAAGATGTGCCTGCGGATATCAAATTAAATGTGGGGATGGATCAAACTCGATTCATCAAGAAATCTATCCTGGAAGTAAGAGAGACACTGATGATTTCGTTTTTGCTGGTTGTGATGATTATTTACGCTTTTTTCAGAGATTGGATTATTGCGTTAAGACCGCTTATTGATATACCGGTATCACTGATTGGCTCCTTTTTCATCATGTACTTGATGGGATTTACAATAAACGTATTATCCTTATTAGCAATAGTTTTAGCAACCGGTCTTGTTGTAGACGATGGAATAGTAGTAACCGAAAATATTTACAAGCGCATAGAAAAAGGAATGAATAAGTGGCAAGCTGCCTTGGAGGGCTCAAAGGAGATCTACTTTGCCGTAATTGCAACATCTATTACCCTTGCCGTAGTTTTCCTTCCTATTATTTTTTTAGAGGGCTTTGTAGGTCGTTTGTTTAGAGAATTTGGAGTAGTGGTATCTGGCGCAGTACTAATTTCTGCTTTTGTCTCTCTAACCCTTACACCCGTTTTGAATGTCAAGTTGAATCGAAAAAACCCATCTGATCATTCTCGCTTCTATAAATGGTCTGAACCATTTTTTGTAGGAATGGACAGTCTTTACAAAAATCTTTTAGAACGGTTTATGTACGTAAAGTGGGTAGCATTTCTAATTATCATAGCTTGCATAGCCTCAATATATTTGATTGGATCTGGTTTACAATCAGAACTAGCCCCATTGGAAGATCGAAGCCAATTCCGAATACAGTTGACAGCCCCAGAAGGAACTTCATTTGATGCCATGGATCGTTACATCTCCAGTGTAACAGATATGGTAATTGACTCAGTACCGGAGAAACGTATGTTATTTAGTCTTACTGCACCTGGGTTTGTAGGTACTGGCAACTCCAACACCGGGTATATTCGAGTTATGCTTGTAGATCCCGCTGAGCGAAAGCGCAGCCAGTCCTCGATAGTAAAAGCAGTTAATAAAAATTTAGGTCAATATAATGAGGGGCGAGCTATTGTTATTGAAGAACAAACTATTTCTGTTAATAGAAGAGGAGGACAGCCCGTTGCGTTTGTAGTTCAACATAATAATTTTGATAAATTAACCAAGGCATTACCAAAATTGCTGGAGGAAGCAAGAAACAGTAAAATATTGCTAAACCCAGATGTAGATTTGAAATTTAATAGACCAGAAATCAAAGTTGAAATAGACCGAATTAAAGCAGGCTCCTTGGGCGTGAGCATTGCAGATGTCTCACAAGCGCTACAATTAGCTTACAGTAACCGCAGAATGGGCTATTTTACAAAAGAGGGAAAACAATATAGCGTAGTAGGTCAGGTAAGTCGAGCTGAAAGAGATGACCCGGGAGATTTAAGGTTGCTTTTTGTTCGTAATAACCGAGGAGAGCTCATTAGCTTGGACAACCTGATTAAGACCGAAGAAGTAAATAGCCCCCCTTCTATCTACCATTTTAATCGATTTAAATCTGCAACGATCTCTGCTAGTTTGCAACCGGGATACACCATTGGTGATGGTATTGCGGAAATGGAGAAAATAGCGGAGAAAGTTTTGGATGACACATATGCCACTGCCCTCACTGGAACATCAAGGGACTTTAAGGAAAGTAGCAGTAACACTTTATATGCGTTCATGCTTGCCTTGGTTTTGATTTTTTTAATACTGGCCGCCCAATTTGAAAGTTTTATAGACCCCCTCATTATCATGATTACGGTTCCACTTGCTATTGCAGGAGCCGTATTATCCTTGTGGGCATTCGATCATACCCTGAATATTTTCTCCCAAATTGGCATGATCATGTTGATTGGACTTGTTACAAAAAATGGAATATTAATCGTAGAATTTGCAAATAAGAATCAACTACGTGGATTATCAAAGCAAGATGCCGTATTAGATGCTGCTGGGCAACGATTACGCCCCATTTTGATGACCAGTTTAGCTATGGCGTTAGGAGCACTTCCGCTGGCTCTCTCCTTAGGAGCAGCTGCCACAAGCCGCATACCATTAGGTATAGTAATTGTAGGAGGAATTGTGTTTTCATTAGTGCTTACGCTATTTGTAATTCCAGCGATGTATACGTACTTATCTCGACCCAAAAAGAAAAGCGAAATTGAATCATTAGTCAGTCCCTCTTAAATAAACAGGATGAATATCTACGGTCTATTTATATTGCTTTTTCTTTCTGCTTTTTGCCAAGGACAAGCACCCATTCAAAAATCAATACCTCAAAAATTACCCTTGCTTAGGCTGGAGGAGGTATTTGAACAAGTTTTAATGAATAACTACGGGATTCGTATTGCTAAAAATGACTCGGCTGCATTGGCTATTGAAAAAGCATATAGCAAAGAAACCTTTCTACCCCGATTAAATGCAAGTACAGGATTAGTTTTTAATAATAATGACCAGTATCAAAAATTCAATGACGGTGCAATCCGTGAGAGAAAAGGAATCCAATCGGACAACACCAGTGCTGCACTAGCCCTCAACTGGCCCATTTTCAATGGGCTCAGCGTTTATGCTACCCGTGAGAGAGCGGCTGCCCTTCAGCAATTAGGCGAACTGAATGTGCGTAACAATGTATTAAACACCCTTTCACAAGCCAGTAATGCTTACTATGCCATTGTACAGCAAAAACAACAATTAAAGGCAATTGAGGAGCAGATCCAAATTAATCAAGAAAGAGTCAAGCTAGCTGAGTATAAACTTTCAATTGGATCAGGCACCAAACCTGATTTATTACAAAGTAAAGTTGATCTTAACGCACAGAAAGCCGCACAACTAGAACAATCTTTTACGCTTCAACAGCTTAAAAATGAATTAAACACTTTAATGGGGCTATCAACCACCAACGAATTTGAGGTAACGGATTCCATACCCTTTAAACCTACCCTCTCGCTCTCAACCCTTCAAGAAAAACTAGAAAATTCGAATCTACAAATACTGGTAGCGCAAAAAAATATTTTAATTGCAAGGACCACGCTAAAAGTACAAAAAGCAGAACGTTGGCCAACGGTTAATTTCAACTCAACATACAACTTCAACCTACTTGATAACAAAGCAGTAGTCAATCCCTTTCAGCCTCTATTTAGTCGCAACAGAGGATTAAACTATGGTTTAACAGCTAACATCCCTCTTTTTAATAATGGTGTTGTTCGCCGCAATATTCAAAATGCGCAAGTGAATCTTAAAAGAGAACAATTGGTGCTTGAGAGTCAAAAACAACAGATTAATCTAGCCCTCGTACAGGCCTATAATCAATACCAAGCTGCACAACAATTATTACGCCTAGAGGAGGAAAACATACTATTAGCACGTGAGAATGTACAGATAGTTTTTGAAGTCTATCGACTCAATTCCACCACGCTGATTCAATTAAAAGAAGCGCAGAAAAGTCTTCAAGATGCGTTCACCAGGCTAATCCGCGCCCGATTTCAAGCTAAACAAGCCGAAACTGAATTGCTTCGCTTGAGAGGTGAGCTACTCTAAGAAAGGGAGCTCTGGAAAAATTATCTTTTCTTTGCATTCAAACTAAGGATATGAAGCCAATAGCAGGTATCATCATGGGTAGCGACAGTGATTTATCAGTGATGCAAGGCGCTGCTGACATGTTAAATCAATTTGGTATTTCGTACGAACTAACTGTTGTTTCTGCACATCGAACACCCGAGAGAATGGTGGAATACGCAAGTAAAGCAAAAGAGAGGGGGTTAAAAGTAATTATAGCTGGAGCTGGCGGAGCTGCCCATCTGCCTGGGATGGTTGCCGCATTGACAACTCTTCCAGTGATTGGTGTTCCTATTAAGTCTTCCAATTCTATTGATGGGTGGGATTCTGTACTGTCTATCCTACAGATGCCAAATGGGGTCCCAGTTGCAACGGTTGCCTTGAACGCCTCAAAAAATGCAGGAATTTTGGCTGCAGCTATTCTTAGCACCAGCGACGAACAGCTTTCTAATAAATTGTCCGATTACAAAAAAGGAATGGAATCAGAAGTGATTGGTAAAGTAAACCGCCTTAAAGAGGAAGGCTGGAAAAACTCATTTGACTAATCCAGGGTTATAATTGTAAAGTGGGATTCAAGCGGAGTTGAGGCCTCTAATATTTTATCAAAAATCGTATTGCCATAGCGAGCATAGTATACCCCGATATTTTCATATCGCTCCTGTAATTGTTCGGCAGGGAACAAAACATTCTTCAAGGCATGTAGCTTCTTTTCAGTATCAGCATACTTTCGTTTAGTGGCCCTTGCCATTTTTTTCTCCATTCCTTTCAACAACCGATCTCCAGATTTACCAATAGATTCAGCATGTGCCTTTAGCGTATAATCAAGAGCCTCTGCTTTCTGCGTAAGCTTCTTATAGAATGCTTGCAAGTAGGCTAATTCCTCGCTAAGTGAACTGTTTTGCTTATCAGCAGTAGCATAAAATCTTTTAATCAATTCACCAATCGGCTCAAATAAATCTGCTGCCTCTACATTCATTTTTGCTAAGGCAGAAGACTGTTCAGCGGAAGTCAACAAGAAAGAATTACGTAGTACCAATACTGGGAAAGGAATACCCATTTTCTCAAAAAGCGGAAGCAGTGGTATCCAATAAGCCACTTCACTTCCACCCCCGATAAAAGCAACATCAGGTAGTATAAGAGACTGATATAATCCCCTAAGAATTACATTTGGACTAAACCGCTCAGGATACCGGTCCAATTCTTCCAAGAGTTGTTGCTTATTAAATTGCAAAGCAGTGCCCACCACTTGCCAATTATCATTTGTCTTTTCAAATCGCTGACGAAGTCCTTCCTTCAAATAAAATAAATTGACAGGGCGAACAAATGCCTGAGAGGAATATCCCCATGCCTTCATTTGGCTAAACGTAGGACTAAGTATTGATTCGGTTTGACCCGCTTCTAAATCAAAGGAAGCAATTGGTTTAAATAGTTGCTTCAAATTTTTTGCATCGGCATCTATTACCACAAGTCCGAATTTTCCCAACAAATGATTCACCAACCGAAAAGTTGCACGAGCCATTGTTTCATTTTCACGGTAAAATTGACTGAGCATATCCATCCACTCCTTACCATACGGCAATACACCTAACTCCCCTTCTATTTGATGTAGCAGGCTTTGTAATTCCTGATCAACCCTCATTCGTCCAACTGCACCCTGCTGCGTAGTGTTCCATCGGTACGTAGTGGACCCAACATGTATATGATTCAGTTCATCCAAATCAGCGTCTTCACTTCCTATGTAAAATACTGGTACGAAATGCTGACCAGGAAAATGTTCCTGACAGTATTTTGCTAACCGTATTGCATGCAAAATTTTATAAAAGAAATAGAGCGGACCTGTAAAAAGATTGTTTTGATGCGCGGTAGTAATAGTAAAAGTGCCAGGAAGAGATAATCGTTCAATGTTTTCACGAACACTTGGCAACAGTTCAATTCCCTCATACTGAGATTTGAGATGCGCTACCAGTGCAGTACGGTCAGTGGGAAATTGCTGACGTTGCTCAATTGCTTTCTTTAATCCGGATAAATCTGGAGTATGCAAGGGTAAAGAAAACAGCGACGAATTTTGTGTTATATAATCAAGAACCAGCGGACTGAAATATCCTGTTTTGTGATAAGAAATATGCTTACTGGTAATTGCCATGGTCTATAAAAGTAAGGTGTGTTCAGAAACGATTTACAGTAAATGGTTTTAAATCCATGGAAGGGGTTACTTCATCCACAATTTCCCGAACCAGTTTACCGGTTCCGGCCCCCAAACTGAGCCCTAACATAGAATGCCCTGTTGCGATGGTAAGATTTGAGATAGTTGGGGCTTTCCCGATATAAGGAAGCCCGTCTGCAGAACAGGGACGATAGCCATACCAAACCTTTTCAAGTGGGGGTATTTCTATTTGTAGCGTGGGATAAAATTGTTTCACCGCCTTTACAATACCTGCCACCCGGTTGATTCGTGGTGGAGTTTGGTGAGAAGTAATTTCCATAGTGCCTCCAAAACGAATTGAACTGCTATTAAAGGGAGTAACTGCCACCCGACCCTCTACTAAAATAGCAGGATAATTTAAACCGTGGGCAAATTCCTCCTGCGTAATTGAGTATCCTCTTCCTGGCATCATGGGGATTGAAATCTGCAACGTAGATAACAATTGACGGCTCCAAGATCCTGTTGCCACCACCACATGGTCCGCTACCAATTCTCCCCCGCTATGAATAACTTTTTTGATTTTTTTTCCTTCTTGCGTAAAATTCATAACGGTTGCCTTGGACAGCAATTCTACTCCCGCTGCTTGCAAATGAGCTATGAGACCAAGCATCAATTGGTTGGGCGAACAATGTGCATCACAACCAAAGTATAACGCACCGATGGCATTGATAGGAAGATTAGGTTCCAGCTTAGCCAAAGCAGCTTGATCTAACAGTTTTGTGTCGCTCAAACCCAGCTCATGAGCCTTTTCCAAGGTATGTTGCGCATGCACTGCTTTCTCTTCCGTTTGAAATATTTCTAATAACCCCTTTTGCTGATAAAGGAAATCAAACCCTGGCAACTTACTCCAAGTGGCATATTCTTGGCGGCTCAGCAAGGAGATATCTCGTAATGGAAAGGCAGCTTCTTCGACTCTCTTGGCAGTGGCAGCACGCATAAAATGCCACCCCCACTGTATAAGACTCCAATCCAATCGAGGCTGTACATAAAAGGGGCTTTGAGCGTTAAGCATCCAACGCAATCCCTGTTTGACAATGCCAGGAGTAGCCAATGGAATAAAATGACTGGGGCAGATATAACCAGCATTACCATAGGAGCAAGAAGTTGAAAAATCAGTTTGATCTACAATGGTAATATCATGACCGGCTTGTTTCAGATAATAAGCCGAACTCAAACCAACTATACCGCCACCTATAATTACAATCCTCATACGTAAAATTAAATTACTTGAAAACCATGTGCATAAGGATCATCATCCGTGTCGATCCAAATGGTATTGTACCCGTAAATACGGGCCCACCCTTTTATCCGAGGAATAATTGCCTCAAACTCTCCAACCTGAGTCAATGCCGCAACTTGTCCCTCAAAAGTGCTTCCAATAATACTCTCGTGATTAAAACTATCTCCCATTTTCAATTTTCCCTTAGCCGTCCATTGCGCCATTCGAGCACTGGTGCCAGTTCCACAGGGAGAGCGGTCAATTGCTTTGTCTCCATAGAAAACCGCGTTTCGGGCAGTGGAGGCTGGGTTCAAAACAGATCCCGTCCACATCACGTGAGAACAGCCGTTAATGTAGGAATCAAGTGGGTGCTTAACATCAATTTTTTTATTGATGGCCTCGCGTAATAAACGGGCAAATCCTACTAATTCAGCTGCAGTGTAAAACTCCAATCCCTTGAAATTTTCTTGAGGATCTACAATTGCATAAAAATTGCCTCCGTAAGCTATATCCACATTGAGTTCTCCCAGGCCCGGACAGTTTACTGATAAGCCCTCCGTATGTAAAAAAGACGCCACATTTGTCAACTCCACCCAATCCACACGCGTTGGTCCCTTATCCTCACTACCTCCATACCTAATTTCAATTAAACCAGCGGGCGCTTCCATTTTCAGGAAACCTGGAGTTTTTGGTTTTATAAGTCCCTCTTCTATAGCAATGGTTATTGTTCCAATAGTTCCATGTCCGCACATGGGCAAACAGCCACTGGTCTCAATAAAAAGAACAGCAACATCGTTTGCGGGGTCATGAGGGGGATATAAAATACTACCACTCATCATATCGTGCCCGCGGGGCTCAAACATCAGGCCTTTGCGAATCCAGTCGAACTCTTCTAAAAAATGAATACGTTTTTCACGCATATCGGCCCCTTTCAAGACTGGTCCTCCTTCTTTGACCAACCGAACAGGGTTTCCGCAAGTGTGGGCATCAATACACTGAAAGATATGCTTCATGGCAACACAGGTAGGGCATAAAGATATCAACTAATCAAGGTAATTTTGCAGTAATTCTATACATGGAAACCTACGGCAAAATATTACTGATCGCTATGCCTGTTTTTCTATTGCTGGTATTAATAGAAAAACTTTATGGAAAGGCAAAAGGCTTTGACACGGTTCGGCAAATGGATATGATCTCCTCCTTAAGCTCCGGAATAACAAATGTAACCAAGAGTGTACTGGAGTTAACGATCATCATTGCGATCTACCCATTTTTATTACAGCATTTTGCGCTTACAAAAATTGAAAATACTGTTCTTGTTTATATACTGACATTTATTATTCTGGATTTTAATGGCTATTGGATTCACCGCTGGAGTCACAAGATCAATCTCTTTTGGAACCTTCACGTGATCCACCACAGCAGTGAGGAATTCAATTTGGCCTGTGCGTTAAGACAAAGCATTTCTGCTTTCTTTAATTTATTTACTATTCTCTTGCTGCCTGCTGCACTACTGGGAATCCCACAGGCCGTTATCAGCACAGTGGCCCCTTTACATTTGTTTGCACAATTCTGGTATCATACTCGTCATATAGATAAATTAGGATGGTTAGAAAAAATAGTAGTAACCCCTTCACATCATCGCGTACATCACGCAATTAACCCTGAATACATGGACAAAAATCTATCTCAGATATTCATTATTTGGGATAAGCTTTTTGGAACATTCCAGGAGGAACTAAAGGAAGTGCCCCCTGTTTATGGGATCACTAGACCAGCCCGCACTTGGAACCCCATTCGAATTAACTTTCAACATATCTGGCTCCTGGTGAAAGACACATGGCGGACAAAAAACTGGAGCGAAAAACTTACGCTTTGGTTCAAACCTACGGGATATAGGCCGCAGGATGTAGAAGCTGCGTATCCGGTTTATAAAATTGAAAATGTTTATCAGTTTGAAAAATACAATACTCAATCCACTCCTTTATTTACTGCCTGGGCATGGACACAATTAATTTTTCTCCTACTTTTTATTTCTTACTTATTTGGATCCATTGCCAGTATTAACAACTTGAATCCCTCCTACATTTATTGGTATGGCGCCTTCATATTTATTTATGTATTTGCATTAACAGAGTTAATGGACAGAAATAAAATGGCGATTGGTTGGGAGATTTTAAAATTTAGCGTAGGCCTTGGGTTAATTTTCTGGCAACAAGATTGGTTTGGACTCACCACCTATCTACCCCAAGCATCTCTACTCATAACCGGTTATCTTTTTTTCTCATTAGTCACCAGTACTTGGTTCTATCTGAAACACCGGAAAGAAGATCAACCAGTACTATCTCATCACTGAGGCTGTAGTACTCCGTTTATAAAACGGGGAATAGCAAGCGGATTTTTAGTTTGCAAGGGCAACGGCAATAATGCATCCGGCCAATTTTGATAGGCAATCGGTCTTAGAAATCTTCTGATTGCATCCTCACCCACAGCACCAAATCTTGCGTCGCTGGTTGCCGGGAATGGTCCTCCGTGTTGCATACTTTTACAAACCTCAACTCCAGTTGGAACACCGTTGAAGATTAATCGTCCACATCGTATCTCAAGCATAGAAACCAGCGCCCTATTCTCCATCAATTCCTGCTCAGTTGCAAATATTGTTCCCGTAAGTTGTCCCTCTAAATGCTTGGCAACTGCTAAGATTTCATTTGCATAATTACATTGAATGACCATAGTGAAAGGACCAAAATTTTCTTCTTGTAATAACGAATTAGATAACCAATCGGCAGCATTAACTTGAACTATAACTGGGCTACCCTCTCCTGGTTTTGATGGAGCACTGCCTCGGGCTAAAACTCGTATACCGGGCTGTTGTAATATCAGTTCCGTATTTTTTTCAAAGGAGCTGGCAATACCGTTATGAAGAAGGGGGGCGGGACTAATTGATGAGGTAAGCGCAGATAGCTCATTTAAAAAACTATCCCAAGCAAGATCTTTAATACCGATGATAAAACCTGGCTTGGTACAAAATTGCCCTACTCCAAGTGTAAAAGAATTCACCAATTGATTGGCAATCTCTGTATGCGAAAGATTTAATTTTTCTGGAAGAAGAAAAACAGGATTCAAACTCCCCATTTCCGCGAATACCGGAATGGGTTTGCGTCTTGCAGCTGCCCAATCCACTAGTTGTTTCCCTCCGGAAAAAGAGCCAGTAAATCCTACGGCCGCTGTGTAAGGATGTTGTACTAACCACTTACCAACTTCAAAAGAAGCACCGAATACGTGCTGAAAAACACCAGCAGGCAATCCGCATATTGCTACCGCATCAGTAACACATTTAGCCATGAGGGCGGAAGTTTCCGGGTGTGCAGGATGAGCCTTCACCACTACCGGGCAACCAGCCGCTAATGCACTAGCCGTGTCGCCTCCTGCTGTTGAATAAGCAAACGGAAAGTTACTTGAACCAAACACTACCACAGGACCCAGCGGAATTAAGATTTTTCGAATATCAGGTTTTGCTGGCTGGGCCGAGGGATCATGATCGAGAGAGGCTTCCAAACAATATCCTTTCTGACAAGCAGCACCATATGTCTCTAGCTGGAAAATGGTTCGGTTTAGTTCATTATTCAATCGAGTCTCGGTTAGATGTGACTCGCTGGCAGCGGCAGCCACCAACTGTGCACGAGATTGCTCGATGAGTTGTGCAATAGTTGAAAGTAATTTCAATCGCTCCAAAGGAGCAGTATGCCGATAAACAGAATAAGCCTCAACAGCACTAGTGAGTGCATGATCAATCTGCGTTTGGCTTGCATCAATTGGGTTCATAGAAATAATTTATATAGCGGGTCTACATGCAATAGCTTGACGAATAATCGATAAAACACGATCCCTCTCCTCTCCTACTAAAGGGAGTCGAGGAGGACGAACAAATTCACTTCCGATTCCAGTTTCTTGTGCAGCTAGTTTAATGTATTGAACTAGTTTAGGATGAATATCCAGCTCAAGCAAAGGCATAAACCACCTGTAAATATTGCGGGCTTCTACTATTTTACCAGCTTGTGCCAACTCCCAAATTGCAACCGTTTCAGTAGGAAAGGCATCCACTAATCCCGCTACCCAACCATGTGCACCCAAGCAAATTTCTTCAAGCGCAAGCGTATCAACTCCGCATAGAATTTTAAATCGATCCCCAAACCGATTTAACATACGGGTGAGATTGGTAACATCTCTGGAACTCTCTTTTAGTGCCTGGATGTTAGAACATTCAACTAACTGATCAAAAAGTACCGGATGAAAATCAATTTTGTAATCAACTGGATTATTGTAAATCATAATCGGCAAGTCAGTAGCAAGGGCTACAGCCTTAAAGTAAGTAGCAGTTTCACGGTCATCTGATTTATAGCGCATCGGGGGAAGCAACATTAATCCATCTGCACCCCAAGTTTCAGCAAGCTTGGCTTGAGCAATAGCATCGGCAGTGGAAGCTTCGGCTATATTAAGAATTACAGGTATCTGATGGCCAACGCAAGCTTTTGCTACGTGTACCAACTCCTTCTTCTCAGCAACTTGTAATGTACTTGCTTCTCCTAAGGAGCCCCCGATAATCACCCCGTGTACGCCAGCCTTGTGCTGCGCTTCTAAATTCTTTTCAAATAGTGGAAGATCCAGTTTGTCATCCTTGGTAAAAGGTGTGAGTAATGCGGGATATACTCCCTGCCATTGTACTGACATAGACGATGTTTTTGTGAAGATAACAAACGAGGACCTTATGCAACTAGTTCACCTTCTAAATCGTAGTCATATGCCTTTGTAATACGAACGGTAACGAAATCACCTGGCGATAGCCTTTTCTGTGTCTGGATGATTATTTCATTATCAACTTCCACAGAATCAAAAGCAGAACGGGCAATATAACGACCAGCTTCTTTTTTATCGACAATAACAAGAAACTCCTGCCCTACTTTTTTCTGATTTAATGCGTAAGAAATATCTTGCTGCCACTCCATGATTTCTTGTGCTCGTGACTCCTTCTCCACTTGTGTGAGTGTATCAGCAAGCGCAAAAGCAGAGGTATCCTCCTCGTGAGAGTAGGTAAATACACCCACACGGTCAAATTGCTGCTGTGTCAAAAAATCCTTCAATTCCTCAATATCCTCCCTTGTTTCCCCAGGGAATCCAACAATCAAGGTTGTTCGAATACAGATTCCAGGTATGGTACTTCTAATAGTGGAAAGTAGTTCCTCCATTTCAGCTCTTGTGATCTGCCGTTTCATTGCTTGCAACATCCGATCAGAGGCATGTTGCAGTGGCATATCCAGGTATTTGCAAATATTGGGACGATCTCTGATCACATCGAGCACTTCCAAGGGAAACTTAGAAGGATATGCATAATGTAATCGAATCCATTCAAGTCCCTTGATGTCAGCAAGCCGGTTGAGTAATTCAGGCAATGCTCTTCGCTTATATAAATCCAACCCGTAATAAGTAAGCTCCTGTGCAATCAACATAATTTCTTTGACTCCACGACTCACCAACAATTCCGCCTCCTCAACCAATGATTCTATGCTACGACTTACATGTCCTCCACGCATCAGAGGTATTGCACAAAATGAGCAGGTCCTATTACAACCCTCAGAAATTTTGAGATAGGCATAATGACTGGGTGTTGCCAGCAATCGTTCTCCAATCAACTCAGCCTTGTAATCAGCTTCCAATGTTTTTAGAAGGAGAGGCAACTCCATGGTACCAAAGTAGGCATCCACTTCTGGGATCTCCGTTTCTAAATTAGACTTATATCGCTCGCTCAAACAACCTGTCACGTAAACCTTCTCAAGTTTTCCTCTTTTCTTTAATTCCACTTGTTCCAAAATAGTTTGAACACTCTCTTCCTTCGCCTTATCAATAAACCCACAGGTATTCACCACTACAATCTGGTGATCAAGTTTTGTATTTTCATGAACTACTGCAATGTTATTAGCACTGAGTTGACCACTCAACACCTCACTGTCTACCATATTCTTACTACAGCCCAAGGTGATGATATTTACTTTACGGGGATGAAGTTGACGCGTCCTCATGCTGTAGCGTTTGGTTGAATGGAAAATAAACTTTCTACAAATGATTGCTGGTCAAAAACCAGTAAATCGGTGGCCTGTTCTCCCACCCCAATGAACTTCACAGGAATACTAAATTGATCCGCTATGGCAAGGACAACACCTCCCTTTGCAGTGCCATCTAATTTGGTTACGGCCAACGCAGTGATAGGCGTAGCCGCAGCAAAATGACGGGCTTGCTCAAGCGCATTTTGACCAGTGGAGCCATCTAACACTAAGAGTACCTCATGGGGTGCATCTGGAATGGACTTTTGAATTACTCTTTTTATTTTACTCAACTCCTCCATTAAATGCGTTTTGTTGTGGAGACGACCTGCTGTATCAATAAGCACTACATCAGTGCCTTTTGAAAGCGCACTTTGCACCGTGTCAAAGGCAACGGCGGCAGGGTCACTTCCGGTTTTCTGCTTTACGATGGACACACCAACTCTCTCACTCCAAATGGTCAGTTGTTCAACTGCAGCCGCCCGAAAGGTATCAGCCGCTCCCAGTAAAACCGTCTTTCCAGCCTCCTTGAAATTGTAAGCCAATTTTCCAATGGTAGTGGTTTTACCAACACCATTTACGCCCACTACAAGTATCACGTAAGGCTTGTTTGGAAGGTCTGATTTGAAATCATAACCAGATGATATTGAGCTATTAGAAAAGATAGCTTCAATTTCTTTTCTAATCATTTCCTGCAATGCTTCAGTAGAAGTAAACTTTTGTCTTGAACCGGCCTTCTCTACGCGCTCCAAAATTCTAACGGTAGTTTCAACTCCTACATCAGCACCAAGCAGAGCTTCCTCAAGTTGGTTCAAAAGCTCCTCATCCAAACTGGTTTTTCCGGTAAGAATTCCTACCAAGCGAGAAAAAAAACCTTCCCTGGTTTTCTTCAAACCCTGATAGAGTGATTCTTTTTCTTTTTTGCCAAACAGTTTGCTGAAAAAACCCATGCTGGAAAATTAAAAAAAAAGCTGTCAGACCGAAGTGAGACAGCTGTGAGAGGGTTTCCCCTAAAATGATTTGATATTACTTCTGCGCTAAAAACTCCTTCACCTTATCCTTGTGCACCATTTGCTCTTTGAAGGTGTAAGCACCGGTTTTAGGACTGCGAACAGCCTTAATAACCTTAGTATAATTTTTTGCTTCTGCGGCTTGCTTAGGGTCTTTTTTAATCGCGGTTTTTGCTGCTTTTGCCATAGGAGAGCGTTAAATACTTTTAATGAATTAGATTACTTGATTTCTTTGTGAACAGTAACTTTCTTGAGTATAGGATTGAACTTTTTTAGTTCCATACGCTCAGGATTGTTCTTTTTATTTTTTACCGTAATGTAACGGCTGGTGCCAGGTTGGCCACTTGCCTTGTGCTCGGTACACTCTAGAATAACCTGGACGCGATTGCCTTTTTTTGCCATGATTGAAACGGTTTATTCGTTAAATTTTTTCTCCTTGTGCTCTCAACTGCTTCACAACACTGTAAAGACCGTTCTTGTTGATTGTACGGATAGCTTCAGTAGATAACTTGAGGGTAATCCATTTATCTTCTTCTGCCAGATAAAAGCGCTTACGCTGCAGGTTAGGCAGAAACCGACGCTTGGTCTTAATATTGGAATGGGACACTTTGTGACCGCCTACTGGCGTCTTTCCGGTGACCTGACATACTCTTGCCATATAACACAAATTTGGGACGGCAAAGTTAAGGGAAATCAGTGATTTAAAAGACAGAAAGGCCTTTTTTTTATACCCCAGGCCCCCAGGTAGCTGATACCTCTTTTGATTGAATTTGCTTTTAAGGTAACTTCGCTGCCTGTTCGGCACCCTAATCGCCTGACAGTTAACACCCAAAAAAACAAAATTATGGCATACGATGTACTAGTATTGGGAAGTGGTCCCGGGGGCTATGTGGCTGCAATTAGAGCCTCTCAGCTGGGCCTTAAAACAGCGATCGTGGAAAAAGAAAGCCTAGGGGGCGTGTGCCTGAACTGGGGATGTATTCCAACAAAGGCCCTTCTAAAAAGTGCACAGGTCCATGAGTACATCAAACATGCAAAAGATTATGGTATTGAAGCCAGCGGGCAACCACAGTTTGATGCGGTAATTCGTAGAAGTCGAGGAGTTGCAGACAAGATGAGTAAAGGTGTTCAGTTCTTAATGAAAAAGAACAAAATCGATGTGATCATGGGTTTTGGGAAAATTGCAGGAAAGGGAAAATTAGAGGTCACTGATAAGGATGGCAAAAAGCAACTCGTAGAAGCCAAACATATCATTATTGCCACGGGCGGAAGAAGTCGTCAATTACCGACGATGCCTATCGATGGTAAAAAAATATTGGGTTATCGTGAGGCGATGGTTCTTCCTTCCATGCCAAAAACAATGATCATTGTAGGAAGTGGTGCCATCGGCGTAGAGTTTGCTTACTTCTATAATAGCATGGGCACAAAAGTTACCATTGTAGAGTTCCTTCCCCGAATTGTCCCAGTTGAGGATGAGGATATTTCTAAAGAGTTGGAAAAACAATACAAAAAGAATGGCATTGATATCATGACCAGCAGTGAAGTAACAGCAGTTGATACAAAAGGAATGGGTGTAAAAGCCACCATCAAAACTGCAGCTGGTGAAAAAGTAGTAGAGGCGGATGTACTTTTAAGTGCTGTAGGTGTTGCTGCAAATATCGAGGGAATCGGGCTGGAAGAAACTGGTGTAAAAACGGAAAAAGGAAGAATTGTGGTTGACAAATACGGACAAACCAATGTTGCAGGTATTTATGCAATTGGAGATTGTGCACCCGGACAAGCGCTAGCGCACGTAGCCAGCAAAGAGGGAATCATTTGTGTAGAAGCCATTGCTTACCAGGAAAAGAAATATAATCATCAGCCAGAACCCATTGACTATAATAACGTGCCAGGCTGTACCTATTGTGTTCCTGAAATCGCATCAGTGGGATATACTGAAAAACAAGCCAAGGAGGCTGGCTATGAAATTAAAGTTGGCAAATTCCCACTCAGTGCCAGCGGTAAAGCTTCAGCAGCTGGTCATACTGAAGGATTTGTAAAGGTTATTTTCGACGCTAAATATGGAGAATGGCTGGGTACACATATGATTGGGTATAACGTAACAGAAATTATTGCCCAAACTGTAACTGCAAGAAAACTAGAAACCACCTACCATGAGGTGCTCAACTCCATTCATCCCCACCCCACCATCAGTGAAAGTGTAAAAGACGCTATCGAGGTGGCATATGGCGAAGCCATTCATCTATAAAAAAAAGAAGGGCTCCCGAAAGCGGGTGCCCTTTACATAAGCATGATTGAGGTTGCGACCTGTAAACCCAACAATCCAGAGACAGCCCTACACAGTAGAATGCTGCATAGGGTTACAAAAAATTAAAAAATGAGGCAGTTGACTAAACTCCTTTGCGGATTGATTTGGCTTATGATAGCTGTAAGTTGCCAGCCAAAACCTGCTGAGGAAGAACAAAAAGCAACCAATACGGTACTACCCTTGAATTTTTCGGTAGTAGCTACCCACCCACACGACACCTCCTCTTATACACAGGGACTTCAATTTTATAATGGCAACCTATTTGAGGGAACTGGTCAATATGGGAGTTCCAGACTAATACTAACCAATTTGACAGATGGGAAAAGCCTAAAGTCGATAGCACTAGAAAATAGCTACTTTGGCGAGGGCATCACCATACTAAGGGATACACTTTATCAATTGACTTGGCGGGAGAATAAGGTTTTCCAGTATACCCTTGATTTTAAAAAAATCGGCGAATTTACTATTGATAAAGAAGGCTGGGGTCTAACGAATAACGGACAGGACTTAATTCTCACCAATGGAAGTGGTGAAATTTTCTTTTATACCCCTAACGGATTCCAATTAATAAAAAGCCAATTGGTAACTGAAAATGGAAGTCCTACCTACAACTTAAATGAATTGGAATTTGTTGATGGATATATTTACGCAAATCAATATACCACACCTTACATCTTGAAAATCGATCCCTCGAATGGAGTTGTTGTTGCCAAACTAGATTTATCAGCACTCTGGGAGCAAGCCAAGCAGGCTTATAGTGGTGCTGAAGTGCCAAATGGCATCGCCTACAATGCCAAAACAAATAAGTACTATGTTACGGGCAAATGGTGGCCGCTCTTGTTTGAGATTACAATCGGTCAGTAACCAATTTCATAGATCAGGGAGCTCGCCCTCTCCTTATCTTGAAGGGTTCGAATTGTTGAACGAACCCCCTGCCACAGGCTATTAATATAATCAACTCGCCCCCCCTGGTATTGCGTGCTTAGCATGGATACATAAAATGAATCAAACCACATCGGTTTAACGGCATGAACTTTTAATTGATTTTTGTCTATCAATTGACGCATAGCGGGAGGTGAGAAATGGTAAAGGTGTCGAGGAACATCATAGGCCGCCCAGTATCGACCAAAATGAGCAGCATCCAGCGAAGTATAATTTGGAACAGCAATGTATATCCTGCCTGTCGGTTTCAACAACCGACGTAACTGCTTTATTGTTTCGTTTAGAGCATGTACATGCTCTAATACATGCCAGAGGGTGATCACATCAAACTGACCAGCCGGTAGTGTATAGAAGCCAGCAAGGTCAAGAAGTTCAATTCCGTATTCGTTTTTTGCGATGGCTCGTGCATTTTCTGCTGGCTCAATACCGGTTACTTTCCAGTTATTTTTCTGCATGTAAGAAACAAACGCACCTGCCCCACTTCCAAAATCCAACAAATTGCCAATACCCTCCCCATAGTGGGATCTAATCAATTTATTTTTTTGACTGAGTGTTATTTTTCGAACCCCCTGGTATAATTGATTAACCAGTCCTTTACGAGTGTTAGAATGAGAAATATATGCTGATGACTGGTAATAACGTCCAATTTCTTCAGACCCGGGAGCATTTGCAGTAATTCGTAATGTACATTGATCACACTCGTATAATCGAAATTGCTCGTTCGATATTGAATGATCAATAACATCAAAAACCTGCTTCCAGGATACTGCACCACATGCAGGGCAATTATTTAGTATAGGGGATGGATTTACCAAACTCTGTAGGTAGGTGTTGCCTCGGTTGGGACAACTTTTGTTGGGTTAGATAACATGGAAGGTGTAAGCTGACCTGTAAGTAATATCCAAACAAACAATGCAAGGACAGCTATGAATAATAACAACCCCCAGCCACTTTTCAAAATGAATTTACCTTTTTGCCGCTGCAAATTTTTTGCCATGGTGATGGAATCAACTGAGGACTCCCCAACCTGCACCGCATGAGCTACATTTTCTCGGATTACCTTCTCCGCTTTCACAGCAACTAAGGGGATGTAGGATTCATTCGTGGAATTAAAGTGAAATGAGTTATCAGCATTTCGTTTCCAGCTACCAATACCCTTCCACATTAATTCATCATGCTCTTTTTGGTGGGAAGTAAGATGACCAAGCACCGTACTATATTGCTGTTGTACCACCGTAACAGGGAGATTATCTCGGGAAGAAAGCCAATTTAAAAAATCCTGGACTTTGGGGGAGGAAGTTTGATCAAAATAAAATTCTTGATGCGGAGGCGCAATTATTCTGTTCGCAACATCCAACTGGGCAGGAACGTAACGAACTCGAATAGTTCCGATTCCATCCAAGGGAAGTTGATCGGTAAGTGTTAGATATTCTCTGAATACTGGAATCAAGGTTTTCTTTTTGGCTCTGGCGAAAATACAACACCTGCCATAAAATTAAGGCCATATACAGGATACTGTGACCAACGTTGGTAGGACTGGTTAAATAAGTTACCAACCCTTGTCCAAAGCTGCCAAGATCTAGCAAACCTGAAGTCTAATTGGGTACTCAGGTCAATTGAGCCCTTCAAGCGATCATTTTTTGCACCCATTTGTAAAAACTGCGCCCCTCTCCATATAAATAAATCGGTTTGCCAATTGAAATTTTTTCCTAAAGCAACTTTACTTCCTGATCGCCACTCAATGGGCAGCAGCCCCCAGGCCTTTTTTTGCTCTGTTAATTCTCCAAACTTGTTTAATTGTAACGTTGAAAAAAGATGAAGTTGCTGGCCTACCTGATAATGAATTTCCCCTTTTAGTTGAAGCTGTACCAGACGGGGTTCATACACAACATTAAAGGTATTTTTCATCATCCGGCTGGTGTCATTCACAAATAATGGCATATCGAAATGAATCAAACCTGCGCCCTGGAGAACATAAGTGAAATACGGGGAGAACGCGCCTTTCACACCAAGGTATGCTTCCCGTGTTTTAGTATTCAGTAATTGTGAGGGCGTATTCAGCCAATTATTTGTAACAAATAAGTGTTGAAAGGAATTGACTGTAAATTTTCCCTGCCAGCCCGCCATTAGCCATAAGCGACTACTGTCTAACTGGTACATAAAACTTAATTGTGGGAGTAGCTGACCGCCAACTCGATCCCATACCGGGTTAACCCCTGCTCTAAAGTTGAATTTGCCGTTTGTGTGTTGCAAACCAACCAATAAACCCACTAACCTGTTTTGAAAACTAGCTGCATCACGCTTTAAGTGAACGGACTGAGCATCCAACTCAATTCCAATAGACCAATCTTCTTCAATAAATTTTTGCACAGGCAAATGAACTTGTAAGGCTACTTCTTGAGCTCCGTTCCGATTAGAGAAAAATTGTACCGATAAATCACCTTGGTATCCAATTCCAAATTCAGTCAAATTCGTACGCCGAATCCCTACTCTTCCACCTGCTTTTGTAAATACATCTCGAACAGCATCAACCGATGGAATATTAATTCCGGCAGGAACACCATATTTGAAGACAACATCCCGATTGAAATCAATAGCTGTATTTAAGCGCAAAGGGCTGGCCTGGATTTTTTTAAACCCCTCTAACAATACCCCAGATTGACCAAATCGTTGAAAATTCAGTTTCCCCTGTGCAGCTTGATGAAATGCAGTAATTGCATATCCATTCCTATCTGATGAAGCACCCGTAAAGTGAGCACGGATATAGGGTGATTTGAAATTGCCATAACCCGCTTTAATGTAAAGAGAATTATAAGCAGTGTTAGAGTCGATCTGATAGGCCAATGGCATAACAGGCTTTAAGACAAATTCGGACTGCCATGCCTGTGTAGGTATTGAATACCGAAGGGGAAGTTTGGAAGTATCGGGGCTTGGTAAATTAGGAAGAAACTGAAATTTGGAAAACTTTCGAACCGATGGCTTAAAGGCAGAGATGATATCAACACTTTTTACCCCATTTGCAGGTTGGGCAAATACATCCAAATTGTAGATGAATAGTAGGACGAATGTAAAACCGTAATACCGTAGTCGATTAATTCCAATTGATATAAGAAAGAGCTTCATTGTTAATTTCCAGATTTATTTTTTTCTATACGCTTCAACTTTTCTTCTGCCTCTTTTTGTAATACGGGATCCGAAGCATTCTCCTGAATACTTTGATACGTAGCTCGTGCATTGAAAATATCTTGTTGAGCTAGATAGATGTCGCCTAACAATAAATAAGATTTGGTAACCCAGTACTCGTAACTACCGGAGCGATTAATAGTTTCAAATGCAAATTTTTCTGCTGTTTTAAATTGTTGTTGCCGGAAATAGTAAGCGGCCAGTTCATAACGAGCTTCGGCAGCCAACCCTGCTTTATTAAATTGCAAAACTCGTTGTAAGTGCTGCGCAACTGACTCTTCCCTGCCCTGCTGAATTTGGAATTTTGCAACAGCCAACGCATGCAAAGCCTGATCGTCCGTTGTCTTTTCTTTTAACAACAATAAAGAATCCCCATAAAGACTAGCGGAATCCCATTTTTTTTGTTGATAACTGGCTCGTAATAATGCCCTGTATGCTTCCAAACGATCAGCTGGAGAAGGAGCAATACTGAGTAGTCGCAAATAATGCTCTGCAGCAGCGCTATAATCCTTTATTTCAAAAAAACTGATACGAGCAGCTGCAAGTACAGCGTCTTTCAAATACCTACCTTTTTCGTTTTGGATCACTCTTCCAAACTGATCCAGGGCTTCAACCCATAATTGCTGTTGCTGATAACATATCCCCAATAAAAAAGTGGCATCCAACCAATAGCCCCCTTTTGGAAACTGTTCAAGATATTGTTTCAAAGCAGGTATTGCTTTTTCAAAATTCTTTTCGTCGTACAACTGCTCCGCAGCAACGTATTGCAAAGAATCTTCAAGCTGAACGGAAACAGCAAATCCTTGTTGTTTCAAGTAAGCTGCATATTCGGAAGTTCGTCCCAACTCCACATAAACAGATTTAAGATCCTCCAATGCATCACTGGCCTCCGGAGAAGATGGGTATTTTTCAATCAACTGTTGAAATCTTAGCAATGCCTTTTCATTTTCATTTAAATTGTAATGAACAACACCCAATTTTAAATAAGCTACAGCCTGTGAGGTAGTAGAAGCTGTTTGTACTAAATGTTCTAGCACAGGAATTGCCTCTCGGAATCGCTCCTCCGCCATGTAAGTATCCGCCAAAGCCATCTTGGCCTCTGTTGCATATTCGCTAGCGGGGTATTTTTCTAAGAGCTGCTGCAGCAAACTAATTTTTTCATTACTACTAGTTACTCCAGACACTGCAGCCAACTGAAACAGTGCATAGGGAGCAGTGCTTAAATCAAGATCTACAACCCGTTGATAACCGGCTCTAGCTAACTTATACTGCTTTAACATAAACTGACAGTCAGCAATCCGCAATCGGGCATCCTGTTCCAAAGAGGTATTACCGGCAACAGGTCCATAGCTTACTTTTTCAAAATTGGTCAACGCTAACTTATACTGCGCAAGTTGGTAATAGGAATACCCAATATTATAACTAGCATGAATACGAGATGCCTCTCCAACCGTTGGAGCACCCATGCTGAGGTATTTACTAAAATGAAGGACTGCATCATCAAAATCAGCGAGTCTGAAACAAACTTCTCCCAACCAAAAATGAATGACAGGCTGCAACGAAGCGCTGGGCTGTTCTTTTAAGGCTTGAAGCAACAATTGACGAGCAAGCGATAGCTCGCCATCATAGATCAATTCTACAGCCCTGCCGTAACGCACTAAGGAAAGAGAACGAGTAATCATAGCTGTTGGCTGTTTCACCTGCTCCAATACTTCCATAGCCCTTTTAAAATTGGCGCTGGCAGCCAAAGAAGAAAACAGTAATTCACGAGACTCTTCCACGTAAGGAGACGTTGGGTTTTCTTTACTGTAGGACTCAAAAATTTTAGAGGCCTCGTCGAAATTTCCCAGTTCATAACTCAACTTTCCGTAAAGAAATTGAGAAAGACTTTTTAGTAATTGATTTTTATTATTGAGAGACGAATAAAGAAAAGCACTATGCGCACCATTACGATCCCCATTGCGCAAACGTGATTCTGCAAGTTGGAACATGGCATAATTGGAGATGGAGTCCTCGCCGCTCACTAAACTTGCAAAACCTTTTATGGCTGCATCCAGCTGACCTACCCGTAATTGCGAATAATGTAACTCATATTGATCCGTTCTGTCCAGTGAGTTGGCTAATTCCGCATAAGATGAAAGCAAGGGCAGCGCCTGCGGATAATTCTGTTGTGCGTAATAGGCATGCCCCAGTAATTGCTTGAAAGGAGTAGAAGGATATAGAGTATCTGAAAAGAGTTCGCGATTTTTTTCCAGATACAGAATGGCCTCATTGAGATTATCTTTTTTAATTAATAATTGCCCCAAATGAAATACGGCGAGACGTTTGTACAGGGGATGTGACTCTATCTGTTGAAAACAATCAGTGGCAAGGCCCCATTTTGCCTCACTTAAATAAAGTAAACCCGTATAATAAAGAGATGCCTGCTGAAATGGGTTATTAACCAGCTGCCGTAAACTGTTGAAAAGCGGAAGCGCCTCTGTATATTGCTTTAGTGAGAATAGTGCATAAGCTTGCCCAAATTGACTGGCAGCTATTTCCTCATTTGTTAAATGGGAAATTCCGCCACTGCGGTAATGCTCCAAGGCCTCCTGCCAACGTTTTTCCTTAAAAAAGTAATGCCCCAGCGCAAAATGCATTCTGTCTCGCCATACCGGAGTACTAACCTCTTTTAAAAAGCGAAGCGCCTCCTGAACCGCTGCGGACTCCTTTTTTAAAAGTTTACAGGAGATGGTGTGAAATTGCAGCGAAAGGGAGCTCTCTGAATTGTTGCTGCCTGAAAAATCAGGACGCTTAGCTCCATCGAGTAAAAGGCAGGAAAGATCAGTTTGACCTTGTTGAAATGCATGAATAGCCCAGGCTGCCGGAGACTCTTGCGCAGCCACTAACATGCTACGCTGAGCATTTGAATTCAGAAAACTGATCCAAGCTAAAACAATAAGCAAGAATGGCCGCATAACAAAGTCAATTAACGGGCGAATTTGAGTTTTATTTTTGCTGTTGCCAAGGAATCATTGCAAACAGATGTGGATAAGTAGCGTATTGGGAGGCCTTTAACAAAATTTCAGTAAGTTAGCCTTGAAAACAATTGGTCATGAAAAAACTATTCAGCACACGCTATACCGAAAACAGCATTGCTTTTTCATTGCTGCTACTACGACTGGCTCTCGGCATTTTGATGATCCCCCACGGGTTTAGCAAACTCACCAAATTTACAACGGTGGTTAAAGAATTTCCAGACCCCATCCACCTCGGCGCAACCGTCTCACTTTCCCTGGTCATATTTGCTGAATTCTTCTGTGCAGTATTACTCGTGGCAGGGCTAATGACCCGTTTAGTGGTAATTCCATTAATTATCACAATGGGAGTTGCTGTTTTTATGATTCATAACAGTGACTTTTTTGGAGAGGCAGAACAAGCCACACTTTATTTGGCGGGTTATCTAGTTTTACTGGTGGCTGGTCCTGGAAAAGTAAGTATGGATCGCATGCTTGGCAACTGATCGTGCGCAACTAGGCCCCATGCTCCCAAAGTTCCCTGCAGTACCCCCCAAGTCTAGGAATCCAAGTACTGTATTAGTCAGTCTGCTACTTTACATCTTTGCCGGATATTGGATAATCCCAGATCCTCTATTTCTTTTGGTATTGATCGGCATTCTATTTTTTCACGAAGCTGGTCATTGGTTGGCAATGCGGTTTTACAACTACCAGGACACTACTATTTTTTTTATTCCCTTTTTGGGGGCTATGGTAACAGGCTCAAAACGTACGCTATCAGAGAAACAATCTGCTCTAATTATTTTAGCGGGGCCTTTACCGGGCTTTTTTATAGGTTGGCTACTTCTAAAGTTGGGGAGCACTGATCCTTTAGTTCCAAACCACTCAATTAGCGTTATGCAAATCGGATGGTTAATGCTTATTTTAAATGGACTTAATCTTTTTCCTGTATATCCATTAGATGGCGGACAATTATTAAACCGGGTATACCTTGGCGAAGAAGGTAAATGGAGCAGTTTCTTCATCATACTATCTTGTTTATTGATGGGTGCAATAGCACTTTACTTTTCCTACTATTTTTTACTAGTAATTCCGATCTGGGTAGCCTGGAGACAACGTAGAAATAAACTTTATGAAAAAATCGAAAGCGTGATTGAAGAAAAAGGAATTGATATCGATTTTGATTACAACGAACTGCCCGACAATAGCTATTGGGAGTTGAGAGACATACTAATTGACCTACATCCCGCCTTTCAAACCATTAGCAAAGAAAGAGACAACTATCATTCTAAAGAATCAGCTATTCAATATACGATTGCGCACTTTCTTAAGCGGTCACTGATACAAGATTTGTCAATTTTAAAAAAAATAGGACTAGCCTTGTTATGGGCACTTTTATTGTATGCTTGCATACCGGTAATTTTGCAGTTAACTAACTTGTACTCGTGAAAGAGGTCATTGCATCTATTATTACCATCGGAGACGAACTTCTTATTGGACAAACCATTGATACCAACAGTGCTTTTATTGCACAGCAACTAAATAGTATTGGTATTCGGGTAGGAAGAAGAATTGCTGTTGGGGACCAGGTGAGCGCTATACGTAATGCACTGGATGAAGAGTCTACAAGCGCAGACCTTATTATTCTTACCGGGGGGTTAGGTCCCACTGCAGACGATATAACCAAACCCTTACTTTGCGATTATTTTGGTGGTACCTTAAGACGAGATCAGGAAACCTTGGCGCACATCGAGCGTCTTTTCAATGAGGTATACAAACGACCAGGCGCATTATTACCTCGTAATCAAAAGCAAGCAGATGTTCCTGATAATTGTACAATTTTACACAACCCAAGGGGAACCGCTCCCGGAATGCTTTTTAGTAAGGGAAATCGGATTTATATCTCATTACCCGGGGTACCGCAGGAAATGAAAGACATTTTTACAGGATCGGTGATCCCTTACCTGCAAAAAAATTTAAAAACTCCTGCTATACTTCATCGAACATTATTGACTGCTGGAATCGGAGAATCGATGTTAGCTGAAAAGCTTATAGATTTTGAATCGTCCCTTGACACAAATCTTAAACTTGCATACCTGCCGCAATATGGGATGGTTAAACTCAGAATAACCGCAACTGGCACAGATGAATCAATTATTCTTCAACAAATAGAATTAAAGTTTAAGGAGTTAAAGATTACTGTAAAAGAACACCTGGTCACTGATAAAGATGAAAAACTGGAAATGGTTGTTGGTCGATTATTGCAAGAGAGGGGATCAACTCTTAGTACTGCGGAAAGTTGTACAGGTGGTCTGATTGCCAGTATGCTAACCGCAATACCCGGCTCTTCCAATTATTTTAAAGGTAGCATTGTGGCATACGCCAATGAAACTAAGGAGAATCTGCTTGGTGTACACGAATCAACACTCACGTCACAGGGCGCAGTGAGTGAACAAACAGTGCAAGAGATGGCAAGGGGTGCACTTAGACAGCTAAAAACCAGTTATGCAATTGCAGTTTCAGGAATCATGGGGCCAGATGGAGGCTCCGCAATTAAACCTGTGGGGACTGTTTGGATTGCCGTAGCAAATAATAAAGCAATTAAAACTCATTGCTTACAGCTGGGTTTTGACCGATTAAGAAATACCCAACAAACAGCAATTAGCGCGCTAAACATGCTACGACAGTTTATACTAACCGAATCGTTGGATTAACAGCAAACTTGTACCTTTGCTTCTTGATTGCTGCACTTAAAACGTTACTATGGCAATAGTTGATTTGGTAATGCCTAAGCTTGGCGAAAGTATAATGGAAGCCACGATTCTAAAATGGCACAAGCAACCTGGCGACACAGTAGCGCTAGATGAAACAGTCCTGGAAATTGCTACGGATAAAGTAGACAGCGAAGTTCCCAGCACCGCAGCAGGCGTTATCCAGGAAATATTATTTCCAGTTAATGATGTGGTCCCTATAGGAACAATCATAGCCCGAATTCAAACTTCAGCTAATCAGCCGGCAGTTGCAAGCGCGCCAGCACCTCCCACGCCACCTGTAACGCAACAAACTATTGCTACAGCCACCGCTACTGCTACCCAAAAACCAATCACCATAGGCGGAAATCGTTTTTATTCGCCATTGGTTTTAAATATTGCAGCGAGTGAAGGTATTTCAATGTCAGAGCTCGAAAAAATTCCAGGAAGCGGGGGCGAAGGACGCGTAACAAAAAAAGACATTTTACAATACGTTGCCACCAGAACACAGCCAGCGAGTGCTCCCTCTCAAGAAATATCCATTCCATTGACTCGTGTACAGCCTTCAGCTCCTGCCATCTCCTCACCATCTCCGGTATTAAGTGGCAATGTTGAGATAATTGAAATGGATCGGATGCGTAAGCTTATTGCAGATCACATGGTCAAAAGTAAGCAAACTAGTCCGCATGTAACCAGTTTTACAGAAGCCGATGTAACAAATCTTGTTCTTTGGCGCGAAAAAGTGAAAAAAGACTTTGAAAAACGGGAAGGAACCAAGATCACTTATACCCCACTATTTATTGAGGCGATTGTTAGATGTATAAAAAAATTTCCGCTTATTAATTGTTCACTTGAAGGTTCCAATATTATTCTGAAAAAAGATATCAATATTGGAATGGCTACCGCATTACCCTCTGGAAATTTAATTGTACCGGTTATTCGCAACGCGGACCAATACAACATGGTAGGCCTGGCCAAACAGGTGAACCAATTGGCCGATGCGGCTCGTCAAGGAAAATTAAGACCTGACGATACACAAAATGGAAGTTTTACCCTCACCAACGTTGGAACCTTTGGATCGTTGATGGGTACCCCGATTATCAACCAACCACAGGTTGCCATCTTAGCAGTGGGAGCCATCAAAAAACGGCCCGTAGTGGTAGAGACTCCTGCAGGAGATAGCATTGCCATTCGACATATGATGTACCTGAGCATGAGTTACGATCATCGGATTGTAGATGGGAGTCTTGGCGCCACTTTCCTAACTGCAGTGGCAAAGGAATTAGAGAGTTTTGACGCGGAACGACAACTCTAATCCACAAGATCCAGCCCTAAATCTTTACCCTTATTAATTGCAGGAACTCCTTCAGTGAGCCAACGTGCAGGCCTTTCACCTTTCAATAGCCAATCAAAATATTGCTGTTGACGTATCGAAATATCCTTTTGATTTTTTCTCTCACGTAGGTTATGAGCCTCCCCATTGTAATTAAGCATCCAAACTTTCTTGCCTAACCTCCGCATGGCGGTAAACAACTCAATGCCCTGATACCAAGGTACCGCACCATCTGCATCATTGGCCATTATAACTAACGGGGTTGATATTTTTGGAACACCAAAAAGCGGCGAATTTTTAAGATATAAATCCTGTCGTTGCCAAAGTGTAGCGCCGATTCTGCTCTGCGTCATTTCATACTGAAATTGCCGGTTCAAGCCACTCTCCCAGCGAATACCTCCATAGGCGCTGGTCATATTAGCAACAGGCGCACCTGCCCATGCCGCTTTGAACAAATTGGTCATTGTGATCAGTTGTGCAACTTGAATACCTCCCCAACTCTGTCCCTGGATACCGATATTTCTTGCATCAATCCATGATTCATTGGAGAGTTGCTTGGCAGCACTGACTACATAATCATAACAACTCTTAGCCGGATAACCAATTGTATAGTGAATGTCTGGACTCAATACAACATATCCCCTGCTTACATAGAATGAAATATTCAATCGACTTCCAGTTGGTGCCGGGGGAATATAACTGTGTAAGGTGTTAGTATGAGTCTCGTAGAAATAAAGCAAGAGCGGATATTTTTTATTGGGATCAAAATTCTCTGGCAAGTATAGTACTCCACTAGCCGGCAACCCATTTATCGCTTTCCAATGGTACAAGCGAGCGGTTCCCCACGTATATTCACTTTGCTGAGGGTTTATTGAACTCAGCTTTGTTAGCGCGGCAGGCTCTTCCCATTTCCATACGTGGAGATCTGGTGAGAGATCAAATCTTTCCTTTGTATATAAAAGCGCCGCTGCTTTTTTTGATTTTAATGGCTGGCCATAGGTATATGCTCCTGCTTCACGATATTTCCAATTTAATGGATTGTCTTGTGAGGCAATGGCTAAGGCAATTCCTGCGGATTTATCCTGCTGATGCTGAAATCGCCAGCAACTAAGTGGAGATTCCAGTATATATTTTTCTTTAGGATCTAGTTTGACGTAACGTAAGTTTTCCTTCTTTACTCGACCAACTTTTGTAAAATTTACAGCTCTCCCCTTTGCGCGGATATCCACTTTCCAGGCATCAAATCGGTCATAAATCAACAACGTAGTATCCCCAGATAACCAACCAGCAATTCCATAAGGATCAGCCGGCCCGGGTGAATCATGGTCTTCATCGTATAATGGGAAAGGAATTGCTTTTGTAATTACCTGTATTTTCCCATCATGCCATGACAAATACTGCTTAAGGGTATAATCATACCAAACTAAGGCAGCTCCACTGGGAGACACGGAAGCGGGCAGTATTACTCCCGAAATAGCTTTTTTGACTAATTGTGTGTCTCCCGTGTTGAGATGAATACGGTAAATATCCTTTTTAGTCATACCAGTCCATTGTGAGGAAATACGATACCCCCAATCTGAGATGACAAACCCGTATGATGCATCTCCATCACTGGTAGTATACACTTGCGACAATTCGGGTGTTTCCAACTGGATTGTCTGGCGAGTTGAAAAGTTATAAGCAGCCAGATAACTCTTTTCAAGCTCTCTTTTTAAATTAAATAGCTGTTGTGTTTGCAAAAAATCATCATTGTAGTGCCATATATCCAATTTTACCTGATCTATCTCAGGCAAACTGGTATCTGCTGCCGCACGAATCGGAGCGGTACCGAAAAAAAGTCGTTGTCCGGATTTACTAAATCGGGGTTTTCCAAATTCACTTACTGAAAACCCTAGTTTCATACCAGCTGAATACCGATCAACTAGCATACTTGCACTATCCGCTGCAGCTGTATAATGGTAAAGCTTGAAGTACTTCAATAATTCTTTAGGCCTAGCATCCCGCTCAGCAACAAAAACTAATTGCTGACCATCCCGTGAAAAAACAAATGAGCGAAAATCATTTCCGCCTTTGGCGATAGCCTTGATGCTGAACTTGTTTCCATTAAATAAAAAAACCTGATTTACACTTAGCGAATCTTTGGAATCTTTGAGTTGCTCACCAGCAACAAATCCACCGGCATCAGCTACTTCATATTCAGTGACGCGTGGAATAATTTTCTCCTCCCCATTATCAAGCTGCATCAGTAGCAATGAAGATGCCACCTTGGAATTATCCTGAATTTTATCAATGGGTTCTAAGTGAACGGCAAGTAAGCCCTCCTCCTCAGCTGGCATTTTAAAGTTCTTGACATGAGGAATTCTTTTTCGCTCCCCAACTCCTAACTCAACAATACAAAGTGAATCCTTTGGCAGGTCCTCTGGCTTTTTCTTCCGGATTCTAGCTTCTCGGAGGGCAGCATAAGTTGGCCTTATTTTGAAAATTAAAAATCGCCCATTGAAACTCAATTGAGGTGAAGTACCGCGTGGATAGGCTATTTCCCTTTTATCAAGTAAGGAACGAATAATAAGGGTGGGGTCCCCTTCCTGTAATTCAATCACAAAAACTGCCCAATTACCATCTGGGCTGATCAATCGCTCACCAATTCTTTGCCAGGAATCATATACAGTGTGGTCCAACGGCTTTTTCTGTGCCGAAGCATCAAAAAAAAGTATCACTCCAAATAAAAAACCAACTACAATTTTCTTCATAAAAAATATTATACAGGAAAGTTACTCCAAACCATTCATTCCTTTGTTTGTTATACCCTCATTATTCTATATGAAAAAGATATTACTCCTTACTGCATTTACTTTACCCTGGCTCATAACCCTGGGACAAGGCCAGGGTACCCTCTCCGGGTCGGTCACCGATAAAAATTTACTATCTGCTATTCCCGGGGCAACCGTGGTGTTAGATGGAACCACACTGAGGGCAATTGCTGATACAGCAGGAAAATTCAGGATTACCGGGATTCCTCCAAAAACGTACACACTTAAAATTTCAGCAGTCGGTTATACTACCCTCTACCTATATAATTTGGTTCTCACGTCTGGATATGAACCAAACCTTACTTTACAGCTGGAGCCTCAAACACAAATCTTAGAAGAGGTGCAGGTCAAAAATCGTAAAACTGCCGTGGCAGCAAGTTTGGAAACTCCATTGAGTGTTCAGAAACTAACCGCTGAGGAAATACGGAGTAATCCAGGCGGAAACTTTGATATTTCAAGAGTTATTCAGGCCTTACCAGGTGTGGGCGGAACCAGCGGCAGTGTCGGAGGCTACAGAAACGATATCATCATACGTGGAGGAGCTCCCAACGAAAATGTTTATTACCTGGATGGAATTGAGATTCCCACAATCAATCACTTTGCTACACAAGGTAGTGGCGGTGGCCCTACCGGTATTCTTAATGTCAGTTTTATCGAGGAGGTGAAACTATCAACTTCATCCTTCGATGCGCGTTTCGACAATGCACTATCCTCCGTGTTTCAGTTCAAGCAACGCAATGGCAACCCCAATCGTCTGCAAGGAAATGTAAGGCTTAGTGCAACGGAATTAGCCACTACACTGGAGGGACCGCTAACCAATAAAACTACATTTTTAGCCTCAGCAAGACGTTCGTACTTACAACTGCTTTTTAAAGCAATTGATTTACCGATAAGACCAAACTATTGGGATTTTCAAACCAAAATAACACACCGGATAAATAAAAAACTAACCTTGACTTTCTTAGGATTGGGGGCTATTGACAACTTCAGTTTTGGAGAACCGAGAGAGGCCACTCCTGAAAAGCTATATGTATTAGATGCAACTCCCTCTATCAACCAATGGAATTACACAACGGGAGTTAGCCTCAGGAAACAGATTGCACGTGGCTATTGGAATCTTGCGCTAAGCAGAAGCATGTTAGATAACAATATTGAAAAGTTTGATGGCAATCAACTGGGTAATGAAACAAAACGCAGAACTGGGATATTTTCTCAGGAAATAGAAAATAAGCTAAGACTGGATGTGAATCGAACCTTTCAAAACTATAAAATAGCATATGGCATAGTAATGCAGTATGTGAAAAGTAATAACAACGCGTTCCAACGTATTAGGCAAGAATTCAGGGATCTAAACGGGAGCCTTATTCAACCTGCCGTAACAGTTAAATATGCCAGTGCTATAAATTTTTGGAGAACGGGTGGATTTGTTCAAATCAGTAGAAGAGCACTTGCAAACAGGCTTAGCCTCAGTGCCGGCTTGAGAACAGATTTAAATAGTTTCACAAAAACAGGAAATAACCCCTTTAAAACTTTATCAGGTAGAATAAACGCATCCTACACTGTCACTGACCGATGGACACTCAATGCATCAGTTGGCAACTACTTTAAAATTTCTCCTTACACCATACTCAGTCACACAGACAATAGTGGAAAATTCACAAACCAGGATGCCGATTACACACAAAGTCTTCATTATGTAGCCGGCGTCGAGTACCTGCCCGCCCCCACCACACGACTAACCATCGAGGGTTTTTATAAAAAATATTCGCAAGTGCCAATTTCAGTAAGAGATGGAATTTCTCTAGCCAATTTAGGAGGTGATTTTTCAGTATTAGGAAATGAGGATGTTGTTACAACGGGTAAGGGAAATGCTGCAGGTATTGAACTTTTTTTCCAACAAAAGCTCACCAAACGTTTTTTCACCACCCTTTCTTATACTTTATTTTATAGTCAATACAGTGGTGTTGATGGTAAATTAATTGCCAGTGCCTGGGATAATCGCCATTTAGTTTCGTTTTTGGGAGGTTACAAGCTGAAAAGAAATTGGGAGATCGGTCTAAAATTCAGGCTTCAAGGCGGTGCCCCATTCACCCCATTTGATTTAGCAGCTTCCCAACTTAATTATTTAAGTCTTGGAACGGGTTTATTAGATTATACCCATTTAAATAGCCAGCGACTGGCTGCCTTTCATGCAAGCGATCTACGCATCGATAAAAAATGGAATTTTAGACAATTTACCCTCAATTTATTCTTGGATGTTACCAACTGGTATGTTGCCAAAAGCCCCGCATTTCCGCAGTTTACTTTTCAGCGTAATCAAACTAACACAGCTTTTTTAACACGCGATGGACAACCTGTACAACTGAACGGGAGTAATGCAATTCCATTTATCTTATCAAATGACGAGGGAACTCCAATTCCAACGATCGGATTTATTGTTGAGTTTTAACAGGTATGGGATCAAGCATTTGCTTTTTCTTTCGATGCAACAATAACATATGTATAAGCAGTGCAGCCATAATTAAGCAAAAACCAAGATAAAACCACTTACTTAATAATTGATCCTCCCTATAAACTACAAAGGCTAATAAAATACCATAAACTGGCTCTAAATTAAATGCCAGATTAACGGTAAAGGCGGATAATTTTTGCAAGGCCGCACCGGAAAGTTGAAAAGCCCAAACTGAACATAACCAGGATAAAACAAGTAGCCATCCGGCATCTGTCCAAGTAGGAATCCAACGAATATCAACTACGGCCAAACTATAAAAGGGTATTAATAAAAGAATAAACAAGAACCCAAAAGACTGTTGCCAAGCCAGCAAGGTCTCTACATTTGTTTCCTTGAGTATTTCTCGATTTAAAATTGGAAAAAGCGCAGCAAAGAATGCTGATATAACTCCCAGCCCAATTCCCCATTTGAATTGAGTATCAAAATGGAAAATAAGATAAACGCCAAGTAAGGTTATTAATCCTAAAACAAGCTCTATTGGATTTATTTGCTTACGAAGTATCAATGGTTCAAGCAGTGCAGTAAAAAAACTGACCAGCGCAAAGCATACCAATGCGATGGAAACGTTTGCATACTTAATTGAGCCATAAAAAGTCAACCAATGCGTAGCAGCAAATACAGCCGCCAATACTATTTTTAATTGCAATGAAATAGGAATTGACCGAATAGCCTTTCTCCAACTAAAAATCACCCACATGGTGATGGCAGTAAACAATAATCGATAACATACAATCATTAGCTCATTAAGGGTAATAAGACGACCCAAAATACCCGTAAAACCGGCTAAAAGTACAGCACCATGTAGTTGCAGATAAGCTTTTCGCATGATTTAGCACAACGATTAAGCAGATCGGTAATCGGTGGAGGAAGCATAATTTCTCAGCCGCCAAACTCCCAAAACCCCCTCTTTGATGATCCCTTTATTCATCTTGGAACTTCCGCGCGTTCGGTCTTGAAATATAATCGGGACCTCTTTAATCTTAAATCCAAGTTGCCAAGCCGCGTATTTCATTTCAATCTGAAATGCATAACCAACAAATCGAATTCGGTCCAGATTAATACCCGCTAGCACTGCAGAACGGTAGCAAACAAAGCCGGCGGTTGGATCCATCACACGCATTTTTGTAAGTAACCGAGTATATAAAGAAGCTCCCTTTGATAATAGTATTCGTGAAAAAGGCCAATTGATGACACCCCCTCCTTTGACATATCTTGAACCCACCGCAAGATCAGCCTGACCTTGCGCACAGGCTTGATACAAGCGAATCAGGTCATTGGGATTGTGCGAGAAATCAGCATCCATCTCAAATATGAAAGCATAATTTCGTTTCAGTGCCCATTTAAATCCATGTATATAGGCAGTACCTAGTCCTCCCTTCCCTTTTCTCTCCTCTAAAAATAAACGACCCGGAAAAGACAGTGAAAACTCTCGCACCAAATCAGCAGTTTGGTCGGGGGATGAATCATCGACCACCAACACGTGAAATTCACCAGGCAGGGACAATACAGCCTGGAGAATAGCAATAATATTCTCCTTCTCGTTATAGGTGGGTATAATTACAAGCTTATCCATTTTTTCGAAGCATGGCTCGCGTGTAGATCTCTGTCAGTTTATTCTTGGTATGCTGCGGAAAATCTCCTTTCATCATCCAATCATAATATTGAGGTTCTGCTCGCAATACTTCGGCAACAGGCTTTCCTTTGAACTTACCAAAATTGAACACCTCTACTCCATTCTCCCATACAAATCTTCGAGCAAAATCAATAATGGGTTCCTCCCCGGTAACTTTCAATATTGCATCAACCGAACTTCCCAATTCGGGATAACGATTCACCTGCGCCTCTAAAATTTCAACGGTGGCAATTACATCAGCCTCTGCGCTATGAGCATTTTCCAACGATTTCTGACAGTAAAATTGGTAGGCCGCAGACAATGTTCGGGGCTCCATTTTGTAAAATATTTGCTGCACATCAAGCAAACGACGCCCCTTCATATCAAATTCAACCTGCGCACGTAAAAACTCTTCCACTAAAAGTGGTATATCAAAGCGATTGGAGTTATATCCCGCCAAATCACAACCATCAAGCATTTGCTTTAGTTCCTGAGCCACTTGGGCAAAACTAGGAGCATCTTTAACCATTGGGTCAGTGATTCCATGAACATCACTCGATGCTTTAGGAATAGGAATTCCGGGATTAATTAACTTCCGCTTGGTGATTTTTGTTCCATCGGCCAATACTTTAACAATTGCAATTTCAACAATACGATCGGTGCCCAGATTGACACCGGTTGTTTCCAGATCAATGAAAGCCAAAGGCTTGGTAAGCTGTAACATAGGAGTAAAGGTAGGATTTAGATGAGTGATTCACCTTAAATTTATTCTCGAATAACCCTGCTGTCAAGAGGGTATACCAAATTTGTTAGTTTTGCATTGAAACTAAAAATGATGCAAAGAATTTACGCAAGCTTACTAGTACTTCTACTGATCACAGGTTTACTGACTTCCTGTGTGGCACCCCGTGAAGGCTGTCCAATGAATGCCGCTCCACGCACTAAATACAGAGGGTAATACTTAACTCTATACGTATCAATCAATAGCCTTGTGCGTTGATGAAATTCACCAGCGATGCGGTGTTTTTGAGTTTTAGTTTACGAAGAATATTATATCGATGAACCTCTACGGTTTTAAGTGAAATATCCAGACTTCTGGCAATTTCTTTTGAGGAGAGACCTTCCTTTATAAGTTGTACTACCTCGATTTCTCGTTTAGATAGCATACTCATATCAGGGTGTCCGCCATCATCATCCAACTCTTGTTGAGCAACAATATTTTTGATTTCCTCACAGATAAATTTGTTACCTGCTTTTACTTCCAAAATAGCAGTTACAAATTCATCCTTGGAGGAATTTTTAGTAACGTAGCCTTTGGCACCCATTTGAAACATTCTTCTTGCATATGCAGGAAGTGCGTGCATAGAAATTGCTACAACCTTTGCTTCTGGCACATCGCGAAGTATGATTTTTGTAGCATCGAACCCATTCACAGGTACCATGTTGATATCCATGAGTATGATGTCCGGATTTAACTTTTTGACTAAGGAGAGCGCCTGATCAACGTCGTTCGTTTCGCCTACTACTTCAAAACGAGGATCAGCGTTTAAGATGATTGACCAAGAGTCACGAATAAGTTTATGGTCATCGATCAATAACAGAGTGATCTTGCCCATAGGATAAGATTTTCACAGGATTAAGGTATATGCAATATACAAATTCCCTGTCGAAAATCAAACAACTAATGAGCCTGTATTTTTAATTGCTACTTGGCTTCCTGCCGACTCCAGGTATCAGTACGGCCAATCATTGAAATACCAATGTATCCCCTTACTTCAATAGTGGAATTATTTACCATTTTGATTTTACAGGCGTATGTTTTACCGTTCTTGGGATCATAGATATGTCCATCTTTCCAACTATTTTTTTCATCAAATTGAAAGCCCCAAACGTTTATCAATCCCAAAAGCGGGCGATTTCGATTTGACGCATCAGGATGATTCTTATCAACCTTGGGTTTACCCGTTTCAACATCAAGAGGCTCCTTAAGCCACACAATTTTGCCTTGATATTTTTGACCATTCTTATAGATGCGAACTATTGCATTACCTGCACCTGTTTTCCATTCTCCAAGAATAGCATCCGGATTATCCTGCGTAGTTTGAAAGGAAAGCAAACCAGCTAAAACACTGAAGCATAAAACCCATGTTAAGAGCTTGCGGGTAATGGTTGTTAAATGGTGGGTGATTGTACCTAACATTACAGTTATAGTTTAAGTTATAGTAAAAAATAAAAGTGGAGGCGACCGGATTCGAACCGGTGTCCAAACATATTCGTCGAAAGCCTTCTACATGTTTATTCCAGCATTAGTTGTCGGGGATAGGCAGGAGCTGGACAAACCAACCTAGCCCGTAGTCGTAATTATCTTAGAAAAGCAGCACGACCATCTCTTTTGCAAGAGACCTGCTTTTTGCAACCTGTATTGTTTGTTGAGTCGGCGGCGGGGCGTGGTAACAGATAAACCGGCCCGGCGGCCCTAATGACTACCTAATCACTGATTAAGCAGCCATGGCATACTGAGTATTGCCATTTATAGTCTCGTATTCAGATTAAACTGCTAATTACGCAACGCAGTACATGCTTATACTTTCAAAGAGCTATGCTGTCAAAACCAAACGCCCCCATTAGAAATACAAAGTTCGTTTATTTACCCCAACCCAACCAGTCGTTGGCATTGGCATAAATCATCAGGGAAAGCAACAGTGCCATTCCCACAAGCTGTGCATATTCTAAGAACTTATCACTAGGCTTTCGCCCACTTACCATTTCATACAATGTGAAAAGAACATGCCCTCCATCCAACGCAGGAATTGGCAAGAGATTCATAAAGGCTAGTACGATGGAAAGAAAGGCAGTGATTCTCCAAAAGGCCTCCCAATCCCAAACGGAACCAGGAAAGATTGAACCCATAGATTTAAAACCGCCTACTCCCTTGTAGGCACCCGTATCAGGATCAAGAATCTTTTTGAACTGATCAATGTAATCTTGCAACTCAGTACCTGCTTTTTTGATTCCGCCGGGTATAGCCGCAAAAAAGGGAAGCCGGTTTACTTCCAACTTTATCCAACCTAAACTGTCCATTTGCTGATAATTATACCCGTAAGCAAGAAAACCAATTTTTCCTTCCTCGTTGATTGGCAATTGCAATGCTACTTCCTGATCATTTCTTTGCACCATTAAGTTAATGGTATCGCCCTTATATAGGGGTAACTGCTCCTGAAGTTGATCATAAAACTCAAAGCGATTATTTTCAATGGCCAACATTTTGTCGCCAGGTCTTAAACCAGCCTTATATGCTGCACCAGTATCTGGCACAAAATAAACAATAGCGGGTCTACGCGCTTCCAAAAATCCTCTACGATCTTTATTTCTGTTTTCAACTAATTGCCCAATTAGATCCTTATCCAGCTTAATAGTAATTAACTCTTCACCACGCTGTAATTGTACTTGTTCACCGAGAATTAATTTTCGACGCAACTTTTCAAAATCATTCACGGGCTGGTTATCAATTGTGAGAATCCGGTCGCCATTTCGAATACCCATTTTATATAGCGTACTATCCACCACATGCACTCCATATTTCATGGAGGAAGTGGGAATC
>VFQT010000768.1_pt1 | contig 43438 bp, 36 predicted proteins | sample 3512381 | NCBI WGS metagenome assembly VFQT01 (sample SAMN10412376, study PRJNA504923) | tailings metagenome | isolation source: Relicate 2 Philex TSF3 active mining site | place: Philippines: Tuba, Benguet | collected 2017-08-29 | reverse complement strand
GATTATCTGGAAATTTAGATCCAGCAACGAGGATTGGGGTAATGAATATGCAAACGGGAAGACAAGGAAATTATTCTCCTGAAAATTTTGGTGCACTTACTATACATAGAAGGGTGTTAAAGAGATCTTCTATTAAAACTTATTTTTTGAATAGAGAAAACTTTATTTCAGAAGCGGAAGCAAAAAAGAATCCATTAGATAGATATGGAAGGAATGCAGGTATGTCCTTTGAATACTCTAATCCTACAGGAAGTGTTAGTTCTTGGGCTACATACAATCAGGCCTTTAAACAAGGAATCAATAACGAAGATAAGTATATAGAAGCGGGCTTTAACTTGAGTTCACAGCATTGGAATTATATAGCTGTTGCAGGAAATGTTGGCAAGAACTATTATACCGACATGGGATTTGTTCAAAGAATTGAAAACTATGATGCCATAAGAGATACCTCCATTAGAGTGGGTTTTAAAAATATATTCACCCAATTAGGTTATCAGGTGATGCCAACCAATGGTAAATTGGGCAGAGTAACCACACAGATTGAAGAATACATTGTCTTCAATCCAGATAATAGTTTAAATGAGGCAAATACCCAATTATCCATAAGAGGAGAAAATAAAAACACCTCTGGATTTGAAGCGAGTATAAATAATACAACACTTAATTTGTTATATCCCATTTCATTCACTGGCGAAACCCCATTGCCTGCCACCAGATATAGTTTTAATCAAGTAGAATTAACCTATAGAAGTGATTTTAGAAAATCTTTTTCATTTAATACTGGTATCACTATGGGTGAATTTTATAATGGAACGGTAAAGGGAGCAAGTATGGGTTTTATGTTAAGAAAACAACCTCATTTAAATATTGGCGTGCGCTCTGAATTTAATTCCATACAACTTCCTGGATCTTATGGAAGCACCAACCTTGTATTAATTCAACCAAGAATTGAATATAATTTTAATACACAACTATTCTGGACCACTTTTATTCAATATAATACGCAAAGCAATAATTTTAGCGTAAATAGTAGATTTCAATATAGGTACAAGCCAATGAGTGATTTTTTCTTAGTTTATACAGATAATTATTTCACTGATCCAACCTTTACCAATAAGAATAGAGCAATTGTTTTTAAATTTAGTTACTGGTTCAATTTATAATTGAAAGTTATGAATAACTCATTTGAAATTAAAGGACAATATATTGATATTGTTGGCAAGCGTATATTTCCTGCAGCTATTTCAGTAGATGAGGGTGTGATTTCAACTATTCGAGAAATTCCAGCAGCACCGCAACATTTTATTTTACCTGGTTTTATCGACAGTCATGTGCACATTGAAAGTAGCATGCTTATTCCAAGTGCTTTTGCACGACTAGCTGTTATTCATGGAACTATTGGAACCATTAGTGATCCTCATGAAATTGCCAATGTATGTGGCGTTGAAGGGGTTCATTATATGATTAACAATGGAAAGAAAGTTCCTTTTCATTTTTTCTTTGGCGCTCCAAGTTGCGTACCAGCAACTACATTTGAAACTGCAGGTGCTTCTATCAATAGTGAACAAGTAGCAACCCTTTTAGACAATAAAGACATATATTATTTAAGTGAAATGATGAACTTCCCTGGGGTGCTATATAAAGACGAGGAAGTCATGAAAAAAATAAAAGCAGCGCATGCTGTAGGCAAGCCTGTAGACGGACATGCGCCTGGACTCATGGGAGAAGATGCGCAAAAATATATTGAAGCTGGGATTAGCACCGATCATGAATGTTTTACTATAGAGGAGGCAGTTGATAAATTAAGTTATGGGATGAAGATTTTAATTAGAGAAGGAAGTGCTGCTAAAAATTTTGAAGCATTATACGAATTGATTGATGATCATCCCAATAGCGTAATGCTCTGTAGTGATGATAAACATCCCGATAGTTTAGTGTTAGGTCATATTAACCAACTTTGTGCAAGGGCGATAGCAAAAGGTTTAAATGTTTTCAATATTCTAAAAGCTGCATGTATAAATCCAGTAGTGCATTATCAATTGCCCACTGGAATGGCAAGAGTCAATGATCCCGCAAATTTTATAGTAATAGAAGATCTAATTCATTTTAAAGTTGCTCAAACATATATCAAAGGTCAATTGGTCGCAGAAAAAGGTCAGTCATTGATCCAACCAATTGATGAAAAAATAATCAATCAGTTTGATACAACTCTAATCAAAGTTGAAGATATACAAGTAGACTTAGGGGCTTACCCAACCAAAGAAAATAAAATTGCTGTCATAGAAGCCATAGATGGTCAATTAATCACCAATTATTTATGGGAGGATCCAACAATAATTGATGGAAAAATTATCTCAGATACCAATAAAGATATTTTAAAGATAGTCGTATACAATAGATACCATCAAGCAGCGCCTAAAATGGCATTTATTAAAAACTTTAGATTTAAACATGGAGCCATTGCATCTACAGTTGCACATGATAGTCATAATATCATTGCAGTAGGTGTGAATGACCACGAAATTGTACAAGCCATCAATACAGTTATCCTAGAAAAAGGCGGTATCAGCTGCGTTAAGGAGCAAGAATTAAAAGTTTTGGGTTTGCCTGTGGCAGGCTTAATGAGCAAAGATGATCCATATATGGTAGCCGAGGCCTATTCTACCATTGACGCCATGGCTAAATCACTAGGATCAAAGCTTGGTTCTCCCTTCATGACCTTAAGCTTTATGGCTTTATTGGTGATTCCACATTTAAAATTGAGCGACAAGGGTTTATTTGACGGAGATCGCTTTAAATTATGCTGAAATTGACCGAAGAAACTTAGTTTTGAAAAAAAATAAGTCCATGGTGCATCATTTAAGCAAAGAGCATAGTTTATTAAGCAATTGGATAGCAGAATTAAGAGATATTCATGTACAACAAGACAGAATGCGCTTTAGAAGAAATATTGAGCGTATTGGAGAAGTAATTGCTTATGAAATGAGTAAGCATATGCAAAGCAAACTAGTAAAAACAACTACCCCATTAGGTGTACATGATTCTAAAATCTTGAACGAGCAACCTGTTTTAGCCACCATTTTAAGAGCAGGATTACCTCTACATCAAGGCATGTTGAATTATTTTGATAAAGCAGATAATGCATTTATTTCTGCGTATAGAAAACATCATGATGATGGTAGTTTTGAAATCAGTATTGAATACCTAAGTTGTCCAGATTTAAATAATCGTATTTTGATTGTTGCCGATCCTATGCTCGCAACAGGTGCTTCTTTGGTGCAAACTATTCAAGCCATTACCAAGACACAACAACCTAAAGAAATACATATTGCAGTTGCTATCGCAAGTAAACAAGGAATTGATTTAGTTGAAAAAGAGTTGGGAAAAAATATTCCTATTTGGTGTGGTGATATAGATGAAGTATTAAACGATAAAAGTTATATCATTCCTGGACTTGGAGATGCTGGTGATTTAGCATTCGGAACCAAAATGCAACACTAATGCTCAAAGAACTCATTTTATCAATTAGGGCATATTACATGGCACATCAATTTATTTTACAAAATAAATTATGGAAGTGGATGATCATTCCTGGCATCATCTACACAACGCTATTTGTTATTGGAATGAATTATTTTGGACAGAGCTCTAGTTTTTTTATTGAGTGGATTATTCTTAAAACAGGTTTAAAAACATTTGTTGATAGTTTAAACAGCGATTGGTTAGGATTTTTTATTACCATGGGTAGTTTCTGGCTATGGTTTACTTTACTATTGTTTTACTTTGCTATATTTAAATGTATTTTTTTAATATTATTCTCCCCTTTGTTTACCTATTTACATCTTAGGGTTGCTGCTATACAACAAGAAAAAACTTTTGTCTTAAATATAAATACATATAGAAGATTGGTACTAAGAGCAATACAATTAAGTTTAACCAATCTTTTATGGCAAACAGTCTATTTAATTCCAGTTGTATTGGTTTGTACACTTCCCTTAATTGGCTGGTTCACTCCCATCTTTACCATACTCATGGAAGCATATTTTTATGGTTATGCAATGATTGATTATGGCTTAGCTACTGAACAACAAAGTAGAATCGCCTCAGCAAGTTATGTGAGTGAACATAAAGGATTGCCCATTGGAAACGGATTATTATTTTACTTACTACATCTTATTCCAATCATTGGATGGATGACTGCACCATTTTATGCATTGATTGCAGCACATATCAATACACAAGAAATTAAAGAAATAGCTTAATGATTTTAGGAAAAGTATATTTATTGCCCATGTTGCTTCATGAAGAAGGATGGGATAGTATTCCTTCAGATATTGTAAAATGGATACAACAATGCGATGCCTTTTTTGTTGAAAACGAAAAAACCACCAGAAGATATTTTAAAAAATTATGGAGAGAAATGGTGATTGAATATTATACCTGGTGCACAATTCATAAAGTAGAGGCTGAACAAATAGAACAATTTAAAGCATTATTAAAAGAGGGAAAAAATATTGGAATTATCTCTGAAGCAGGCTGTGCTGGCGTGGCAGACCCAGGTCAAATACTTATTGGCATTGCACAGGAAATGGGTGTAACTGTAAAACCTTATGTGGGGCCAAATTCCATTTTACTGGCTTTGATGGCGAGTGGCATGAATGGTCAATTATTTCAATTTCATGGTTATCTACCCATTGACAACATGGAAAGAAAGAAAAAAATTCAGGCTTTAGAACAAGACATGCGTTCAAGAACCTGTACTCAAATTTTTATTGAAACCCCTTACCGAAATGATCAGTTATTGGAAACCCTACTTCAATCATGTAATGGATCTACCAAAATATGTATTGGCGTGGATATAACAGGCCCTACTGAATGGATCAGGACTGCAACGGCAGATGATTGGAAAAAGCACAAGCCCGAACTACATAAAAAGTTGGCAGTATTTTTAATTGGCCAATAAGGTAATTACCGAAGCTTATTTTTTGGTGCGTTGAATTAATATGCAAGATGGAAAAAACCAACTTGCATTGGAAATCAGAACACCCAAGTATATTTATTTCCCTTTGTTTATTAGTGGGCATTTGCATTGGTAATACCCTACCTGTTTCTCAACAATATATCCTATTCATTATAAGCTTTAGTTGGGTATTATTGGTAACCATTCACCAATCTTCATGTAGTTTGGTAACAAAAAGTCTGTATTCAAAAATAGGTTTATTGTTATGGGGCTTTTGTATTGCACATCTACAACTCAATTTGGGTAACACTTTTATTGAAACAACAGAAAATTTTATTCAACCCATTCGAAATACAATCATTGAAAAACTAAACTTTTTTATTCCAAACACCAATCATAATCATTTTGCCAAAGCATTATTGATCGGAGAAAGAACGAATATGGATACGGCCACTATGGAAATATATGCTGCACTGGGCATCATACATATCATTGCCATAAGCGGAATGCATGTAGAAATGATCAGTCAATATCTTTTAAAATTTACCAGCTGGTGGCCAAAGAATAAGTGCCTAAACATAGTTGAATTGATTTTTTTAATGGGTGCCATTTGTGTATATACATTGATAGCTCACGCAAGTCCCTCTATTGTTAGGGCTTGTATATTTTTTTGTTTATTCCAGATAGGCAATTACTTTCATTTACATAAATACATATTAAATTCTATCGCTAGTGGATTATTGATGATTCTATTGTTCAATCACCAAACCATTTACCATATTGGATGGCAATTATCCTATGCAGCAGTCATTGGAATCCATCTTGTTCATCCTCGAATTCAAGCAAGTATTCCCATTGAAAATCCTATCATTCAATCAATATGGACTAATTTTTCTATCACCATTGCCAGTCAATTAACCACTTTGCCATTACTACTCTACTACTTTGGTAATTTATCTGCCGGTTTTATTTTAGGCAATATGATCATGATTCCAATTTGTAATTTGCTTTTACAAGGACTTATTTTATTAGTACTTTTTCCGACAAGTCTATGTAAAATCTTGCATTGGGGGCAAATCATAGAAATCTTTATGCAAAAAATGAATCAGATTGTACATTATATTTTCACAATCAGTCCACAACCCATCCATTTTTCAATGATTCCAATTCACTATCTGCTTGTATACTACCTTATCTTCTTGTACCTTAGCGTATGGAAAAAAAGATTCAATCAGCCCTTATTTCGGTTTTCTACAAAGACGGCTTAGAGCCATTAGCTAGAACCTTACAAAGTTTAAATATTACCATTTATTCAACAGGTGGTACGCAAAAATTTTTAGAGGATTTAGGCATCCCATGTGTTGCAGTTGAATCTGTAACAGGATATCCTTCTATCTTAGGAGGTCGTGTAAAAACCTTACACCCTTCCGTTTTTGGAGGTATCTTAGGTAGAAGATATGAAGAACAGGATTTGCAAGAAATGGCTCAATTCAATATTCCTGCATTAGACTTAGTGATTGTGGACCTTTACCCATTTGAAGAAACGGTAAGAAATACAACAGAAGAAAAATTAATTATTGAAAAAATAGATATTGGTGGCCCTTCCATGATCCGCGCCGCAGCAAAAAATTTCCGCGACTTAGTGGTATTGTCTGCAAAAGAAGATTATGAAAGATTGAATCAATTATTGATCCATCAAAAAGGAACTACAAATTTGGATCAAAGAAAAGCATTCGCTGCAAAAGCATTTGAAGTAGTGATGCATTATGATATTGCTATACATAATTATTTTAACCCAATTACGGGCAAGACCCTTAGATATGGAGAGAACCCACATCAAATTGCTCATTTTTACGGCAATTTAGATAACTGGTTTACCCAATTAAACGGAAAAGAATTATCCTACAATAATTTAGTGGATGTAGATGCAGCGATAGCTATTATTGCAGAATTACCCAAGACAAGCTTTGCCATTATTAAACATACGAATGTATGTGGTGTTGCACAAAGAACTACCGTACTGGAAAGCTGGACAGCCGCATTAGCCGGAGATCCAGAAAGTGCATTTGGTGGAGTATTGGTTACCAATGGCACGATTGATAAAGTGACAGCAGAAGCTATACAAGAAATCTTTTTTGAAGTATTGATAGCACCTACTTTTGATCAAGAGGCCATTACTATTTTATCTACAAAGAAAAATAGAATCTTATTGCAAACAAAAGAAGGTGTTACATTTAAAGCAACTCAACAAAAATCTATTTTAAACGGAACATTGGAGCAAGGCATTGATGAAGGTAATTATGCCAATTGGGATGAAGTGGGTGCAAGACCTACTACTGATGCAGAAAAAGAAGATTTAATGTTTGGAAATATTATTTGCAAGCATTTAAAAAGTAATGCCATTGCTTTAGTCAAGAATAAACAATTGATTGGAAAAGGTTGTGGGCAGACTTCAAGAGTAGACGCACTTAGACATGCCATTGAAAAAGCAAAGCAATTTAATTTTGATTTGAATGGTGCTAGTCTTGCTTCAGATGCATTCTTCCCGTTTGATGACTGTGTTAAAATTTCACACCAAGCAGGAATACAATCATTTATCCAACCAGGAGGTTCTGTTAGAGACAAAGACAGTATTGAATATTGCGTAAACAATGGTTTAGCTATGGTGATTACTGGTTTGAGACATTTCAAACATTAATCAAACAATGCCTCACCAAAAAAAAGCATACCTAGCCCTCTCTATAACAAGTATTGTTTGGGGAACTACTTGGGTAGCTAGCAAGATGGGTATCAATCATATGCCTGCTTTTGAATTAGCAAGCATCAGACAGTTTTTTGGAGGCAGTATTTATATCCTATTTTTTTTATTGGTCAAGAAAGAAAAGCTTCCTACTTTAAAACAATTTAAGTGGTTAGTGCCAATGGCTTTTCTGATGTTTGTATCCTCTAATGGTATTGCAACTTATGGATTACAATTTATTACGAGTGGTTTAGCAGCTTTAATTGCTGCATTGTATCCTTTATCAGTAGTACTGATAGAAAGGTTTTATTATAAAGCCATTCGTATTACACCTCAAACCATGCTTGGATTATTTTTAGGTTTATTAGGCATTGGTTTTATTTTTTATAAAGATAGCCTGCAAGTTCATGGTGGAGATTATGCACTGGGAGTTGGGCTTTCTATGTTTGCGATGCTCACATGGAGTGTTGGATCCATTATAATTTCAAGAACAAAAATAGATATCAATCCATACTATTCTATAGGATGGCAAATGTTCATCAGTGCAATGACCATGGGTACATTCACCTATTTTTCTGGAAATTATATTCCCATAACAGCGATTCCAGCAATTTCTTGGGGAGTCATTGTATATATGGTGATTGGGGGTTCTGTATTTGCATTCATTTCATTTATATATAGTATGAAGCATTTACAAGCATCTATTGCATCTTTATATGCTTATATAAATCCAATTGTGGCTATTTGGGTAGGCTCACTAATACTTAAAGAAGAAATGAGTTGGAATAGTATTGTGGGTACGATTTGTACTTTAACAGGGGTATACTTAGTGAACAATAGTTTGAAGAAACAAAAAGATCCAGTAGAAGCAGTTTCAGATGCAGATGGAATGTAAGAATTATTTATGCTGCTCTTTCCAAAGTTGATTAAATGTTTTCTTAGGAAATTCTAATGGAGCTCTTTTATCAGACCAACCTTTAAACATTTTATTGATGACCCAATTTTTTATTGGAGCATTTCCCTGATTCATGAGTGTTCTACTTAAAGAAGCCTGCTTCCACATTTTCCAAGCAAATTTTTCAGCAAAACTACTTTCCCCTTCAATCACTGCTTCTCTACGATTATCCAAAAGCAATTCATGAAGATTGATTTTAACAGGACAAACTTCTGTGCAATTACCACATAAACTAGATGCATAACTTAAATGCTTATAATCATGCATTCCTCTTAAATGAGGCGTAATCACGCTTCCAATAGGTCCACTGTAGGTGGTTTCATAAGCATGACCGCCTATATTTTTATAAACAGGACAAGCATTTAAACAAGCTCCACAACGTATACAATATAAAGCTTCTCTACTTTTTGCATTAGCCAATAATTCTGTACGACCATTATCCAATAAGATCACATACATTTCTTCTGGACCATCAGTCTCTTCTTCTTTTTTAGGACCAGAGATAATGCTATTGTATACGGTTACTTGCTGACCTGTTCCAAAAGTTGATAATAAAGGCCAGAATAAACCCAAATCATTAATGGATGGAATTACTTTTTCAATGCCAACAATAACTATATGTGTTTTTGGCCAAGCTGCAGATAATCTGGCATTTCCTTCATTCTCTGTTACAGCAATGGCACCAATATCAGAAATGATAAAGTTTGCCCCTGTAACCCCTATTTCAGCCTGTGTATATTTTTCTCTTAAATTTTTTCTAGCCACCAAGGTTAATTCCTCTGGTGTCATATTAATATCTGTTCCTAATTTCTCAGCAAATAATTTTGCAACATCTTCTTTGCTTTTATGCATTGCAGGAGTCACAATATGATATGGCGCTTCTCCATCTAATTGTTGAATGTATTCTCCTAAATCTGTCTCCACGCTCTCCACTCCAATAGATTCTAAATAAGCGTTTAAATGAATCTCCTCCGTAGCCATACTCTTGCTTTTCACTAAAGATTTGCAAGATTTTTCTTTACAAATTTCCCCGATAAAACTTAAAGCTTGCTCGCTATCCTCTGCCCAAAAAACCTTGGCACCTCTTTTGGTAATTTGATTTTCGAATTGCGTAAGATGTAAATCCAAATGTTCAATAGCCTCCCATTTTTTATTTTTTGCGAGTTCTCTTACACGAGCTAAGTCTGTAAATTGTAATTTACCTTTTGGAACAACAGCATTGTACTTACCAATATTAAAATTGATTTTTTTTCTGTGATCCAAATCCACTGCCTTGGCACTGCTTTTTTGATCAAATGATGTTGCGTAAATGCTTTCCATTAGTGCAAAACTACTTATTTTTCTCCTTTAAATGTGCTGCTGTTGCATCTAGGGTTTCATAAAATGTCTCCCCATATTTTCGAATGATGGAATCCTTTAAAAATACATAGGCAGGCACTTTCAACTTCTTGCCCAAAGAACAGGCTGCTTTACACAAATCTTCTCTAGGCTCATAGTTCATATACTCAATACCTGGATCAGACTTGCTTTTAGATAGTTTAATAGGGAACAAATGACAGCTAATAGGCTTTTTCCAAGGAATTTTACCATCATTATAGGCCTGTTCAAAAGCACATTTGATGATACCTTCCTTGTCTTTGTAACCATATGCACATATTTTACCATCAATCGTAGGGGTTACCCAACCAAACTCTCTGTCATATAAATAAGGCCCCACCTGTTTAATTTCTTTAATTCCCTCCTTGGTCATGTATGGTTTGACTATTTCAAAAAAGTCTTTTACATACTCTTTTTCTTTGTTTTCTAATGGTGCTCCAGCATCGCCATCTTCACAACAACCTCCTTTGCACTTTGTTAAGTCACAAACAAACTGCTCTTCCACTACTTGATCGCTTACTAAAACATGGTCAATAATAATCATATACTAAATTGTAGTGTAAAGATAGTTTTATTTCCATCTCAAAGTGTTCACCATATGTTGCATATCTTTCAAAAGATATTGTTGAATAGGTGCTAAAGAGTCTTCATTAGGGGTAGTCTCGAAATACAAAGCAGCTCTTAAAAAATGTCGCGTAGAATCTGTTGCAAAAAACTGATAAGCAGTAGCAACATCGCCTCCTATATGAAAGAAAACACCCTTAACATTTTTACTAATTTCAAATGCAGAATCCTCCAAGAAATTGGCCTTGCTATTATGATTGTTGGCAAAAACATAAGCGTCTCTAACTAATGTATCTATTCTAATGGAAGTATTAATTTGATTATAACTTAGATATAAGGTGGCGCCAAACTGAGGATATTTAATATTTAACCAAGCATCTTTGGATTTATCCTTACCCATATAACGCACTTCTTTATCTAACACAGCATAGGTTGGATATTCAAAAACATAGGGATATTCTTTTTCACTAAATAGTTGGTAATGTTTAACAGGTACATCAATTTGCTGATAACCCTTTGGTTTAATGGAATAAGGTTGGTTACAACCAAAGACTACCATCATGAAAATGAAAAATATTTTATGCAATCGCATCCGCAACTGAAGTATTAATTGGTGCAATGATTAATTGTAACTTATGAATTCTATTTTTCTGAATTTCTAAAACTGTAAAACTAAATTGCTTATACTTTACAAGTTGTTGTAGAACAGGAAAAGAACCGGCTAATTCTAGGAATAATCCAGCTACTGTATCACTTTCTCCTTTTACCTCATCAAAAAATGTAGTGGGGAGCTCCAAATGATTACACAAATCAATAATAGGTGTTTTGCCCTCTAGGATATAATGATAGGGATCGATTGTTTTAATAGTAGATTCTTCTTCATCAAATTCGTCTTTGATGTCCCCTACAATTTCTTCTAAAATATCTTCCAAAGTAATAATACCACTGGTTCCCCCAAACTCATCTACTACAATAGCAAAATGAATTCTTTTGGTTTGAAACTCTTTTAATAAATCTTCAATCATTTTTTGTTCGTGAACAAAATAAGCAGGTCTAATCAAACTATGCCAATTAAAGCTAGCATCTTTTTGCAAGTGTGGAAGCACATCTTTTGTATGAATCATACCAGCAATAGAATCTAAATCTTCTTTGTATACCGGGAATCTACTGTAATTATATTCTTTGATATTATTGAGTAAATCGTGAAAAGAAATGGTCTCATCTACCCCGTATACATCCAAACGGGTTTTCATAATTTGCTTAACAGTGATATTGCCAAATTTGACAATTCCTTTTAAAATTTTCTTTTCATTCTCTTGTTGATTAGGAGAAGTAGTTAAATCAATAGCGTGATCCAATTCTTCAATACTATAAGAGCTACCTGAATTATTTTTTGCTAATTTATTTTCAATAATATTGGTATACTTCACCATCCAAGCACTTGGTCGAGCAAAAAGGAAATACACTAATTGTATGACCAGTCCAAAATCTTGAGCGAATCTGATATTATTTTGAGTGGCCATTACCTTGGGCATAATTTCTCCAAAAAACAATAACATTAAAGTAACTGCAAGCACTTTGACAATAAATTCAAATCCAGGAATAGGAATTTGATCAAAAATAAATGCATGATCAATTAAAATATTTGCAATTAAAATGATGCAGATATTGATAAAACTATTTGCTATTAACATAGAAGTTAATAATTTCTTAGGATCATCTAATAGCAAAACAATTCTTTTTAATGGAGCATGTTTTTTTGATTTTAATACTTGTAAATCTTTATAAGAAAGTGAGAAAAATGCAACTTCAGATCCTGCAATCACAAAAGAAAAAAACAACAATACAAACATCAATAATACGAGTCCCGCATCGTCTTGAATTTTAGCGAGATCAAAATAAGTAGAGGATGAAATAGTTAAAAGTCCCGAGTGATAGTCCAATGGAGTATTCATTTATAACCGAAAGTTACTATATTTTTTTAAAATCAGATTGTAAGAACTCGTTAAGCAACTTAGGGAAGGCTAATTTTTGCAATTGCTTAACGCTTACCCAGTTGGCTTTGGAAAGTTTGGCAGGAATAGTTTTTAATGGAACCACAATAAACCTCGCCTGAATGGTTTGGTGGGTTAATTGCTGCTTATAAGGAGAGAAAATACGAATGCCTGATTGATCAATAGCCTTAGCGGAAATGGTTAATTGTGTTTTTAGCACATGCATAATGGAATCTTCAGATAATGGCAAAAACCCGTCTTGTTCAATTAAATAGAACTGATGTAAATCCTGCCAGATATCCTTGCCGGTTCTTTTTTGAATGAACCAACTATGTTTGTATTCAAAACAGTAAAAATCAAAATTCCTTTTCTTTTTTTGAATCGATTTTATTTTTACAGGTAGTTGATTGACTTTATTCAATGAAAAAGCTACGCATTTATTTTGTAAAACACAATCATTGCAATTGGGTAATGCTGGCTTACAAATAGTTGCACCAAAATCCATAATCGCTTGATTGTATTGGCCTGGATATTTTTTGGATAAGTTGTGATGGGCCAACTCTTTAAACTGCAATAAGCCTTCCTTGGAATCAGTGGGAGTTTCAATACCATAAAATCTTGCCAAAACCCTATAAACATTGCCATCTACAACAGCATGAGGTAAATTAAATGCAAAAGAAGCAATCGCGCTAGCGGTATAAGGACCAATTCCTTTTAAAGCGATCAATTCTGCAAAGGTGGATGGAAAAACTCCTTTGAAATGTTGTACAATCCACTTTGATGTAAACAACATGTTTCTACATCGATTATAATAGCCAAGGCCCTCCCATAATTTAAATACTTTTTCTTCTTTGGCTTTTGCTAAATCAAAAATAGTGGGGAAATGATGGATGAATTTTTCGTAATAAGCCCTGCCCTGTTCTACCCTGGTTTGTTGTAGAATAATTTCACTTAGCCAGATTTTATAAGGATTTTTTTCGCCCTTCCATGGCATCACTCGATCATTTTGATCTTTGTCCCATGCCAATAAGAGGTCGGTGAATTGTTTTGCCATCGAAATGTAAAAATCGAATAAAAACACGAAGTTTAATTAGAACCACCCCTTTTTTGTTGTTTATAAATGATATTTATTTTATATATTAAATTAAAATATGTGTATTTAGCTTAAATTATGCATTAAAATGAATAAAAAAATAGAATATAGTTGTAAAAAGCTAAAAATTGATTTATTTTTAAGACTGAAACCCCAAAACCCAACTCATGAGAAAATCTGATTTAATCAATCAAATCTCTGAAAAAACAGGAATACCTAAAGTGGATGTTTTAGTGACTTTAGAAACCATGTTTAAGGAAGTAAAAGAAAACTTGTCAAACGGCCAGAACATCTATATTCGTGGCTTTGGCAGCTTTATTACTAAGAAAAGAGCCGCAAAGATTGGGCGTAACATTAAGAAGAATATTGCGGTAGAAATTCCTGAACATTTTATTCCTGCATTCAAACCTGCAAAAGAATTTGTAAACGACGTGAAAAGCAAACGTAAGTAATTACCTTTGCCCGAAATTGTCTTACATTGAAAAAACCTCAAGTTTTTGTAGTAATTATTGCCCTTATTTTATTGGGTTTGCTCTATTTTGTAGCTCCCAGAACTACCATCGACCAAAAATCTTTATCAGGCAATTCAACTGAAAATCAATCAGTTACGAATCAATCAATTATCAATGATGCCAAAACTAGCTTAAGTGCAGAATTTAAAATTGCAATATTAAGCCTTGAAAATCAGTTAAGTAGATCAAAAAACGCTGCTGATAGCTTAGAATACACCATCAAATTAGCTAAATTTTGGGCGGACTCTGCAAATAGTCTAAGCCCTTATTTATATTATACTTACAGTGCCGCTTTGTTGGAAAATTCTGAAAAAAGCCTCACTTTTGCAGCCCAGCGGTTGATTGATAACTTAATCAATCCGGAAGCACCACCAGCCCTTCTTCCATGGATGGCAGGTAATGCAAAAGTTCTTTTAGAGAAAGCATTGGAAATCAATCCCAATAACGATAGTGCCATCATCAATTTAGGCGCCTGTTATTTATTTGGAAATATTTCAGACAATCCTATGCAAGGAATATTGAAAGTAAAAGAAGTAGTGGATAAAAATCCTCAAAATTCTTACGGTCAGTTTATACTTGCACTAGGTGGCAAAAAATCTGGTCAATATGACAAAGCCATTGAAAGATTGCTTATTGTAGTGTCCTTGCAACCATCTAATTTGGAAGCCATGGTCCACTTAGCTGAATGTTATGAATTAGCCAATCAAAAAGAAGATGCCATCCAGTGGTACACCAAGGTCAAAAACTTGGTCAATATTCCTGATGCAAAAGAAGCTATCTCTAAGAGAATTAAAGAACTAAAGAAATAAAATTTTTAATAACAAAAATTATCGGACATGCCTTGTGGTAAAAAAAGAAAGCGTCATAAGATTGCTACACACAAAAGAAAAAAACGTTTAAGAAAGAATCGTCATAAGAAGAAGAATAAATAGTTCTTATATGATACTAGCGTATTTCAACAAGTGATACGCTAGTATTCTTTTTAATTTGCAGGCCACCTTTCTACTTAGCAACTTTACTTTACCTTTTCCTTCCTTCGTAAAGTGGTCCTGTTTCATCAAATGATAAAACATTGTATACGCTAGATTCTAGCGTGCACGCTGTTGTTTAAAAGTTGCTATAAGTGAACAAAGAATTAATTATTAACAGTGCTGCTGATGGGGTAGAAATTGCCTTATTGGAAGACAAGAAGTTGGTAGAAATACACAACGAAAAAATGGATGCCCGTTGGGCTGTGGGAGATTTATATCTTGGAAAAGTAAAAAAAATTATTCCAGGATTAAATGCGGCATTTGTGGATGTAGGCTTTGAAAAAGATGCTTTCTTACATTATACAGATTTGAGCCCCTATGTAAAATCAATTATTCAATTTACGCATCATGCAGTAAATGACAATAACAACTCATTTGATTTTACTAAGTTTGAAACTGCTCCAGAAATAGTTAAAACGGGAAAAATTAGTGAGGTCTTAAATGGCAAACCCAGTATTATGGTTCAGATCTTAAAAGAACCCATTGCTGCAAAAGGCCCAAGACTAACTTGTGAATTGTCTTTAGCTGGTAGATTTGTTGTACTCACGCCATTCAATGATATGGTAGCGGTATCTAAAAAAATTCATAGCGGTGAAGAGCGAAAGCGTTTACAAAAAATCATAGAAGCAATTAAGCCAAAGAATTTTGGCGTCATCGTAAGAACAGCTGCAGAAGGTCAAAGCACTGCCGAATTGCATGAAGACTTACTAAGTTTAATTGCCAATTGGACCAGTATTCAAAAGAATTTAAAAGACGCAGTTGCTCCAACGCGTATTTTAAGTGAAGAATCTAAAACCAATAGTATACTAAGAGATTTATTGAACGAAGACTTTAATAAAATTGTGGTGAATGATAAAAAAGTATATGATCATACTTTGAATTATTTACAAAGAATCGCGCCACAAAAAATAAATATACTAAGCTTGCACAATACCGATAATGATATTTTTGATCAGTATGGTATTACCAAGCAAGTGAAATCGGGTTTTGGAAAAACAGTGAATCTTCCTAGTGGGGCTTACTTAATTATAGAACATACGGAAGCATTGCATGTCATTGATGTGAACTCTGGATTTAAAAGCGTCAGCAATAACCAAGAAGAAAATGCACTGCAGACCAATATGGAAGCTGCAGAAGAGATTGCTAGACAATTAAGACTAAGAGACTTAGGCGGCATCATTGTGATTGACTTCATTGATATGAAACTTCCTGAGAACAAAAAGAAAGTGCAAGAAGCTTTAGAAGGTTTTATGAAAACGGATAGAGCAAGACATACCGTGTTGCCAATTTCCAAGTTTGGTTTGTTACAAGCCACCAGACAAAGAATCAGACCAGAAGTCAATATCAATACCTCAGAAGATTGTCCAGCATGTAACGGTACAGGTAAAATTACTTCTACACTATTGTTAGAAGATGAAATGGAAAAGAAACTAGCTTATTTAGCCACTCACGGCCACAAATCGCTGGTTTTATTGGTACACCCTATCATTCATTCACATTTAACCAAGGGCTTGTTTTCGAGTATTCTAAAGCGCTGGAAAAAGAAGTATAAGATTAAATTAAAATCACAAGCATCTACTGCAAGTCATTTGGTTCAATATCAATTTTTAGATAGCCATCAAGAGCCTATAGTATTATAATCCCAAAATAGGATCCATCCATAAACCAAGAATCAATTCAACTTCATTACTTCAGGATAATTTAACATGGAACGCATAAAAAAGGCCCCAAATACTCGGGGCCTTTTTAAGTATATAAACCTGTGTTTTACTTTCTTTGTAAAGTCAAAGTATTCACACCGTAGTCGGTAGAACCATACTTTAAACCAATCTTTAAGCCAATATAACCAGTACAAGAGAATACATATCCGTTTGTACCAGTACTTGGGATGTATGCACTTGTTTTTTGACCATAATCAGCGAAGATTACATTGTTGGTTGCTAATTTAGCAGCACCTGTTGCAGGGTCAACATTGATGATCAAATCAGCTAATTTATCACCATAAGCAGGGTTAGGCCATACTTCAGAGATATTGATTTGGTTAGCACCTGGACCATCTGTAACTTTTACAACATCACCAGCAGACCAGTCAGCCCAGTCATCTTGTACTACAGTGTACAGACCAGTCATACCACCTGTAAATGGACAAACCACAAAAGCTGTCCAACGCATACAAGCCTTATAACCAGCTGCTGATTCTAATGCACCAAGCGTATTAGAAATATCAAAAGTTCTACCATCTTCTGTTACTACTTGGTGATAGAAAGTATAGAACTGACCTGGAGCGAATAAAGCTGCAGTAGTTGTACCATAGGCTTTAGCAATTTCAGCACCTGTAGCAGAAATGGTAGTAGTACCATTCATTGGAACTGTTTTTACCAATTTCCATGCTTTAGGATCAGCAGAAGATCCTTTGAATACATATAGTTTTACTTCTTTGATTTTTACTCCATTATCATATGGATCAATCTTTACCCCTACTGATGAACCATCAATCGAAGCAAAGTTTAAGTTAGCGTTAATAGAAGAGTTTAAGGTAACATATGCGCCCTTCCCTAAGTTATTAACGTCAACAAATGGATTATTAAGTGCAAGGTCATCTTTTTGACAAGACGAAACCAATGCCGTAAAGGCAATTGCAATTAATATTTTATTGAATATTTTTTTCATTGTTGTCAAATTTATTAATTGATGAAATTATCTGCGTTATTATCCCAGAATACTTTTTCTGCTTTAGCACCCAAAGTTTTCTGCGCTGGTGCATTCAAGTTCCTGTTAATAAATACTGAAGGATAGTAAAGTGAACGGGCAAAGAATCCTGGATTAATTGCCAATGTTGGTTGCATATTCTTTGGATAACCCGTTAAACGGTATGCATTGTATGCTTCCCAACCATTACCCCAAGTAGATAAATAATATTCTTTCATGATAATTGCCAACTTTGCTTCATCTGATGTTGCCGCATCGAAAGAAGCTAATACTAAATCTACATAGTTAGCAATTGTTGCAGAAGTGGCAGCATAAGTAGCACTAGGAGTTACACCTACTGTTGCAGGGAATCCAGTTACCTTAGCCATATTATTTTCTATAGCAGTTTTTAAACTAGCTCTTGCAGCAGTCATCCCACCAGTGATTACACCAGTTGCAGCAGCTTCTGCTAACTTAAAGTGCGTGAACTCTGAGTTCCAGATAGGTAAAATACCAGCGCCTTTACCACCTACTTCTAATCCAACTTTTGTATTTTGGTTTTCATCAAATAAACCACCCGCTGGGTAAACGCCCCAAGTTGTTCTGAAAGAACCATCTGGAGGTGTACCGCTATTGTCACCATGGTCACGACCCCAATAACCTGTTCCGATATAACAGAAAGGTTGTTCAGCAGCATAATGCGCTGGTCTTGGGAAAGTAATACATGTTAAAGTAATTTCATTCACGTTAGCACCAGAAGTGTTTTGACGATAGAAATAATAGCGTTGTCTAGGATCTAAAGTTGTACCTCTAGCACCTGAAACTGTTCCGCCATTTTTCTCCGCTACCACAGCCCACATAAACCAATCTCCCAAATATTCACCAACAGCACCTGCGGCATTGTAGTTGCTCGCATAATCTGGGTGACGAGAATCTGGAGAAGTTCTGTTAGAACCGTATTTAAAGTTGAAATCCCCAGAAGCAGTCTTGATTAAATCACCAGCAGTTACCAATGCTTGAATTTTAGCAGCAGCACTTGGATCTACTTTACGTGTTTGCATTAACAATTTAAACTTCATTGTTTTAGCAGCAGTGATCCATTTTGCTGAACTATTGCCATAATATAAATCATTCGCAACATTAGCACTAGTTTTACCAAAATCTACAATCGCGTCATCTAAGATAGCAATGGCTGCAGCATATACAGCAGCACCTTTGTCTACCTTTGGATTAGGATTTTCAATACCCAATTCTGCTTCTGTCCAAGGGATATCACCAAATGCATCCACCATTGTTGCCAAAGCATAGGCTTTGAAAAACTTAGCCATACCAGATGCTCTAAACTTATTTTGTTTTTGAGCCAATGGAATAATGGCATTCGCATTCTTGATAATGCTTGTATAACCTGTAGACCAAAGTCCATCAGATGTGCCAGGTGAGTATGCGTTAGAATAAAGAGGGCCAAACATAGTTTGTTGTCTAGTTAACTGACCTCCTAAATTAGACGCATCGTCGAAGAAACCTGTGAATGATAACTGCACCTGATTCAACAATAAGTCAACATCAGCAGTATTCACAGAAGGGGCATTTGGATTCTCCAAAAGAGCATCCAACTCCTTGTTACAAGCAACCGTAGTTGAAAATAACGCTAGGATTACTATAATTTTAAAATATTTCATATTCTTTTCTTTTTACTTAGTTAGTATTAAAAGGTTACTCTTACACTTACACCCATTCTACGAGCAGAAGGACCAGTGATAAATTCTAAACCCTTACCATTGCCCACTCCTAAACCATTTGTTTCAGGATCGAAGTTCATGTATTTAGGGAAGTTAGGTGCATAATACCAAAGGTTGCTACCATTTGCAGTAATTGACAAGCTACCAAATGGTGTTTTGCTCAATAACTTCTCAGGTAATGCATAAGAGATAGACATATCTCTTAATCTTACTACAGTTGCATCAAAAATACCTGCTTGGTCTGGACCAAATACGTTATTGAAGTAACCTTGAGTAGCACTGATTTGGATATTATTTGGAGTACCATCTGCCTTCACACCAGGTAAAATATATGGTGCAGCACGATCAAACTCTGTATCTTTTGTAACCCCTCTAGCCAATAAAGATCTAGCAGTTGAAGAGTACATATCACCACCACATGTGTAATCTACTTGGAATCTAAATGTGAATGATTTATATGAAACACTGTTGATACCAGAAACTCTGTACTTAGGGTTTGGATCACCGATAATTCCAATGGTAGTAGAAGCTAAATAATCACCACCCGCACCTACTAATAATTGACCATCTGCAGCTCTTTGGAATTGATATCCTTTCATAATACCTAAAGGTTGACCATTGATCGCAAAGTTACCTAAAGTTGTATAACCAGCATAAACGATTTCTTTTAAGTCAGAAGGGATATCAGATACCAATGATTGATTCAATGTATAGTTACCTGTAACTTCCCATACCCAATCTTGGTTTCTGATAATTTTGTACGCTAATTGAGCTTCAATACCCTTATTGGTTACTTTACCTGCATTGATTTGCTGAGAAGTATAACCAGTTGAAGGATCCAAATCTCTATTCAAGATTTGATCATTAGATACTCTTTGGTATAAAGTGATATCTGTGCTCAATCTACTTTGGAAGAATTTACCTTCAATACCAGTTTCCGTCTCTGCCATCAACTCAGGCTTTAAGTTTGGATTGGGTAAGAAGTTAGGGATATTGTTTGTATTAATTACTGCACCAGAAGCTGTTACAAAGTTTCTTGTAGAAATACTTAAAGCAGATCTTGTAGAATAAGGACCAGGGAAGTTCGCAGCAGTTGAATAACCTAAACGAACTTTTAAGTAATTCACATTCTTTTTATTTCTTAAGAAATCAAAAGCTTCAGTAGCAATAAATGATCCACTAATATTTGGATAGAAAACGCTTCTATTTGCAGCTTCTAAAGTTGAAGTCCAGCTATTTCTACCACCCACCACTAAGTAAGCATACTGCTTGTAGCCTAAAGTAGCAGAAGTAAATGCACCAATAGAAAGGTTTCTTGTTTTGAAATCCATATCAGCACCTGCTTCGTTAACGATATCGTGTGTAATGAAGTTAGTGTGATCTAATAGACCAAATACCAATTGCTCTTTACTAGTTACACCCATTTGATTGTAACTTAAATCTCTAGAGTTGATACCAGCTAATACATCTAAATTGAAATCATTATTGATATCAGTTTTATATGTAGTCGTTAATGTATGATCTAAGATGGCATTGTTACCAGTAGATGTTCTCATGAAACCTTGAGGATAATAAGTACCTCCTTTGTTTTGAGCATATAATTGGTAGTTAGAATAGTTATCATAACCAAAACGGTATTGAACTTTCATTTTACTGCTTAAATCATAGTTTGCAGAAATCTGACCATAGTTTCTGCTTACTTTATCTCTAGTGAATGAGTTTTTCAAAGTCCAACGAGGGTTTTGAATATCATTACCACCTCTATAGTATACATGAGAACCGTCAATTGGGTTCTGGTATTCTAAGCCCATTAAATCCACCGCAGTTGGGGTATACATTACGTCACCATATAAAGATGGGTTAGACGCAGTAGAACCAAATGAAGGAGAAGTTGGAGGAGACATTACATCTGTTTGAACATGGTTGAAAGTACCATTTAAAGTTAACTTATTAGTTAATTTCATAGTACCACCCATAGAGATATTGTTCTTAATAGAACCGTTACCTTCTACGAAACCTTGGTCATCTGTGTAACCATAGTTAATATTATAGTTTACATTTTGAGCAGAACCTGCAAAGTTTACTGAAGTATTTTTAGAAGTTCCGTTACGGAAAAATCTAGATACACTATTGTAATACTTAAATTCATAATCATTGTTTCCTACATATTCAGGGAATGCAGCATTTAAAGCAGCACGGCTATAAGGATGTGCCACTTTTGCAGCAGGTGTGGTAAACTTAGCTCCCCAGTTAGAGAAGAAAGCTAAACCTAAACTCAAGTCAAAACCACCACCATAAGATTCGTTGTATTCTGGTAAGTTAGCAACTTGGTTCACTGAATAAGACTGTGTTACAGTTACTTCATTTTTCTTTCTAGTCTTTTGAGTAGATCCGTTCTTAGTAGTTACTAAGATTACACCATTTCTACCTAATTCACCATATAGTGTAGTCGCACTCAAACCTTTCAATACGTCGATAGACTCAACGTTGTTTGGATCTAAGTCTAAGAAACGGCTAGGAGTATTGTTACCATAAGTAAAGTTAGCTTGTTGGTTCGTACCACCATCAAAAGGTACACCATCCACAACCCATAAAGGTTGAGAGTTACCAGAGATCGTACTTACCGCACGAATTACCACGTTTGTACCAGAACCAGATAAACCACTTGTATTCAAGATGTTTACACCCGGCGCTTTACCGTTTAACAAACGAGCGATATCAATTTCAGGTTTTTGTTCTAAATCTTTTTTACCAATAGAAGAAACCGCATATCCTAATGCTTTCTTTTCTTTCTTGATACCTAACGCCGTTACAACCACCTCACTTAAATCTTCTTTCAAAGACTTTAATGTGAAATTAGTTACAGCTTGTGAAGCAGCTTCTTTCTTTTCGAAGCCTACACTTGTTACTGTTAAAACAGCTCCAGTCTTCACACTAATTCTGAAAGCACCATTTGCATCAGAAAGTGTTCTGTTTTTTGATGCACTTTTCTCCGTGATAACAGCACCTTCAACTGGTGAACCTTTTTCGTCAGTTACTTTACCAGTTACAGTTGTGTTTTGAGCGATTGCCGCTTGGAAAGAGAAAAACGCAACAAACAAACACCATAATAGTTTTTTTCTCATGTTGTTGTTTAAATTATAGTTAAAAAAATGTCCTTTTTTGAGAACATACATGATAAATTTAGGAAAAAATTTATAAAAATTTAACTAAACCGTAACAATTTATTCTTTTTTTCGTAATTCATATTATATTTTTATTTAATATGAATTATTTATTAATCCTAATAAATTGATTAACAATTATTTAATATGATAAAAAATAATAATAACTAACGATAGCAAGTATAAAAAAAATTAAAACTTTTTTCGGGAAATACTTAAATCCAAAACCTTCCTTAGTCAGTATCTTTACTATATGAGCAAAGCCAAATCAGCCTTCTTTTGTAATAATTGTGGATATGAATCCACCAAATGGGTGGGTAAATGCCCTGCCTGCAATGAATGGAACACATTTACAGAAGAACTTATTGATGCAGGTAAAGAAAAAGAACTTGGCTGGGATGATTATCATAATCAACAAAAAGGTTCTGAATTAATTGCCATTAACGATGTAAACAGTACTTCAGAAAAAAGAATAGATAGTTCAGATATAGAATTGAACAGGGTTTTAGGTGGTGGAATTGTTTTAGGATCTATTGTTTTAGTAGCAGGTGAACCAGGTATTGGAAAGAGTACCTTGTTTTTGCAACAAGGTTTGATGATGAAAAATCAAACTGTTTTATATATCAGTGGTGAAGAAAGTATTCAGCAAATAAAAATGCGTGCTGATAGATTGAATTTAAAAAATGAACAGTTTTATTTACTTGCAGAAACACGCACAAATGCTATTTTTAAAGCGATCAAAAAATTAAAACCCACTGTGTTGATTGTAGATTCTATTCAAACTATTGAATCTAATTTAATTGAAGCAGGTGCAGGATCTGTCTCTCAAATCAAACAATGTGCTGCAGAGTTTCAAAGATTTGCAAAAGAAACGGGCACGCCTGTTTTCTTAATTGGCCATATTACTAAAGAAGGTTCCATTGCAGGTCCAAAAATTTTAGAACATATGGTGGATACTGTTTTACAATTTGAAGGAGACAGACATTATGCTTACAGAATGTTGCGTACATTAAAAAATAGATTCGGTGGAACAAGTGAATTAGGTATTTATGAAATGACGGGAGAAGGAATGAAAGTAGTTACCAATCCTTCTGCTTTTTTAATTGCACAAAGAAATGATTCACTCAGTGGAAGTGCTATTGCTGCAAGCATGGAAGGCATGCGTCCATTACTGATTGAAGTACAAGCCTTGGTGACTCAAAGTGTGTACGGCACTCCTCAAAGAACCGTAACAGGTTTCGATTTAAGAAGATTGCAATTATTATTAGCCGTATTAGAAAAACGCGGAGGATTTGCTTTTGGCATGAAAGATGTTTTTGTCAATATTGCAGGTGGATTAAAAATTGAAGATCCATCATTAGACCTTGCTGTCATTCTTGCATTACTATCTTCTTACGAAGATGTTCCATTGCCACAAGGTATTTGCTTTGCGGGTGAAGTAGGATTAAACGGAGAGATAAGAGCGGTGAATAGAATTCAACAAAGAATTGCTGAAGCAGAAAAATTAGGATTTGAAAAAATATTTATTTCTTCTTTTAATTTAAAAGGCATTGATATTAAAAAACATGCCATCGAAATTATTGCGATCGAAAGAGTAGATCAAGCGTATCAATTATTTTTCTAATTCATTTTATGCGGAATGTACATTCATACTTTGATGCTTTCGTGCATCTATGGTATCCGCATATATGTTTGCAATGTGGCACTGATCAATTAGACAAGCAAGATGTTTTGTGCGTACCTTGTATCAATAAACTACCTTACACTGACTTTGAAAATGAATGGAATAATCCCATACATAAAATATTTTGGGGAAGGGTTTCATTCTGTTACGCAAACGCTTTATTATTTTTTACAAAAGACAGTATTGTTCAGTTACTCATCACTGAATTAAAATACCAACAAAATAAAAAAGCAGCTTGGATGCTGGGTAGGTTGATGGGACATTATATGATGGAGCAAATGAAAACAGAACCCATAGACATTTTAATTCCTATTCCAATTAGTCCTTCCAAAAAGCATCAAAGAAAATACAATCAGGCACAATTAATTTGCAAAGGGATACAATCTGTCACCCAATTACCCATTATAGAAGATCTTTTAATTAAGCCCTACGAATCAGCTAGTCAAACACATAAAGACCGTATTAGAAGAATGGAAGCTATTGGCCAAAGTTTCCTGGTGGAACATCCTCATAAAATCAAGAATAAGCACCTGCTATTGGTGGATGATGTATTGACCACCGGTGCTACCATTGAGGCAGCTTGTACCGCCTTGTCTAACGCCGAATGGAAAAATATCAGTGTTTTTACTGCCACTTATACCATTTAGTCAACTTTTCTGCTTTTTTGATGTTAATTTGAGTATCCAATTAAACGCATTTTTATGAAACTATTATTAAGCATTATGTTATTTGCAGCAACTACTACATTAAGCGCACAAAGTATTCACAGCTTCACTGTAAAAAGTATCGACGGTAAGGATATCAAAATGTCTAGTTTCAAGGGCAAGAAAATTTTAATTGTCAATACGGCAAGCAAATGTGGCTATACCCCTCAATACGAATCATTAGAAAAAGTATACGAACAATACAAAGATAAATTGGTGATCATCGGCTTTCCATGCAATCAATTTGGTGGACAAGAGCCAGGATCTAATGAAGAGATTGTTGAGTTCTGTAAAAAGAATTATGGTGTAACATTCCCATTAGCTGATAAGGTAGATGTTAAAGGAACAAATACAGCAGCTATCTATCAATGGTTAACTCAAAAATCAAAAAATGGTGTTTTAGATGCTAGCATTAGCTGGAATTTTAATAAGTTTTTACTAGATGAGAATGGTAAAATGATTGCTTATTATCCAAGCAATGTTAAACCAGATAGCGAAGCCATTTTGAGCAACTTAAAGTAAGGCGCCTTGCATCAAAAGATGCAAATACTTTTCTACACATCAAAAACCGCACCGCGGTTTTTTCTTATCTTAGCTGCATGTTATTGCGAGAAGTAATAGGTCAAGAAAAACTACAACAACAATTGGTGGAGATGGTTCAGCATCAAAGGTTGAGTCATGCCATGTTGATGATGGGACCTGAAGGGTCAGGCGTTCTTCCATTGGCTATTGCATTTGCACAATACATAGTGAGTATCCCAAGAACATCGGAAGTAGTGGTGGATATGTTTGCCGATCCTTTATCAAATACATCCGATGTAAAAATTCCAGGACCCGACGAAATAGAACAACTTGCATCATATCAAAGGGCTGCTGCACTCATGCATCCAGATCTTCATTTTTCTTTTCCATCTATTTCAGAAAAGCCCGGACAAAAAAATTTAAGTTCCAATCATATTGAATCTTGGAGGGAATTTATCAATGGATATCCATACGGTAATGTTTTTGATTGGTTGCAATTTATAAAAGCAGATAATAAGCAAGGTAATATTAGCGCAGACGAGTGTAATGAAATCATTAAAAAATTATCTTTTAAGAGTTTTGAAAGTAATTACAAGGTGTTGGTAATGTGGATGCCAGAATATTTAGGAAAAGAAGGAAATAAATTATTAAAACTCATTGAAGAGCCTCCTGCAAATACTATTTTTATTCTAGTAGCTGCTTCAGAAGAAAATATTTTACCTACGATATTAAGTAGATGTCAACTAATTAGAGTGCCGAGATTGTCTTCTGCATCTATTGAAAAGGCCTTGATAGAAAGAGCAAAAATTGCTCCAGAAAAAGCAGCTCAGGTGGCATTGATGGCTGACGGTAATTATAGAGAAGCCTTACATTTATTACAACATAGTGATGCCGACTTTTTGGCTCAGATCCGTGAATGGCTCAATGCTATTTTAAAGAACGATCCAGTTGCTCAAGCAAAATGGGTGGAAGAAACCAGCAAAATGGGGAGAGAGCCTCAAAAGCAATTTTTGAAGTACTTCAATCACTTATTGGAGCAAAGTATTCGACTAAAAGTACTAGGGAAAGACCTGCATTTAGACACAGATTTGAAGGATTTTGCCTTAAGAATCAATAAAATTGCTGGGGTGGGTCAATTGGAGGCCATGATCAAAGAGCTTGACAAAGCCGTATACTATATTGAGCGCAATGCCAACCCAAAAATGCTATTTATGGCCTTGGGTATCAAGTTCTACCATATCATTCAGAACAAAACCTTAATTTTGACAGAAGGCTAGACTAGAAGAGCAGAGAAAAGGGTGTGCTAGCTTTAGGTATTTATCATTTTTAACAGTCTGAACTTATTATATATGGGATGTGGATCATGCGGAACTGGGAAACCAGGAGGTTGCCAAAGTAATGGCGGCTGTAGCACGGGAGGATGTAATAGATTAAATGTACATGATTGGTTGCGCGACTTGCCTATTGACGATGCAGAAAGTCAATGTAAGGTATTGGAAGTGAGCTTTAAACAAGGCAGCCGAAAAGAATTTTTTAGAAATCTTACTTTACAGCATTTTGAAAAAGGAGACTATGTTACCGTTGAAGGGGTAAATGGTTTTGATGTGGGCGAAGTGTCCATTACTGGAGAATTGGTGCGCATTCAAATGAAAAAACGCGGCGTGGATGAGTTTAGTGCCGAAATGAAGAAGATTGTAAGAGCAAGTAACGAAAGAGATATAGAAGCATTTAAAATAAGCAAGAGTAGAGAAGCAGATATCTTGGCAAGAAGCCGCACACATGCAAGTAACCTTAAATTAGCGATGAAGCTAAGCGAAGTGGAGCTTCAAGCAGATGGTAAAAAAGCTACTTTCTTTTATACAGCAGACGATAGAATTGACTTTAGAGAATTGATTAGAATTTTTGCTGGAGAATTCAAAGTGAAAGTAGAAATGCGACAAATAGGTATTAGACAAGAAGCTGCTAAATTGGGCGGCATTGGAAGTTGTGGGAGAGAATTGTGTTGTAGCACTTGGTTGCATGATTTTAAGAGTGTGAACACCACCGCTGCGCGTTACCAAAACCTTTCTATCAACCAAACTAAATTAAGTGGCCAATGTGGTCGTTTAAAATGTTGCTTGAATTTTGAACTAGATACCTACTTGGATGCTTTGCAAGACTTTCCTGATTATGCAGATACTTTACAAACTGCTATGGGTCAAGCATTTTTGATCAAGAAAGATATTTTCAAAAATCTCATGTGGTATACCCTACCAAATAATACAAAGCACTACCCTTTAACTTTGCAAAGAGTTAAAGAAATTAAGCGCTTAAATCAACAAGGTGTTGTTGTAGATGAATTACAAGCAGTTGAATTAACCAGCAATAAAGTAAAAGAGGTAGAGAATAGTTTTGTCGAATTGGTGGGTCAAATTAGCTTGAAGAGTTTGGAGAAAAACGATCGTAGAAGAAGAGATCAAAATAGAAATGATCGTCCTAACAATAATGGGCCAAGACCCAATAATAATGGACCAAGACCTAATAACAACGGAGCACGTCCTAATAATAATGGATCAATACCAAACAACAACGGAACAAGGCCTAACAATAACAGACCAAGACCCAATAATCGACCTCCACAAAACGATAACAACTAATCAATTTATTGATATAGTTTTTCTAATTGAGCGTTGGTAAAATCCATGAGGTTTTTTACATAGTTAGGAGAAAAATTAAATTCAATGCCTGCTGTTTGATACAATTCAGGTAAAGTTTTTGTGCCACCTAATGCTAATGAATTCATATAATTTTCTAAAGCAGCGTTTGGATTTTGTTGATATTGCATCCACATTCCAATCGCACCTAATTGTGCAATACCATATTCAATATAATAAAATGGCACTTCAAATAAATGTAATTGTCTTTGCCATCCAATAGCTCTAAATTCATCTAATCCAGTATAATCAATACTACCTGTAGAGAACTCATTTAAAATACTGGTCCATGTTTGAGTTCTTTCTTCAACAGTATGTGCAGGATGTTCATATACCCAATGTTGGAATTTATCAATTATAGCAATCCAAGGGAAAATAGTAATGGTTCTTTCCAATTGATGCTCTTTCGCTCTATTTAAATCTGCTTCGTTATCAAAAAAAGATTGCCAATGATCCATACTAAATAATTCCATAGACATACTTGCCACTTCGGCAATTTCCATTGGGTATTCTTTGAAAGCACTCAAGCTTAAATGATGTGATAAAAAACTATGAATTGCATGACCCCCTTCATGCACCATGGTGGTTACATCGCTCATTTGTCCAGCCGCATTCATAAAGATAAATGGTGCACCAGATTCTGCAAGTGGGCAGTTGTATCCTCCTGGAGCTTTTCCTTTTCTACTTTCTAAATCAAAATGTTTTAAAGCGTTCATTTTCTTTAAGCAATCAGCAAAAAAAGGATGCAACTGTTCAAAACAGGCTACAGATTTTTCATATAAATCTTTTCCATCTGTAAAGGGTCTTAATGGTTTTGTTCCAGCTGGCTCTGCTTCTGTATCCCAAGGTTTTAAAACTTCCAAACCTAGTTTTTGTTTTTTTCTAGCATAAATTTTATCAATCAATGGAAGCACATGTAATTTCACTGCTTCATGAAATTGATAACAATCTTCTTTGGTATAATCAAACCTACCTAATTCTACAAACTTATAATCTCTATAATTTTCAAAACCCGCATTAACCGCTACTTGATGTCTTTTTTGAATCAAGCTAGAAAACAAATCATGCATCGCAGTTTTATCTTCTAATCTTCTTTCTTGAATTTTTCGATACACCGACTCTCTTATATTTCTATCCTCACTTTCTAAAAACTGTGCGGCTTGTTGTAAAGTATATTCTTGGCCTTCATGGGTAATGGTCATTTTACCAGCAATCGCACCATATTGTTGTTGCATGACACTTAATTCGGCCTGAATAGCAATATTTTCTGTTCTAAATAAATCAATACTTTTTTGAACAGCTCTTAAATAAGTAAAATAAGTATCCTTATCTAAGGATTGGGTAAATGGGCAAGCCATTAGTTTTTTATTCAATGCATCTGCATAGGGTTGCATCTTGGGCTGAATCTCCATGCAAAAAAAGTTGAATGCTTCTTCCAAACTCTTATCGGTGGTATCGCAGGTCATTTTGATCTGTCTCCAACAAGCATCTTCACTAATAAATGCCTCTAATTCACTCAAATCTTTTAGCCATTTTTCAAGGCCCAATGCATCTTCGATTGGTCTATCGGATAACTCTTTAAAATACGGCTCCAGGCTTGCCCAATCGGTTAAAACAAAGTCTTTGGGAAGGTAATGATGGGCTAATTTTTGAATGTCTGCCGTTCTGAACATAAGATGAAATTTTAAATGGCAAATTTACTACTTTTACACACTTCAAAAAGATTTAAAGTGGCCGAAACAATACATTTATTACCGGATCATATAGCCAACCAAATTGCGGCAGGTGAAGTGATACAAAGACCAGCAAGTGCCGTAAAGGAATTGTTGGAAAATGCGGTAGATGCAGGTGCCACTAAAATTCAGCTCATCATCAATGACGCAGGTAAAGCTTTGATCCAGGTAATTGATAATGGCAAGGGCATGAGCCCATTAGATGCCCAAAACGCATTTGGAAGACATGCCACCAGTAAGATAAGTACCATCGAAGATTTATTTCAGATAAGAACCATGGGTTTTAGAGGTGAAGCCTTGGCCTCTATTGCAGCCGTTGCACAAGTACATTTAAAAACCAGAAGAGCAGAAGACGAAACGGGAACAGAAGTGTTTGTAGAAAACAGTAAAGTTGTTGAAACATCTGCTACTGCTTGTCCAGTGGGAACAAGTATCAGTATGAAGAATTTATTTTTCAATGTGCCGGCAAGAAGAAATTTTTTAAAAAGCAATGCTGCAGAATTAAAACATATTATTGAAGAATTTACAAGAGTTGCATTGGCTTTTCCTGAAATATTTTTTAGCTTCAATAATAATGGACAAGAAGTATTTCATTGGGAAGGAGGAAGTTTTAAACAAAGAGCTATACAAGTTTTAGGCAATCACTATAATGCCAAACTAGTAGCGGTAGGCGAACATACAGACTATTTAAATATAGCAGGATTTGTGGGCAAGCCAGAAACTGCTAAAAAAACAAGAAGCGATCAATACTTTTTTGTCAATAGAAGATTTATCAAAAGCGCCTACCTTCATCATGCTGTGGCGAATGCTTTTGAAGGATTAATTCCAAAAGAGAATTTTCCTAGTTATATTTTATATATCGATGTTGATCCTGCACAAGTAGATATCAATGTGCATCCTACCAAACAGGAAATTAAATTTGAAGATGATAAAATCATTTACGCATTTGTTCAAGCTGCAGTCAAGCATGCATTGGCACAATTTAGTATTGCGCCTTCTTTAGATTTTTCACTGGATGCATCAATTCAGAGCTTAGATGCAGTTCAACAACCTTTTACAGAAGAAAAACAACATGCTACAACAAGCAATAGTTTATACGCTGGATTTACACAAAAAAATCAAGCACATTTTATTCCAAAATCAAGTGGCAGCAAAGATAATGCACAATGGAAAGATTATTTCTCTACCATTCCAAGTGCTGAGCCCAATAATGAATACATTGTAAAACCTTCTTCGATGGGTTTTGCTGAAACAGAAAATAAATTATCCATTGTAGAAGACGCGCCTTTAATTCAAATACACAATACTTATATCATTGCTCCAGCCAATTCTGGTTTTTTAATGATCCACCAGCAATTAGCGCACGAGCGTATCTTGTATGAGAAATACCAAAAAGCAAGTTTGCAAGCACACGCTACTCAAAAAAGTTTATTTCCCGTAGTCTTAGAATTGAGTGCATCAGATGCTGCATTGCTAGAAGAAATCATTCCAGAATTAGCAATGATTGGATATGAATTAGAAAACTTTGGACCCAATAGTTTTGTAATTCAAGGAATTCCTGCAGATGTGGAATCAGGAAATGAAAAAAATGCGATTGAATTATTATTAGAGCAGTTTAAACACTTCAGTACAAACATACAATTTAGCAAGAGAGAGAAGTTAATTCGCTGCATGAGCAGACAAATGGCGATTAAAGCAGGAAAGGAATTAACCACATTAGAGATGAGGACTTTGATTGATGCTTTATGTGAATGTGACACACCTCAGGTAACAGCCACAGGTGCCCCAACCTACATCTCTCTAAACGAAGCTTATATCGATGGCCTGTTTACTCAATAACTACTATGTAGACTTCTTGATGGATTTCTATTGATAAATTGCTTATAAGGATCAATTACGCTTTGCAATCTCCACCAAATAAGCCTCTACCGCCCTTCTTACAGCAGCACTTGTTTTACTCAAATGATTGGCCACTAATACAGAGAAATATAATTTTTGCTGACGCTGCGTATAGATAAAACCACTTAAGGCGATTTGACCACCTAGGGTTCCTGTCTTTGCATACAAAGTGCCCGGGAAATTTTTATAATAGGCAGAAAGGGTTCCCTCTCCCCCTTTTTCAAAAATATTTTTAACCCTTGCTTCTCCAAACTTAGCTTGCATTTGTTTTAAAATAGCTATATAGTTTTCAGGGGTATTTAAATTGTATCTACTTAAACCACTTCCATCCGCCCAACGCATAGGTTGAGGTAAAAAAGTGAACTCTTGTTGAATCATACTGTCTACAAATGCTGCATCATCCATACGACCCAATAATTGCGCACTACTCATTAATACAATTTGTTCAGCATAGAAATTATCACTTCTACTCATCATGATTTTCAATAGAGTATCTGTTGGAACTGTTTTAATTGTTTTTTGAGCAAGAAGCGGAGTATAATGTAAAACTTGAATTGGCTTCACTAAACGCAAACTGTCATTCAATAATTGAATATCCTTTTCTGGATCTGTTATAAAAGGTACCTGAAAATATTTGGCACTATTTTTTTGAGCAGTAACAAAAAAATCGTTAGTTAATTTTTTCCTTGACCACTGCTTAGCTTTCACCTCCTCGAATTGAATGGCCTGATTTTTAAAAAAGCTAAATGGCTTTATTTGCAAGTTTTTGCCTTGCTCATAAAAGTGAACCACATTCCCATATATAGGCATTCTGGAACGCTCAGGTTGATAATCTTCTGTATAATCGTTCCAAGCCCAACCATCTCCCATACTTTCAAAGCGATCATTGGATTGAGTAGTGGCAATCAGCACTTGCTTATTGGTTTGTTGAATTAAATCAACAATAGGTTGATAAGTAAATTCAGGATGCAAAAAGCTTGGATCACCTTGAGGAAATAAAAATAAGGTATCTGCATTTTCTGCCATTTTCCATCCTGGTATAGAGTCGCCTAAAAATTGTAAACCAACATATGTGGCTAATATTTTTGTATTGCTTGCAGGTGTGTAATAATTATCACTTTGGTATTGATCAATCCATGTTCCCTTTGTGTCATTGTAAACGGCAATACCAACATGTGCACCTTTTAATGCAGTTGCATTCAATAAAGATCGCTGTGCTTTTTGTACTGCACAAGAACTTGAAAATAAAAGAACAAAAATAAATAATGAAATATACTGGGCAGTAATTACTCTCTTTCCAATGCTCTTAGCCATCTTTCTGGGATTTCGTTTTTTGAAGCTACTAAATAATCTTTATAACTACAAGGCGCCCATTCTTTATTGTGTAATTGCATCCACCATCTACCGGTGCTTTTGCTTTGTAGAAATTGTGTATCTATATCAGAAAATGCAATGTGAAATTCTTTAAATCTTTCTGTTGCAGACAAAGGAGATTCTTTCTTTCCTTTTTGTATACCATCAATAATATACCAAATCATTTGTGCTATTTGAATAGCAGACAAACCGTTGCGGTCTAGTTCTGCTTGGTATCCATATAGCCCAATGCTACTGGTTTTCCAACTCATACCAGCATACTGCATGAGTACACAAGCTTCTTCACCATTTAATCCATTGGGTGTAATAATATTGGCAGGGGCTTGCGCATTTTGAATAGCACTAATATCAAAACTCATCATATGACTATCACGAATCACAGGCTCCATTTCTTCTATGTCTTCTCTCACCACACCCAATCTAAAACAATCGAATCTTAATTTATCGATGGTCTCCAACATATGGGGATGCATGAAATAACTTTGAAAAGCAATATGTGCATAGTGATTCAAATGATTCGGTAATCCTGTAAATAATTCTTCTAAAAAATGATCTGCTGGTAGTCTAGCTTCAAGATCCAAATCAATTTTAGCATCTGTCACCACCGCATTCACTAAAGTAGGGATACTCGTATATGCGTGATACTGTGGTAATGTTAAATCATGAGATCCACCAATCACTACCACTTTTTTGTTTTGTAAAATCAATTCTGCAATCACTGTTCTCAAAGCAGCATAACTATCTTGTATGGTTTGCCCAATTTTAACGTTGCCTAAATCGGCGATAGTTACTTGTGCATGCCAATAATATAAAGCGTACAAAGCAGAACGAATTCCGTCTGCTGATGCATGATGATTTAAAGCATATCCTGCCCCTCTACATTCTCCTGCACCAATAATCACCATATCAGCATCGGAAATATCTGGCAATTGGGTTTCATATACTTTAATATGTTTACCTAATTGGGTATCCCTATAGCCTTCATCCTTAGAAAGTAGGTCTAAATTAACGGGTTGTAAAAAATCGGCAATAGAGCTCAAAGACATGTTGTGGCATTAACTCTATAATAACGACCAAAAATCTAAAACATTGCCTTGAAACTAAAAATTGTACCCTGGGGAGGGTTTTCGCTAATCAATAACTGAGATTGATGAAATTGAGCAATTTTCTTACATAAATACAAGCCCAAGCCAGTCCCTTTAGCAGATCTTGTATATTCGTTCCCCATTCTATAAAATTTATTGAATACGCGTTCTCTTTCTGCAAGAGGTATCCCTGGACCCTGATCTTTCACCTGTAGCAAGATTTCTTTGTCGTTTTGTTCTAAAACAATTTCAATAGGTGTATCAATAGGTGCATACTTATTCGCATTGTCTATCAAATTCTGTAAAAGCATTTGCATCAGCAAAGGCTCTGCAAACATCATCACTCCTTCTTGAATATGTGCAATAATTTTTCTTGTTGGAAATCTTTCTTCAAAAGATTTTACTACTCCTACAACAATTTCTGTGAGCTGAATAGATTGTTTATTTTGTTGATAATCTGCTAAATCTAATTGAGCAGCTAATAGTATATTATTACAGAGTGCATCCAAACGTTGAGTTTCTTTCAAAGAATTATTCAATAACTGTTTTTGTTGATCAGTTTGCAAATCTCTTTTTAATAAAGTTTCAATATTTAATTGAGTCACTGCGATGGGCGTTTTTAATTCATGCGTAACCGCCATCATAAAATTTTGCTGTTGATTCGAATACCTTAATTGTTTCACCAAAGATCTATATACAAAAATGGCGCCTAAAAAAAACAAGAATAGAAATGTAATACCCTCTCCTAAAAATTGTTTTCTTTTTCTTTCTTGATAATTTAATAGTTCTTGATATTGCAGTGTATTAGTACCAGGTGTAGCTTGTAATTTTTCTATCTTTATTTGCGTGATTTGATCATTTTGTTTTTCTAATGAAACATACCACCATATAAACGCAGCTACCATATAAGTCAAAAAAATCCAATAAATTATATTGACTAATTTTAATTTCATGGCTTCGCTTTTTCTACTCTTATGCCAGTAGTTAAAATATTTTGAAGTGGGTCTTCACGCATAATCTGCTGTATACTTACTTTAAAACTTCCTTTTGGTAATTTTAAAGGCTGGGTATTCATCAATACCCTATGATCATAAATATCATCCATTCCAGATCCTAACCATCCATTCATATCATCTGCTAAATTAATATTGATGGTTTGTTTTTGTATACTATCTTCAGCAGCTTGTGATGTTACTTGTAACCAAATATTTTTATAGTGATAGGCATTATGGTGTCTGATGACAAAAAACATATTGTACCTAGCGTTGGAATCTGCAATATTAAACTGGTATTGATTTACTTGCTTGCTAGACCATTGATGCTCTGGATAAGTAGTGGTTTGCTCATACAAGTCAATGGTTTGACAAGCTACCATGAATAATGTTACAAGAAGTATTAAATATGTTTTACTCCATAAGTTCATCTTATAAAACATTTAAAATTTGTTCTTTTGCTTTTTCTAGTTCATCCTTCATTAAAATCACTGCCTTTTGAATATCTACATCATTGGCTTTAGAACCTGTAGTATTTATCTCTCTTCCCATTTCTTGTAAAATAAAGGAAAGTTTTTTCCCTTTAGAAGGATCTTTCTCCAATAAAATGGAATTAAAATAAGCGCAATGATTGGTCAATCTTACACGTTCTTCAGAGATATCAATTTTTTCAATGTAGTAAATTAATTCTTGTTCCAATCTGTTAGCATCATATTTGTCAGCACCAATATGTTGCTCTAATTGCTTGATTAGATTTTCTTTTACTTTAGCCCTTCTAATAGGTTCAATTTTTTCAATAACAGCTTGCTGTGCAGAAATAGCTGCTACCCTTTCTGCCAAGTCTTTCTCAATAGATTTGCCTTCCTCTGCTCTATGCTTCATCAATAAATCAATCGCTTGATGTAATACACCAGCCAAAATCTTCCACTCTTCTTCTGTAAACACTTCATTGGTTGAAGCAACAACATCAGGCATTTTTAATAAAGTACTTAAAATATTCTCTTTGGTAATTCCTAATTCGTCCGCCAACTCCATGATGGGTTGATAATAAGACTTAGCTAATTCTTTATTGATGCTAATAGGTTTTGTAATCCCATTAGATTTAATTTGAATGGTACACTCCACACTGCCTCTTAAAATGGTCTCATTCAATTTATTTCTAATCTCTACCTCATACGGTTTTAATGGAGAGGGAATATTTAAACGAAGGTCAAATTGCTTTCCATTTAAAGACTTTACTTCGACAATAAATGTCTTTTCATTAAAATTGCTCTCCGCCCTACCGTATCCGGTCATTGAATATAACATAGTAATACCTATTTGTAAAAGTGCCTAAAGGTATTTAAAAATCTATACCTACCCAATTTCGCTTACTTAACTCATATTGGGCATAATCAAACTTATACAACTTGCCTGGGCGATGTGTAACATTTACTTCCATTTCGTTGGTATCCATTAACAAGCCCATACTTGCAAATTTTTTTCTAAAATTTCTTCTATCAAGCTGTGTCCCCAAAATAGCCTCATATACATTCTGCACCTGTCTCAAAGAGAATTTTTCAGGCAATAAGCTAAAAGCCAATGGATGCTCTTGAATTCTTTTTTGCAACCAGGCATAACACACATCCAAAATTTGCTTATGGTCAAATGCCATTTGGGTGATTTGACTTACAGTATGCCACTTAAGCTCATTTTCGTGAATTTTTAATTCCTCATGTTTGAAATCCAATAATGATGCATAAACGGTTGTAATGACTCTCCCTCCTGGGTGTCTATCCACTTTGCTAAAAGTATGCACTTGCTCCAAATAGACATTTTGCATACCAGTTCTTTCGAGTAAAACTCTATTAGCAGCATTATCCAAGTCTTCATTGGATTGAACCACATCTCCCAAAAGAGACAATTGGTCTTTGTATTGCTCTAAGTCACTTTTAATGAGCAATACTTTTAATTGGTTATCCGTAAAACCAAATATGACACAGTCCACCGTTAAAGGCACTGTTGGATAACCACTCACTAATAAAGCCGCATCCTTATTGGTAGGATTAATCATAGGCAATCAAGAAAATAATTGTTCTTGTTGCCAAAATACGAAATAAAAGAATAAAACAATTTGTATTTTAGCAGACATTTCCAATCATGTACAATAAAGAACAAATACAAGAGCTTCAAGCCGTTACCAAGGATTTCTTAAAAAACCCTCATCATATAGAATTAACTGCCTTAAAACAGGTGCTGCAATTTCACGAGTACCAATATTATGTGGTTGCTAATCCATTCATTAGTGATTTTGAATATGATCGTTTGTTTCAACAACTACTTCAAATAGAAGCAGCTCATCCAGATTTAATTAGTGCAGATTCCCCCAGCCAAAGAGTTGGCAATAGCTTGAATCAACAATTTGAGACCCTGCCACATTTGGTGCCCATGTTAAGCTTGGAGAATAGTTATGACGCGGATGATTTAAATGATTTTGATCGTAAAGCAAAAGAAGGAGCACAATTAGACAATATCAACTATTGTGTTGAACCCAAATTTGATGGTGCCAGTATTTCTTTGGTATATGAAAATGATATGTTAGTGAGGGCTTGCACTAGAGGAGATGGTGTGGCAGGTGAAGAAATTACCCAAAACATCAAACAAATCAGGTCTATTCCTTTAAGTATCCCCTTATCAAGCTATGGAATCCTGCAAATGGAAATTCGAGGTGAAGTGATCATGAGTAAAAAATCTTTTGATGATTTCAACCAAAAATTAATTGCCAAACAATTACCTCCTTTAGCCAATCCAAGAAATGCAGCTGCCGGAAGTCTTCGTATGAAGGATCCAAAAGAAGTAGCCGATAGAAATTTAGACGCGTTTATTTATCATATAAGTTTTTACACTTTACAAGCAGGTGTCAAAACCCCAGATTTATTAAAAACGCATAGTGGCTCTTTAGAGTTATTGTGGAATATGGGATTCAGATCACCCCAAAAAGAGAAAAAATTAATCTCCAATATTGAAGGCGTTATACAATTTTGTAAAGATTTTGAATTAGAGCGTGATCATTTGCCTTACGAAATAGATGGCCTAGTCATTAAGATCAACGATTTTGCTTTACAAGAAAAACTTGGTATGACATCGCATCATCCAAGATGGGCCATTGCCTATAAATTTAAAGCAAGACAGGCAACGACTATTTTAGAAAATGTAGAATTTCAAGTAGGTAGAACAGGCGCTGTTACCCCTGTTGCGAAACTGCAGCCTGTAGCGATTGGAGGAGTTACCGTATCAAGTATCTCCATGCACAATGAAGAATACATCAAAGAAAAAGATTTAAGATTAGGTGATACAGTAATCATAGAAAGAGCTGGAGATGTAATTCCTCAAATTGTTCAATCCATACCTTCCGTTAGAAAAGGAACAGAAAAAATTATTGAATTCCCTAGTACCTGTCCAGTATGTGATTATATTTTAGAAAAAGAAGAAACTGAAGCAGTATGGAGATGTAACAATCCAGCTTGTTCTGCTCAGATTATAGAACGCATGATCCATTTTGTAAGTAAGGACGCAATGGATATCAAAAGTTTTGGTGATGCCAATATTAGAAAGTTCTATGAATTGGGTTTATTGAAAAATATTCCACAGATCTATCAATTAGATTTTACACAAATAGGGCAACTAGAAGGTTTTGGTAAAAAAAGCGTTGATAATTTAATAGCAGCTATAGAAGCATCTAAGCAACAACCCTTATATAGATTAATCTATGCATTAGGTATTCGTTATGTGGGAGAGACTACTGCTAAAACTATTGCAAGTCAAATTCATCATATTTTAGATTTAGTAGCACTAACAGAAGAACAATTACAATCTTTTGAAGATGTAGGCGTAAAAGTTGCTAAGAGTATCAGACAATATTTTAGTGAGGAAAAGAATATTACATTAATCAAAGACTTGGAAAATTTAGGCTTAAATATGATTCAAACCAATGCAACTGCAGTAGATGGAAATTTATCTGGTTTGAATTTTTTATTTACAGGTACATTGACTCAATTAAAAAGAGCTGAAGCAGAAGCGATGGTGGAAGCTCGTGGCGGTCATATTCTAAGTGGTGTGAGTAGTAAATTAAATTACTTGGTAGTAGGCGAAGACGCAGGAAGTAAATTAGAAAAGGCCAAAAAAATAGCCTCAATAAAAATTATTTCAGAATTAGAGTTCGTAGCACTAATCAAATAAATTTAGAAAATAGAACAATGCCACCCGTTTATGGGGTGGCATTGAAAAATCATAAGAGGTTATAAAAAATATGATTATACTTTCTAAATCATGTTTTTTGACAACAAGTATTCTGCAATTTGCACTGCATTGGTTGCAGCGCCCTTGCGTAAGTTATCGCTCACAATCCACATGTTCAATGTCTTTGCTTGCGTTTCGTCTCTTCTTAAACGACCTACAAACACTTCATCTTTTTCATGCGCCCATAAAGGCATTGGATAAAATTGTGTAGCATCATCTTGTTGCACGATTACACCAGGAGCAGCAGTTAAAGCAGCAACTACATCTTTCATCTCAAATTCCTTTTCAAATTCTACATTCACGCTCTCACTATGACCTCCCATCACTGGAATTCTTACTGTGGTAGCAGTTACTTTGATAGAATCGTCTTGCATAATCTTGCAAGTCTCTTTTACCATTTTCATTTCCTCTTTAGTATATCCATTCTCTAAGAACACATCAATCTGTGGAATTGCGTTTAAATCAATCTGATACTTGTAGGCCATTTCTTGAGCAGAAAGGCTTTTTCCTGAACGCTCATTCATTAATTGGTCTACCGCTTGCTTACCTGTGCCTGTTACACTCTGATAAGTGCTCACTACTACTCTTTTAATTGTATACTTTGCGTGCAATGGTTGTAAAGCAACCACCATTTGAATAGTTGAACAGTTAGGATTAGCAATAATCATATCATCTGCAGTTAAGACAGAAGCGTTTACTTCAGGGACAACTAATTTTTTAGTGGGATCCATTCTCCATGCAGAAGAATTATCAATCACACGAATGCCTGCAGCAGCGTATTTAGGAGCCCATTCTGTTGAAGTACCTCCGCCAGCTGAAAATATAGCAACAGCAGGTTTGGCTGCAATACCTTCTTCCATGCCCACCACTTTGTATGCTTTTCCTTTAAACATCACTTCCTTACCCACAGAACGAGCAGATGCTACTGGGATTAATTCAGTTACTGGAAAATTTCTTTCCGCTAGTACTTGTAACATCTTTGTGCCCACTAGCCCTGTGGCACCAACTACTGCAACGCGCATTGTATATATATTATTCTTTAAAAAATTAAACTAACTCGATATCAAAATTCACTAACTGTACAAAAGATTGAACTCGTTCTTTAATATCATCTACATTAATTTCGGTTAATCTTTGTGTACCAAATTTCTCTACACAAAAACTTGCCATCGCACTTCCCAAAATAATAGCAGACTTCATATTTTCAAAAGAAATATCTTTTGTCCTTGCTAAGTGAGCAACAAAGCCACCCGCAAAAGTATCTCCCGCACCGGTTGGATCAAATACTTCCTCTAATGGCAATGCAGGAGCAAAGAAAACTTCATTCTCATGAAATAACAATGCACCATGTTCTCCTTTTTTAATAATCAAATATTTTGGACCCATGGTCATGATTTTCTTAGCAGCTTTCACTAAACTGTATTCACCACTTAATTGGCGTGCTTCACTATCATTCACTAATAATACATCTACCAAACTAATCGTATGCTTTAAATCATCCATCATAATTTCCATCCAGAAATTCATGGTATCCATTACAATTAATTTTGGACGATTTTTCATTTGTTTAATTACACTACTTTGCACTGCTGGAACCAAATTGCCCAACATTAAAATTTCACAATCTTGGTAGCTATCAGGAACGACTGGTTGGAAATTTTCTAAAACGTTCAATTGTGTATCCAATGTATCACGAGTGTTCATATCTAAATGATATTTACCACTCCAAAAAAATGTTTTCTCGTCTTTCTTAATTTGAACTCCTTCTAAAGTCACACCTCTGTTTGCAAGGGCGTCTAATTCTGATTGCGGGAAGTCTCCACCCACTACAGAAATTTGTTTAACAGGCGTAAAATTAGATGCACACCAAGCAATATAGGTTGCAGCACCGCCAATAATTTTATCACTTTTCCCGAAGGGAGTTTCTATAGCATCAAATGCCATTGATCCAACTACTACTAAAGACATGTATTTTGGTTTTTTTCAGCTGCGAAACTACGAATTTTTAACTGCTTGATAATCAGAAACTAACAAAAATGATAAAATTTTTAAAAAAGATTAGTATTTCATCGAGTTAAATTGATAGTTTTGTACTAACAAATCACTCAAAAAATTAGTTTTATGGCTAGGATCAAGACGGAAAAGAATATATCAAGAAAGGATATTATTGTTAGTAAAGCTGCCACATTATTTAGAGAAAAGGGATATAAAGCTGCCAGTATGCGTGATTTAGCAGAAGCCGTGGGGGTAGAAGCAGCTAGTTTATACAATCATATTAAATCAAAAAGCGAGTTATTACATGAATTGGTCTTTAATGTGGCCAACCGTTTTATGGTAAAATTAGATGAGATAGAATCTGAGAACATCAGTTCTTTAGAAAAAATGGAGAAGATTCTTCGTTTTCATATAGATGAAATGATCAATCATTATGAAGAAGTTTATGTGAATGATACCGAGTGGAAACACCTATCTGATCCTTATTTATCTAATTACCAAAATCAAAGAAGAGTTTATCGTAAACGTTTAGCTGCAATTATTGAAGAAGGCATTCGCAATAAAGAAATCAAAGCCATTGATGCCCCAACAGTTGTGTTGATATTTTTACATGCAGTAAGTGGTATTGAGAGCTGGCATAGATCTACCAAAAAAATTAGCGCCGAAGAACTAGAGCAAAACATGGTGACTATTTTGATTGATGGATTAAAGGCTACTAAATAAGCCATTTGCACTAACTTTGTGCATTAATACATAACAAGTGTCTGAAAAGAATTTTATTGATTACATCCGCATTTTTGCACACAGTGGGCATGGCGGTGCAGGATGTAGACATTTCCTAAGAAATAAATTAACTGCAAAGGGTGGACCTGATGGTGGGGATGGTGGACGTGGTGGTCATATCATATTAAGAGGTAATGCGCAATTATGGACCTTATTGCATTTGCGCTATTATAAAAATGTTATTGCAGACAACGGGGAAAATGGAAGTAAGAATAATTGCACTGGTAAAGATGGAAAAGATATTATAATTGAAGTTCCATTAGGCACTATAGCAAAAGATGAAGAGACAGGTGTGGTAGAAGCAGAGATCTTATATGATGGACAAGAGATTGTTTGGTTAAAAGGTGGTAGAGGTGGATTAGGAAATAGCAATTTTGCTACCGCCACTCAACAAGTTCCAGAATATGCTCAACCTGGAGAAGATGGAACTGAAGGTTGGAAACAAATTGAATTAAAAGTTTTAGCAGATGTTGGTTTGGTAGGATTTCCAAATGCAGGAAAATCAACTTTATTATCAACCATCACTGCTGCAAAACCAAAAATTGCCAATTACGCATTTACGACACTAACTCCTCAGTTAGGCATGGTAGCTTATAGAGATAATAGATCTTTCTGTATTGCAGATTTACCTGGAATCATTGAAGGTGCTGCAGAAGGAAAAGGGCTAGGACATAGGTTCTTAAGACATATCGAAAGGAACGCTGTGTTGTTATTTTTAATACCAGCAGATTCAAATGATCATAAAAAAGAATTCGAAATTTTAAAAAGCGAACTAGCTGCATTCAACCCAGAACTATTGCAAAAAGAATTTATCATTGCTATCAGTAAATCAGATTTACTAGATGATGAATTAAAAGAAGCGATTGAAAAAGAATTACC
>VFQT010000767.1_pt1 | contig 43498 bp, 34 predicted proteins | sample 3512381 | NCBI WGS metagenome assembly VFQT01 (sample SAMN10412376, study PRJNA504923) | tailings metagenome | isolation source: Relicate 2 Philex TSF3 active mining site | place: Philippines: Tuba, Benguet | collected 2017-08-29 | reverse complement strand
GGCCTTTCACGTTGGTCCGTCGACTGCGCCTCGTAGCGCCCCGTCCATGCGCCTCTCTCGAACCTGCCGCTGATCCGGCCCCGAAACGGAAATGCCAGCAGCGCCTTCACGATGATCGACGAGATTCTGTCTGTCTCCGGCTTGTAGACAGAGGCGCCTTCGAGCGTCCCGGTGAAACCGGACGTGCCGTCGAGGCGTCCGCCGAACCGCGCGGTCACCGTCGTGGTCTTGCGCGTCACCGTCAGACTTCCGCTGACAGAACCGTCACGGACCGTGAACTCGATCCGTCCGTCCTGCGACGTCGCGTCAGCCCCTTGAGCACCCGACGGCCAGACGTATCTCAAGGAGATCCTCCCGGCGAACGCGCCCTCCAGCGTATCACCGGGTCCGGGCTGCTTCGTGCCGGGCACGTAGGAGATCTTGTTGCTGCCGCCGAAGCAGTGCGTCTGCACGGCCATGCCCTGACCTTGCGGAAGAACACAAATCGCCTGCCAGACGCTCCTGTCGTCGTTTCGGACGTAGATCATGGCGTGGTGCTGGTCTGGCTTCGTATAGTTGATCAGCGTCGCCGGATTGCGCTCCATCATCAGTTGCGCCTGGGGGCGTAACGTGGCCTGCCACCGGTCGCCTCCGATGAGGTGTACGGGGCCGAACGTGTTCCAGGTCGCGATCTCCCGACCATGCGGTCCCGCGTTCGCGACGAAAATCATATAATGGCCAGCCACAAAATTCGGATACCCGATCACTCGAAGTGGCCACACACCACCAGGCTGACCGGCGAACTGCCGCGGATCAGGCGTGAAGGCATCCCACCGGCTGAACGTTCCGGGCTTGCCGACATCAGTTATGTTACGCGATCCGCCGAAACAGTTCGGGCGGGGCGTGACGCCCACAGGCAGCACGCAGACCGCCTGCCACGAGGTTGGATCCTCGCTCGCAGCGTAGATCTGGGCGAAGCCACCGGACGGTTTTGCGTAGTTGAGCAGGGCGGCCGGTTCGCGCTCGAGCCGCAGTCCGCTGTTCGGCATGAGGCTGGCAAGCCACCTGTCACCTGCCTGCAAGACGAGCGGCCCGTTGGTCTGCCACTCACTCACCGTCATCCCGATGGGATCGGCGTTGCCGACATAGATCATGTACCGGCCCGGGATGAAGCCGGACGGAGCCATGAGTGGCTGGATGCCCGCACGTGGCCGGAACGAGGTCCATTTGCTGCCCGGACCTTGCGCGGTCGCCGGGTAACTGGCCGCAACCAGAATGAGACCGGCGGCGAGGAAAGCGGACGCGACGATGCGAACCATCCGGCCAACGGCATCGCGCCAGCGCGCGCCTGAATGCATGAGGCTCTCCCTGAAAGGCGAGCCTTTATGAGATCAGATGTGTCCGTTCACGCGCCTTGACAGTAATCAACAATCGACTTGTCCTCAGCAAGCAGCCTCGGCACCGACAACCCGCAATCACGTTCCGACGCCGGCCGCTCCGCCAGGGTGTCAAACGCCATCGGGAACGACGGGGGTGCGGTTTTCAGCGGCTCTGCCGATGTGGTCGTTGCGGACGGCAACCGCTTCTCCCATATCCGATGCGCGAGGACCGCAACGCCTCGTACGGATCGATGCGCCGTGGCCTGGGAGTCTTCGCAGTGGGCGGCGATCCAGGGGATCGCCGCCGGTAGCAGACCGGCATGTAAGTGCCGACCGCAACGCTGTCCGAAGGCGCGGCCTCGCCACCGCACCGCCGTGCGCGCCCCACCCTGTCGGGGGCTGTGGTCAACGCTTGAGCGCCTCCATCATGGCTTCGAGAAGCGTGTCTGGCTCGTGCGCGCCGGACACGGCCACCCGGCGATTGAAGATGAAGAACGGCACACCGGTGATACCGTTCCGGCGGGCGTCCAGATCGGCCTCGGCGATACTTGCCTTGTCCTCGTCCGAAGCCAGATAGGCGACGAGCGCCGTGCGATCGAGACCGGCACGTGCCCCGATGTCGGCGAGCACTGTGAGATCGGCGATGACGGCGCCTTCCAGGAAGTAAGCCTTGAACAGTTCCTCCGCCGTCTCGTCCTCGCGCCCGTTCCGCGCGCCATAAGCGAGCAGGCGATGCGCATTGATCGTGTTCGGCTGCACCTTGATCGCATCGAAATCGAAATCGATCCCGACAGACGTGCCGACGCTCGCAACGCGGTCATAGGTTCGCTTGGCGCCGGGGCCGAACTTCATCTCGATATAAGCATGTCGCGAAATGCCCTCGATGGGCAGGTCGGGGTTGAGCTGGAACGGAAGCCAGCGCACGGCTGGCTTGGCCTCGTCGGGAAACTGTTCGGCATAAGTCCTGAGAGCAGACTCGAGCCGGCGCTTCCCGATGAAGCACCACGGTCAAACCACGTCCGAGACGATCTCGATCGTCAACTGGGGGCGTGCGGCGGCGGGGTCGGCGATCATGCCATCTCCTCGGTTATTCGAAGTTGCCGGTCGGGAGAGCAATCCGGGTAAAGTCCGCCCTCCGCGCCGGAAAATCATAGGCGATCCGCCGCCCGGACGCGAGCGCGACCGCATCTGGCGATCTGCGGAGCCGGCCCCGTGCTCGATGCGAGCGGCGTGCGACCCGGTCCGTTGTCGCCGACGTGCGCCGGCGAGGTGACGCAGGGCCCCACTCCGCGCAAAGTTGTATCACCTTGCTCCAAGCGTATCCCCGGGGATCGCGGTGCCGGCAGGAGGATGGAGGGCTCTATGTCTTTCGGACGACGACAAACCGCCATCGCGAGCAGGCGGCGCCGGATACACGCCATGGGAGGTTCCCGTCTTGGGTCCCATGCCGGCGTCGCCGCCCCTGCTTTACTGCGCCGACGGCGGCCCGATCGCCGCGACGTGTCTGCCGAGTGATGTCGCAGCTGCGCGCGTGGTTGTCCCGGATAAGGTCTCTCGCCTCAGTTTCCCTTGCCCGTCGGCACCTTGTTGAATGGCACGCCCTTGTCGACGCGGATGTCGGGCGGCAATCCCAGTACCCGCTCCGCGATTATGTTACGCATGATCTCGTCGGACCCGCCGGCGATGCGCGAAGACGGCGACGTCAGGAGCACCTGCTGAAACAGGCCGACCAACGGCGCGTATTTCGGATCGTTGATCGCACCGCCCTGCTCCAGAAGATCGATGGCAAAGCTCGCCATCGTCTGCAGCTTGGAAGCGACGACGAGCTTGCCGATGGACGATTCCGGCCCCGGGGTCTCGCCGCGCGAGAGAGCCGTCATGGTTCGGAAGTGCGAATATTTGAGGCCCCGGCTCATCACGTACCAGTCCGCGAGCTTCTCGCGTACCGCATCGTTGCGCAGCGCCGGGCCCTCCTCGAGCTCCACGGTCCGCGCGAGTTCCAGCACCTCGTCGACGTCGACGCCGGCACGCCCGCCGATCGTGTAGCGCTCGTTCATCAACGTGGTCAGCGACACCTTCCAGCCCTCGCCCACCGCACCGAGCCTTTGGCTGTCGGGAATACGCACGTCCGTGAAAAACACCTCGTTGAAGTGGGAGGCGCCGGAGATCTGCTTGATCGGCCGGATCTCGACACCGGGGGAACGCATGTCCAGGAAGAAGTAGGTCAAGCCGCTGTGCTTGGGCGCGTCGAAGTCGCTGCGGGTGACGATCACGCCGAAGTCACTGTAGTGCGCGCCGGAGGTCCAGATCTTCTGACCGTTGATGATCCACTCGTCACCCCGGCGCTCGGCGCGTGTGCGCAAAGCGGCGAGGTCCGACCCACCGGCTGGCTCTGAGAAGAGCTGGCACCAGATCTCCTCGCCCCTCAGCGCCTTGCGCGCGTAGCGATCCCGCTGCGCCTGCGTCCCCCACTTGCAGACCGTGGGCAGGCACATGCCCAGGCCGATATCGAAGATGCCGCGGGGAAAACCGAACTTCGCCTCCTCCTGGTCGTAGATGACCTGCTGGATGGTGGAGCCGCCCTGGCCACCCCACTCCTTGGGCCATGTTATGCCGGCGAAGCCCGCATCCGCCTTGCGGCCCTGCCAATCCTTGGCCGCCTGGATGAAGGCGGCATCCGCATCGCCCGCGCGGTAGAGCATGTTGCGGCCCTCGCGGCGCTGCGCGTTCTTCTCCAGGAAAGCGCGTGCCTTGGCACGATAGGCGGCTTCCTCGGGCGTATCGCTGAAATCCATGGCGCTTCCCTTCAGGCCGGAGCGTTGCTCGTCTCGAGCTGGGTGATGAGGCGGTCCTTCCACTTGCGCGCGCTGCCGAGCGTCACGCCCAGCATCTTCGAGCGGCGATAATGGAGGTGACAATCGAACGCCCAGGTGTAGCCCATGCCGCCGTGGACTTGGATGTTTTCCTTGGCGGCGAGGAAATACGCCTCGCTGGCGGCAACACGTGCGGCTGCCGCAGCCGCGGCCAGTTCCGGCGCGTCGTTCGCCAGCGCCCAGGCCCCGTAATAGGCATTCGATCGCGCCAGCTCGACGGCGACGTAGACGTCGGCGAGCTTGTGCTTGATCGCCTGGAACGACCCGATCGGCCGACCGAAGGCATAGCGCTCGAGCGCATAGTCGCGGGCCATTTCCAGCGCCATTTGTGCCCCGCCCACCTGCTCGAAGGCGAACAGGATCGCGGCCCGGTCCTCGATCCGGCGCAGAAGGCTCTCGCCCTCGCCCGGCCCGCCGAGTTGCTCGCAGACGACGCCCGAGAACGTGAGGCGGGCCTGCTTGCGGCTGGGATCGATGGTCTCGACCGCCTCACGCGTCACGCCGGACGCGGAGAGATCCACGATGAAGAGACCGGCCCCTCGCTCCGTCTGGGCTGCCACCACCGCGATATCGGCGATCGCACCATCGGGCACGGGCAGCTTTTCCCCGGCCAGCTGGCCACCACGCACGGATGCCGTCATGCGCCGCAGGCTCGCGCGGCCCGGTCCTTCGGCAACGGCCAGCGTGCCGATGAGACCGCCCGACGCCAAGCGCGGCAGCCATGTCTTGCGCTGCGCGTCACTCCCCGCGAGCCGGATTGCCTCAATGGCCAGATAGACGGACGAAGAGAAGGGAACAGGCGCCATGGCGCGGCCAAGTTCTTCGGCCAGAACGCACAAACCCAGATGGCCAAGGCCCGCACCGCCGACGTCCTCGGGCAGAGCCGCGCCGATCCAGCCCATCTCGCCCAGTGCCGCCCACAGCGCCTTGTCGTAGGCCGCATCGCTTTCGAGCACCGCCCGCACCGCTGTCGTCGGACACTTGTCGCCGAGGAATCGCCGCGCCTCGTCGCGCAACATCTTCAAGTCGTCGCTGAAATCGAAATTCATGTGTGTACCGCCCCGATCGCGCCGCAATGCATGCCGCCCGTCGGGAACAGCCGGGGTGCCGCATCGCGTTGCGTTCCTTTCACCGGCCGGCGGTTCGTCCGCAGCTCTGAGGCGAGAGGAACGCGCTTCCTCCTGTGTTGTGGCGATCAGTCGACCGCCGAACCGGATCGCTGTCAATCCGATTTCCGTGCAGCCAGTGCGAGACGCCGCAGCGTCTCGATCTCGTCGGGCAACGTGAGCTTGGCTTCGACGCGGGCGAGCGCCAGCCGGGAATGCCGGCGGGCGGCTTCGGCCAAGGCGTCGTCGCCCAGCCTCGCAAGCGCCGTCAACGCCTTCTGGAGGCGGATCATCACCTCGATCGTTCCCGCGCCGTCACGCGCGATGGCGGTAAAGGCGTCGTCGCAGAGATCGTCGATGCTGAGGGCGGGAACGGTGATGCGATCGAATTTCGTCTCACCGTCTTCGCCATCGCGCGGAGCGACGAAGCCGGCGAGCAGGCGCACCGTCGTGCCGATGATGTCGATCGCCGTGCCAGGATCGTTTACAGCTGGCGACAGCGCGCGTGCGGCAATTTCCGACAGCGCGACGAGACCGAATCTCGGATCCTCTTCGTAAACGCGGTCGTCGCCGATCGTGAAAGCGTCGGCGAGTTCCGAAATCGTCTCGTCGTCGACGTTGGCTGCCTGGGTCTGTCCTTCGGATACGACGTAGCCCAACGCCCGGTCCGGCGTCATGAACGTTCCCGGCAACGCGGCCACGGCAAAGCACGCATCCTGCGCTTCGCAGCAACGCTGCAGGCCGGCGACGTCGATATGCTGGACGTAGCCGATACGCCGCGACATCACGGGACGCCCGCGCTGGCCTGCATTTTTCGTCGCCGGCACCGCGTGCAGATATGGCGCCGCCCGCCTGCGCTCGAGCGCGTCCTGCGCCGCAGCCTCGACCCGGTCGATCACCGTACCCAGGCGGCCGAGACGAGCGATGTTGTCGGTCCAGCGGATGAAGGAAAGCAAGACCCAGCCGAGGATCCCCGCCGTCATCAGGAACAGGATGAGCCGCCCGGACGGCGCGTAGTAGCCCGTCTTGATCGCGACCAGGGCGATCACGCTGTAGATGAAAGCCGCGACGAAAGACGACAGTGCCGTTTTCGAGGCGTCGTCGGCGACGATCAGCGGAAAGACGCGCGGCGTCGCGGTGCCGCCGGCCGAGGCATACGCCGAAACCATCGAGGCGACCGCGAATGTCGCCACGCCCAGCATGCTGCTGGCGATGATCGACAGAAGTTTCTCGACCGTGTCGGTATCGATTTCGAGACCGGGCACGGCCGGGACGCGCGCGCCGATCCACGATGCCGACAAGGCCGCGAGAATGGCAGCGGCGCAGAAGCCCAACGGCCGCAACCACAACGTCTCACGATAGCGCCGCCACAGGAACTGTAACCGCGAAGGCATGTCCGGATCCCCCACGTTCGGCCACGCGCGGGCAATGCGCGCGACGAACAGAAAGATGCAGATGGCGCGCCATGCAACGCGAAGTCGCCGCGCCCCTTCACGCGCCGTCACCCGGTAGAGAACATGGCCCCCGTCCCCAAGTCCAGGCGCGGCTTCGCTCAGCCTCCGTTGCGGCGCTTCTCGGGGTGCAGCATCTTGCCGAGGATGTGCTCGTCGCGCCCGATGACATGAGCCGTCGACCCCACGATCAACGGATCGGGGCCGCGCACGACGGCACGATCGAGGCTGGGATAGTCGAGCTCGCTGAGGAAGTGCTGCATGGCATTGAGCCGCGCGCGCTTCTTGTCATCGGATTTGATGATCGTCCATGGTGCGTCGGCGGTATCGGTGTAGAAGAACATCGCCTCCTTCGCCTCGGTGTAATCGTCCCACTTGTCGAGGGACGCCATGTCGATGGGCGACAATTTCCACTGCTTGAGGGGGTCGGTCTTGCGCGACATGAAACGGCGCCGCTGCTCCTCTCGCGTCACCGAGAACCAGTACTTGAAGAGTCGGATCCCCGAGCGCACGAGCATTCGCTCGAGTTCGGGACACTGCCGCATGAATTCAAGATATTCGTTGGGCGTACAGAAGCCCATGACGCGCTCCACACCGGCGCGGTTGTACCAGGAGCGGTCGAAGAACACGATTTCGCCGGCAGCCGGCAGATGCTCGACATACCGTTGAAAATACCACTGCGTCCGCTCGCGCTCGGAAGGCTTCTCGAGTGCCACGACACGCGCGCCGCGCGGGTTCAGGTGCTCCATGAAGCGCTTGATGGTTCCGCCCTTGCCGGCGGCGTCACGGCCCTCGAACAGAACGACGATGCGCTCGCCGCTGTCCTTGATCCACTTCTGCGCCTTCAGCAGCTCGACCTGCAGCTCCCCCATGTGCGCTTCGTAGTCCTTGACCCTTATGCGCGTCTGATAGGGATATTCGCCCGTTTCGAAGGCCCGGCGTACGGCATCAGGATCGCGGCGGCGCTCGGCGGCCGAACGCTCCTGCGGGCTGGTCCCCCGGCTCTTGGCGACCGTACCGGCGACCGCTCCGTCATCCGCCTCGGACGGCAGCGGCTCCAGGCTCGGCGCCGTCGCGGGCCGCGCATCGGCAGCGGGGTCCGCCACTGCGGCAGCTGAGGTGTTCTCTTTCCCGCCGGGCAGCGATCTTACTTTTTCAGCAGTTACCGGCTTTGACGGCGATGCCATCGCGCTCCCCCAAATCGATCATTGAAACGGCAACGAGAGGCTACCCGTGCCATCAGGCGCGGCGCGACAGAGATCACGCGCGCAGGCGCGCGCCAGTCCTGCCATGCAGCGCAATATGCTGCCGTCTGGCGACCATTACGGACATTGACCGAAATCAAGCGCCCGAAGCGAAATCGTCAACCGTTGGAAACGCAAAAATAAGGGCCCGGTCGCGGCGATACGCGACCGGGCCCAAATCCGCCGGGACAACCGACGTCTCAGCCTTGGCGCTGCGCCCGTCCGAGCGCGAAGGCACCGGCACCCTCGCCGGCGATGCGCCCGAACACGGCGCCCGAGGTCAAGCCCGTGCCGCCGGGATAGTTGTGATAGAAGAGCCCGCCGACGAGTTCGCCCGCCGCGTAGAGGCCGGGAATCGAGTGACCGTCGGTATGCTCCACCTCGCATCCCGTGCTGATCTTGAGGCCACCGAACGTGAAGGTAAGGCCGCAGGTCACCTGATAGGCTTCGAACGGCGGCTCATCCAGAACGTTGGCCCAGTTCGACTTGGGAACGGCGAGGCCGCGTGTGCCGCGTCCGTCCTTGATCGCGGGATTGAAGGGCACGTCCGTCATCACGGCCGCGTTATAGGCCTTGATCTCGTCGAGCGCCGCCTTGGCGTCGACGCCCTCTAGCTTCGTGACCAGTTCCTCCAGCGTGTCCGCCGACACTTTCGTCATGCGCTTGATGCGGTACTCGCCGCGCAGCATGTGCAGAACCTTCTTGTCGAAGATCTGCCAGGCCATCATGTCCGGCTGGTCTTTGATGACGTGGCCGTATTTGGCGTAGGTGTAGTTGCGGAAGTCGTAGCCTTCGTCGACGAAGCGGCGGCCCGTCGCGTTCACCATGATACCCAGCGGATAGCTGTGCTTCTGGAAATTGTCGCCGACCGTGAGGTCGCCGAAATCGGGGGCGTTGAAATCCCAGCCGACCGCATGTCCGCTCGACCAGTGGCCATGAGGCATGGCACCGATCGCGAGCGCCATGTTGATGCCGCCACCCGTGTTGAAGCGGGTTCCGCGCACCTTGGCCAGCTCCCAGCCGGGTCCCATGTAGCGGCAGCGCATTTCGGCATTCGACTCGAAGCCGCCGCATGCCAGGACGACGGCACCGCATTTGAGATCGTACTTGCGGCCCTTGTGGCGCGCCGTGACGCCGATGATGCCACCGTTCTCGTCCGTGATGAGCGCGTCACCCGCCGTCTCGTAGCGGATGTCGATGCCGTTCTTGGCGCAGATCTCGTGCTGGCTGTCGATCAGGCCGTGACCGCCGCCCCATGTCTCTACGCACAGGCCACCCCAGAACTTGAACTTGCCATCGACCTTGAAAGCCTGCCGGCCCTCGCTCGTCTGGAATTTGACGCCCTTCGATTTCCACCACTGCCAAGCCTGAGTCGAATTCTTGACGAGCACGTCGCACAGCTCGGGATCCGTGCGGTAACGCGTCATGCGATACATGTCGTCGAAGTACTGGTCTTCGGTATAGGTGCCGAAATCGCGCGCCTCGATCTCAGCCTCGGACAGATCCACCAGCGACTTCACGTCGTCGGGTCCGTTGTACACGAGGCGCAGGGCGCCCGCCGTATAGGTCGAGTTTCCGCCGCGCTCCTCCTTGGGAGCGGCCTCCAGCATGATCACGCTGGCCCCGCTCTCGCGCGCGGCCATTGCTGCCGAGCAGGCGGCGTTGCCGGCTCCAACGACGCTCACGTCGGCATCGAGGTCCTTCTTGACCATTCCAGTCTTCTCCTTGGAGGCATGCTAAACCGCGCCGTCTCACCCGTCGGCGAGAGGCGGTCAATCGATGGTGCCGCGACTAAAGCATGATGCGCCCGCCCTGCCAACGGGCCGCAGGTCGATGGGCAGGTGACGCGGCGATTTGCGCCTCGCTCGGTTGTACGAGCGCACGTTTCCTCGGACGGTCCTCGAAAAATAGGAGCGGTGCGGGAACCGATCCCATGGGCGCGCGTTCTTGTTCGAAGATCGACGCGCCGCTGGTCCTTGCGCACGCGCTGATCGGGGAAGCCGGGCATCTCCCCTCCTTCGCGCACCCGGCGGCCCCGCTGACCCACGCGCTCTTTCGCGGAGCCGTGGGTCTTTTTTCGCGCGGCCAGAGGCGCGATATCGCAGCGTATCGGCAACGCCCGCGCCAAGCCGCGCAGATGGGACGACTGAGTGGCCTCGTGCGGCCACGCCGACGGCCCTGGCGCCTCATCCGAACCCGAACCGGGGCTTCCTTCCCTCCAAGCATGGCAAACGAGCATCGCCGCCGTCGATGCCTCGGACTGAGGACGTCGCCCGCAGCTTCGCGCTCAGTTGATGCTGCGGATCGTGTAAGGGCTGTCCAGTGAGAATGCCGGGATCGCCACTTTCAGCATCTGCCCGTCCTCACATTGCATGTGATACGAGCCAACCATGATGCCCGATGGCGTCGCGAGCGGACACCCCGACGTGTAGGTGAAGGATTGGCCGGGCTCCAGCGTCGGGGTCTGTCCGACCACGCCCGGCCCCCTCACGATTTCCTGTTTCCCGTTCGCATCGGTGATGCGCCAGCATCGCGAGAGCAAGGTCACGGTGCGCTCGCCCTCGTTGGCGATCTCCACCGTGTACGCCCAGAAAAAGTAGCCTTCCTCCTGGGACGACCGCTCGTCGACGAACCGCGGCGTAACCGCGACTCTGATCTTGTGCGTCAATGCCTCGTACATCAGCGTGATCCTGAAGCCCAGCGCACCGCGAGAACCTCAGGATTTCTGTGCCGCATCAAGCCCCGCGTCTATGTCCGAGATCAAATCCTCGACGCCCTCGAGCCCGGCCGACAACCGAAGCAGCCCATCGGTGATCCCGAGCTCTGCCTTCATGTCCGGCTTCAGCCGTTGATGCGTCGTCGTCGCGGGGTGCGTGATGAGGCTCTTGGCGTCGCCCAGGTTGTTCGAGATCTTGACGATCGACAGCGCGTTGAGGAAGCGGAAGGCGGCTTCCTTGCCCCCTTCGATCTCGAACGACACGAGCGTAGACCCACCGGTCATCTGACGCCGCGCCAGCTCGGCCTGGGGATGATCGTCGCGGCCGGGATAGAGCACGCGCGTGACGCCCGCTCCCTTCCGGCCCGCCAAATGATCGGCAATCCGCTGGGCCGCGGCCGTCTGTGCCCGCACCCGCAGATCAAGCGTCTCGAGCCCTTTCAGCATCACCCAGGCGTTGAACGGGCTCAGCGCGCCGCCCGTATGCTTGTAGAAGGGATGCAGATGATCGTTGACGTAAGCTTCCGAGCCCAAAACGATACCGCCAAGGCAGCGGCCCTGGCCGTCGATGTGTTTCGTCGCGGAATAGACGACGACGTCGGCCCCCAGTTCGAGCGGCCTTTGCAGCACGGGGGTGGCGAACACGTTGTCGATGACGACGAGCGCACCGGCATCGTGCGCGATTTCCGACACGGCCTTGATGTCCACGAGATCCAGGCACGGGTTCGAAGGCGTCTCGAAGAAGAAAGCCTTGGTGTTGGGCCGTACCGCCTTGCGCCACGCCTCGGTATCGCGGCCGTCGACGAGCGTGGTGGTGACGCCATAGCGCGGCAGAAGATCCTGGACGATGTAGAGGCACGAGCCGAACAGGGCGCGCGCGGCGACGATGTGGTCGCCGGCCTTCAGGAAGCATAGCAGAGCCGCCGATACGGCGGCCATGCCGGACGCCGTGGCCCGCGCTGCCTGCGCGCCTTCCATGAGGACCATGCGCTGCTCGAACATGGCGACCGTCGGGTTGGCATAGCGCGAATAGATGAAGCCGCCCTTCTCCGTCTTGAAGCGCTCCTCGGCCTGCTCCGGCGAGTCGTACACGTAGCCTTGCGTGAGGAAGATCGCCTCGGACGTCTCTGCAAACTGCGACCGCAGCGTACCGCCATGCACGGCGCGCGTCTGGGCCGACCAGTGAGCGGGATCGTTCAGCGGAGACTTGGACATCGGCACGCTCCTTCCGGGCAAGCATCGTCGCTGCCCACGTCGTCACGCCGGCCGCATCACCCGCCAGGATCGTTCGGAGCTCCCCGTTCGGTGCCGAGAGCAAGCGTACGGCCCTTTTAGCGAGTTGTTTTACGTGGCTGCAAGCCGGCCGGCCAAATCACCACGAAATCGGGGTACGCCTTACTTCATGTTCGGTCGTTGCGTCAATTCCTCTTGCGCGCATTAAACGTCTGGCAGCAATTCCAAGGCAAACTCGTCCGCATGACACATACAGCTGCTGCCCATTTCCTGCTCGCACCCGCGAACGACGACCGCCAGTTCGGCGCCTCGGTTCCCGAGCACGTCGCCCTGCGCATCAGAGAGCGCCGCCTGATGCTGTCCTCGGCCATGCTGGCGATCAGCGTCCTGTTCGCGACGATGGTTCACGGCTACATTGTCCTGCAGCCGCAGCCGGATATGGTGACGTTCGCCTTCCGCGTCTGAGTAGGTGCGCGAGCGTCGCTCACACCCGCTCGACCAGAACGACGACGTCCTTGACGGCCAGGACCCGCACGAGGCTTCCCACATCCTGATCGACGCCTTCTGCGATCCACTCCGTATCGCCCAGGCGCACCTTGCCGCGTCCGAGCACGATCGGCTGCGTCACGATCCCCGTGCGCCCCACGAGGTCCGTGCCCGGCCGGCTCAAACCCGGCTCCTCGCTCGCCCCCAGCGAGGGGTGTGCCCACATCACATCCAGGACGATGTCCATGGCGATGATCCCGCCGCCTGCAGCGAGCAGCCACCATCCCACGGGATCCGAGACAGCGAGACGGTAGCCGCCCCATCCGAGCAGGGCGACGCCGACCACTGGCAGGATCAGGCTGATCGTCGCGACGATCACCAGAATTCCGCTCTGGCCGCCCAGCGGCCGCGCACGTTTGAGCGGCCCTGATTTCATCCTGGCATGTTCCTCGTGCTGACTTCGGACCTACTTATTCACGCGCGACGATCAGGACGGAGCCGCGAACACCCGTCACCTTGACCCGCGAGCCATGCGGCGCCTCGGGGCCCTCCGCGATCCACAGCGTGTCGCCGACGCGTACCTTGCCGCGCCCGCCGCGGATCGCCTCGTCCACCACGACGACCCGGCCGATGTATTCGGTCCCGCGCTGGTTCAGTCCCGGCGTATCCGTGTAAGCGGTGCGCCTCAACGAGTACGAGCGGGCCACGAACATCGCAGCCACCGACAGGATGGCGTAGGCCACGAGTTGCCACTGCCATGCCATGCCGAGGCCGAGGCCGAGGATTCCGGTCGCGACGGCAGCAAGTCCGAACCACAGCAAATGAATGCCGGGGATCAACGTCTCCAATCCGAACAGTACGATGGCGAGAAGAAACCAGTTCCAGGGCCCGAGCCCCTGTAGGAACGACAGCACGGTCATGAGTGGCGAGCCTCGGCATGGGACCGGCGGACGCTGTCGTCCGCCGCGATGAAGGTATCAGCCCTGGTTGAGGAATTTGCCACCCGACGGCTTGGGCGGCTGTCCCGTTCCCCCGCCCTGGCCACCGAAGGCCTGCGCGGCGATTTCCGCGATGCCACCCAGCGCTCCAATGGCCGAGGAAGCCTCGAGCGGCATCATGAGCACCTTCTGGTTCGGCGACTTGGCTATAGCCTCGAGCGCCTTCATGTAGTTGTTGGCGACGAAATAGTTGATGGCCTGCACGTTACCGTCGGCGATCGCGTCGGAAACCAGGCGCGTGGCTGCGGCTTCCGCCTCTGCCGCGCGCTCGCGGGCTTCGGCCTCGCGGAACGCCGCTTCCTTCTTGCCTTCGGCTTCGAGGACGGCGGCCTGCTTCTTGCCTTCCGCCTCCAGGATGGCGGCCTGCCGGAAGCCTTCGGCCTCCAGGATGTTGGCGCGCTTGTCGCGCTCCGCCTTCATCTGGCGGGCCATGCTGTCGACGAGATCGCGCGGCGGCGCGATATCCTTGATCTCGATGCGCGTGACCTTCACGCCCCAGGACTCGGTCGCCGCGTCCACCACGTGCAGCAACTGCGCGTTGATCTTGTCGCGATTGGACAGCAGTTCGTCGAGGTCCATCGAGCCCATGACGGTTCGGATGTTGGTCATGGTCAGGTTGATGATGGCCGGCTCCAGCATGTCGACCTGATATGCTGCCTTGGCCGCATTCATCACCTGATAGAAGCAGACGCCATCGACCTTCACCATGGCATTGTCGCGCGTGATGACATCCTGAGAGGGAATGTCGATCACCTGCTCCTTCATGTTCATCCTGTAGCCGATGCGCTCGACGAAGGGCACGAGGAAGTTGATCCCCGGTTCGAGCGTGTGCGTGTACTTGCCGAAGTTCTCAACCGTCCAATGGTAGCCTTGCGGCACGAACTTTATGGTGAGCTTTGCGGCGATGACCGCGAATGCCAGGAGGATCACGCCGAGCATTCCCAAGTTACCGAGGGCATCGAGTTGCATGGATCAAGCTCCGCTCAAAAGAGGATCATCGAGAAAAACGTGGGTTTTCCTCCACGTATTACTAGTCCATGCGGACAAACAAGATGTGAACGGAGCGCGATCGTCGTGCCGGAATATGGCGGAGCGAGGTCGGGGGCGGCACGACGAAGTTCTTGATTCGACATGCGACAACGAAGGCGCGTCCCAGCCGGGCCCATAAGACTGACCAACCATCACACTTCAGTGAGAGGGCTAGCGGACGCCGGGATGCGGAGTGTTACGCGAAGTGCTTGGAGAGCTTCAGGCCCTGCGCCTGATAATTACTCTTGAGGCCCGCCCCGTAGAGCACCTCGGGCTCCTGCGTCATCCGCTCGTAGAGCAGCCGTCCGATGATCTGTCCATCCTCGAGGATGAATGGCACCTTGTGGGAGCGGACTTCGAGCACGACCCGCGCCCCCGTGCCACCGGCCGCGGCATGGCCGAAACCAGGGTCCATGAAACCGGCGTAGTGGACGCGGAACTCGCCCACCAATGGATTGAACGGCATCATTTCCGCCGCATGTGTCGGCGGTACGTGCACCGCTTCCTTGGAGGCGAGGATGTAGAACTGGTCGGGATCGAGGATCAAACGGGCGGCCCCGCGCCGGTGGATCGGTTCCCAATAATCCAGAATGGCGCAGGCGCCGGACCTGTCGACATCGACGATCCCGGTATGTCGCTTGGCGCGATACCCCACGAGCCCGTCCCGATCCCCGACGAGGTCCACGGAGAGGGCGATGCCTCCCGCCACGCTCTCCACGCCGCCGGAAACGAGCCGCACCTTCCGGTGCAACTGCGCAAGCGCCGCGTCGGTCTCGACGGGGTCGCCACGCCGCAGACGCAACTGGCTCAGGCACGAGCCTTCCCGCACGACGATGGGGAAGGTCTGCGGACAGATCTCCGCATAGAGCTTGCCGTGGTACCCTGCCGGCACGGCGTCGAACGCGTCGACGCCGTCGGCGATCACCCGCGTGAAGACGTCGAGCCGGCCCGTCGAGCTTTTCGGGTTCGCGGCGGCCGCCAGATCGTTCGGCAAAGCGAGGCTTTCGAGCAACGGCACGACATAGACGCAGCCTGTCTCCAGCACGGCGCCTTCACGCAGGTCGATCCTGTGGAGCTCGAGATCCCTGAGCTTGTCCTCGACGCGCGACGTCGATCCTGGCAGGAAGCTGGCGCGCACCCGGGTCGCGAAGGCCCCGAGCCGCAGATCGAGGCTCGCCGGTTGCACCTGCCCCTTCGCAAGCGCCTTGGCGAGCAGTATGGCACCCTCCGCCACGAGCTTGCGGATCGCCTGGTCCGGCAGAATTCCGTCCGGATGCGCGCTGTACGCAGATTTCGACCGCTTGGCTGCCATGCCTCTCCTCGTCGCTGGCATCGAGCGTTCCTTGAACCAGCCTTACCGTCCGAGAGCAACGCTTGACGCTTGCCCCGTCCCCAGGAAGCGCCACCTCAGCTCTCCCCCAGGGCCACCTCCTTGGCCTCGTTGATCTTGGCGGCGAGATACGTCGAACCACCGCGGTCAGGGTGCATGCGAAGCATCAGCTCCCGATGCGCCTTGCGGATATCCTCGCCGCTCGCGCCCTCCTTCAGTCCCAGGATGTCCAGGGCCTCGCCGCGCGACATTCGTCCGTCCGCGCCTCGGGGGGCCTGCGCCTCGGCGCGCGCCAAATCCTCGCGCCACGTCGGATGCACTTTGTCGAGATAGGCCTCGACGAGCTGTGCCGACTGCGGATCGACGAAGCGGCAGTCCTGCCAGAGATGCGCAAGTTCGACGGGCCGCAGGCGTTCGATCCGTCGTCCCTTGAAAAACCCTTTCAAGATCACTCCGCTCATGCGGCCGCTGGCGTGATCGAGCTCCATTTCGAGATGATCGGTCTTGACGCGCGAGACATTGCCGCTGCGCGTGCCCCCCTGTCCCGGCCACGGCCTGAACCCGGCGTCGGCCAGGAGCCAGACGGCCAGACCAGCCATGCCGATCGCCGAACTGAACGAACCGCGGGACAGGAGAAAAAGCGTGACAGCCCCCGCCGCAATCCCCGCGCCAAGCTTCACTTGGCGCACGAGTGTCGCTGGGTTGGCCTTGCGAAGCGCACGCAGCCCATAGAGGGCAGCAACGGCCAGCAGACCGGCAATGAGGAGATACGGCAGCATGGGCGATGAGAGGCCATCCTCACGGGGCGGCTGTCAAGCTGGCCCCTGTCGCGGCGCACAGAAGACGGGATCGCCCTCCGGTTCAGCGTGGCCGCTTTGCCCGTCGTGCCTTGGCCTTGACGGCCTTGGCGCCCTTGCGTGCCTGCGGCCCCACGCAAACGCGCTGGCGGCGATCGTGACGCTGCCCGCTCGCACAATTCTTCGCAGGGACCGCTCCTACGCCCAGCGCGGAGCGTTCCGAGGTGTCGAGCGCCCCTTTGGCGCGCGGTTTTGCCACGGGCGCCTTCCCGGCCCTGGCCTTCGAAGGGTCCACAGTCTTGCTGGCTGCCAGAGGCGGCACGACACGGGCGCCTCGCCTGGGCTGGACGACGACGGCATTCTGCCGGTCGTCACGCGGCGCATCGTGTTTTGCAGGTCCCGGAAGCGCGGGGACGGAGAGCAAAGGCGATGTCGGGGACAAAACACGCGGCTCGTCGCCCGCCCTATCGGCCGGCACTGCCAGCGATCGGATCGCCTGGGTTGCCGTGCCATCCCGGGAAAGGTTCTCCCCCACCGCATCGACGGGATCCATCCGGACAGCCGGCACTGCGACCATGTGCGCCACGGTTCCCGCAGCGAGCGCCCCGAAGAGGAGGGCATTCACGAATTGACTGGTCGCAGCAAGCATCGGCATCGCTCCCCTTGGTGGAAAGCTTAACCGATTATCCTTGCAGGACAAGGACAAAACCCCTCACCGGACAACAGAAAGTGCGTTCTCTGCAAAGATCGTGAACGCGCCAAGGACGGAAAAGAAAAAGGCCGGGGACGCGGATCCCCGACCCATGACGAATTGCATCTCCACCTCGCTCCGGCAGCGGGCTCAATCGCTGCCCTCCCGTGGTCTCGACCGCAGTGTCACCGCCGGCTCCCCTCCTCGAAACATCGCCCGGTACTGCTGACCGTGTGCGAGATCTGCCGAGGAGCTTGTAGAGCCCGTTATCGTTGCGGCCATCGCGATACGGAACGGAAGGGGGGTCGCCCCTTCGGCCGATATCGCGCGGCAATTGGCGTAGCGCGGCCCCAACCCGGCCGAAGACCGCACAACAGGGTCGCTGCGCTCCGCATCTCGTCTGGTTGCTTCGATCGTCCCGGGACCTCATCCATCACGCATAACGACGCCGAGCGTCGTCATTGGCCTTGGTCGGAACGTACGCCGCCGCAACAGTTTCGGCAGATCCACACCTTCATGCCCGAGAACCATCGGCTCCCAGCATGCGGTCAGAATCACGCGCCACGTAGGCTGATTGTTAAGCGGCGAAAAATTTCTTGTCACGTCAAACGAACCACTCGACCTGTCGGTGCGTCGTCAACCGCTGGTTGCCGGCGAGGCCGTTGTTGCGCTCCCGCAACGCTGCCGATAGACAATCCGAGAGTGCGAAGAGTGCCGCCGTCCGGGATAAGCGAATGTCGTTCAATACCTTCGGTCACATGTTCCGTATGACCACTTTCGGCGAGAGCCACGGGCCTGCCATCGGTTGCGTCGTGGACGGATGCCCGCCGGGTCTGCCTCTCGTGGCGGCAGACATCCAGGCGTTCCTCGACAAGCGCCGCCCTGGACAATCCCGTTTCGTCACCCAACGGCGCGAGCCCGACGAGGTTCGCATCGTTTCCGGCGTTTTCACCGACGACGACGGCCGCCAGGTCACCACCGGCACTCCGATCGCACTGATGATCGACAACGTCGACCAGCGCTCAAAGGACTATGGCGATATCGCCGACAAATTCCGTCCCGGCCACGCCGACATCACCTACTGGCAGAAGTACGGTATTCGCGACTATCGCGGCGGCGGACGCTCCTCCGCCCGCGAGACCGCCATGCGCGTCGCAGCCGGCGCCGTGGCGCGCAAGGTTCTGGGCGACGGGGTCAGCATCCGGGGGGCGCTGGTCCAGGTCGGCCCCCATGCCGTCGACCGCGCGCGCTGGTCCTGGTCTGCGATCAAAGCGAACCCCTTTTTCTGCCCCGACCCGGTCATGGCCGAGACCTGGACGGCTTATCTCGACGGGGTACGCAAGGCAGGGTCGTCCGTCGGCGCCGTCATCGAGGTGGTCGCGGAAGGTGTCCCGGCAGGCCTCGGCGCCCCGCTCTACGCCAAGCTGGACCAGGATCTCGCCAGCGCGATGATGAGCATCAATGCCGTCAAGGGCGTCGAAATCGGCGACGGCTTCGCCGCCGTCGCGCTGACCGGCGAGGAGAACGCCGATGAAATCCGCATGGGCAACGACGGCAATCCCGTGTTCCTGTCCAACCACGCCGGCGGCATCCTGGGCGGCATCTCGACAGGGCAGCCCGTCGTCGTCCGCTTCGCCGTCAAGCCTACATCCTCGATCCTGAAGCCCCGTCGTACGATCGACCGGCACGGCACCGAGACTGACCTCATCACCAAGGGTCGTCACGACCCCTGCGTCGGCATCCGTGCCGTTCCCGTCGGTGAGGCGATGATGGCGCTGGTACTGGCCGATCACCTGCTGCGTCATCGCGCCCAGTGCGGCGCGTCCCCGGTGGCGGCAGGCCTAAAGCATAAACCATGACGACCGGCTGCCAGCAGCGGCTGGAACGGCATCTGGCATGATCGACGACGCAGCGGACGGCGGTGCCCCCGCGAACAAACGAACGGCGAAGGAGGCCAACAGAGCATGAGCGCGAAGAGCAACGTCAAAGCCCTGTTGTTCGACGTCTTCGGCACCGTGGTCGACTGGCGCTCGAGCCTCGTGCGCGAGCTGTCCGCGTTCGGCAAGGGCCGCGGCATCACCGTCGATTGGGTGCAATTCGCCGACGATTGGCGCGGCTTGTACCAACCCGCCATGGAGGAGGTGCGCGCAGGCCGCCGTGCCTGGACCATCCTCGACACACTGCACCGCGAGAGCCTCCTCACGCTGCTGGAGCGCAACGGCATCCGAGGCCTCGAGCCTCACGAGATCGAGCATCTCAACACCGTCTGGCACCGCCTGGATCCCTGGCCCGATGCCGTGGACGGACTGCTGCGCCTGAAGCGGCGCTACATCATCGGCACGCTGTCGAACGGCAATATCGGCCTGCTCGTCCGCATGGCCAAACGCGCCGGCTTGCCGTGGGATGTGATCCTGGGGGCCGAGACGGCGCGTGCCTACAAACCGCTGCCCGAGTGCTATCAACGCAACGCCGCGTTGCTCGGGCTCGAGCCATCCGAGGTGATGCTCGTCGCAGCCCACAACAACGATCTCGCTGCGGCGGCTCGTGTCGGTTACCGGACGGCTTTCGTGGCACGTCGCACCGAGCATGGTCCTGCCCAGTCGATCGACATGGCGGCCGATCGCGCCTGGGACGTGGTGACCGACAGCTTCATCGGCGTCGCCGAAGCGATGGGCTGCCCCCGCCGCTGATCCGGGTTGCGAGCCGTGTCGAGCGACCCCATGTGGCAGACAGGGCGGCCCGCCCACCCCACTGCCACGTCGAGGGAGCGCGTGTGCCATGACCGATGCCAAAGACCCCGCAAAGCGCCGTTGGCTATCCTGGCGGACCGGCAACTCCCAGGCCGTGCCACAGAAGCCCGCCGCCGGACGCGCTGCGCCCGTCACGCCGTCCGGCGCCGAGGACGTGGCCGCCTTCGTACGCAAGATGCGTGAACTGCCGAGCGCGGCTACGGCGGCGAACGGCCGCCTGATCTTCGCCATGGACGCCACCATGAGCCGTCAGCCGACGTGGGACATGGCGCTGGCGCTGCAGGGCGAAATGTTCGCGGCCGTCGAAGCCGTCGGCGGGCTCGACGTTCAACTCGTCTACTTCCGCGGTCTTGGCGAATGCCGGGCCTCGCGGTGGGTTTCCGATGCCGGTGCGCTCGCACGCCTGATGTCCAAGGTCGACTGTCGCGGCGGCCATACCCAGATCGGCAAGGTGCTCACCCACGCGCTGGCCGAAACCGGCGAAATGCGCGTCAACGCGGTCGTCTATGTCGGCGATTGCATGGAGGAGAGCGCCGACCATCTGTGCCAGCGCGCGGGCGAGCTGGCGCTTCTCGGTGTTCCCGTGTTCCTGTTCCAGGAAGGCCACGACACCGACGCGGAAGCGACGTTTCGCGAGATCGCGCGCCTGACACGCGGCGCGTTCTGCCGGTTCGACGCCGGGGCGGCCGACCAGCTCCGCGAGTTGCTGACGGCCGTGGCGGTCTATGCCTCTGGCGGACACGCGGCCCTCAAGCACCTTGGCGACGGCCTCGGAACAGGCCGGCGCGGTGCGCATCTGCTGCTCCCGCAAATCGCCGGGCGCTGACGTTCGCCGCGTCCCTGCGACGCGTCACCCGCAACGGACAACGGCCGCCTCCAGGGAGACGGCCGCCTTGCCTGTCAAATCGCCGCTGCGGGGTCTCAGCGAGACTTCTCGTCGTCCTTCACCGCTTCCAATCGATCCGTGATGGCCATGAGGCGCTCGGCCGCTTTCAACGCCAGGTCGTCCTGCGGGAAGCGCTTCATCAGCGCCTTGTAGAGTTCAGTCGCCTCTTCCAATTTCTGGTCGGAGTAGCGAACCGCTGCCGCCAGGAACAGCTCTCGGGCACTGCCATTCTTCAAGACGGCCTGATGGCGGCACGTGGCGAGGCCCGCGTCGTCTGCGATCTCGAGCTTCGCAGCCAGCGACTGAGCCTTTGCGCAATCGAGGTTCGACAGGGCGTCCTTATAGGCCGCCACGAGCTGAGCCCGGTCGTTCTGAGCCGCCTGTTCGGCCGTTTTCTTCGCCTGCTCTGCCTCGGCCCGGCGCTGCGCCTCCTGCTGAAGCGCCCGTTGGGCGGCGTCCGCTGCCTTGCTGGCCTCGTCTGCCTTGCGGGCTTCTTCAGCCCTGCGCGCGTCTTCCGCCTTGCGAGCTTCCTCCGCCTTCCGTTCAGCCTCACGCTCGCGGGCCTGCTGCGCCTCGCTCTCGGCGCGCGCGGCAAGGCGGGCCTTCTCGGCAGCTGCCTTTTCAGCCGCAGCTTTTTCGGCCGCCGCCTTCGCCGCGTCCGCCGCCTGCTTTTCAGCGGCTTCACGCGACACCGATGCCGTCGTCACCGCCGAGGTCGTGGCGCCGTCCTTCTGAGCCATCACCGCGCCCTCGGGGGTCAGGTGCCAGACCCAACCACCCGCCGGCCCGGAGGCCAACAGAGACGTGCCGTCGCTGGAGAAGCCCAGGCGCGAGACGGCCGCGGCGCGATTGGCCTCTCCCACGATCGTTTTGCCCGGCACCGACCAGACGCGAATGAGCGTCGGGCTGGCAATCGCCAGATGCTTGCCGTCCGGCGAGAACGCCATCGCCGTGACATCCTCGTTCAACTCGGGAACGGTCGCGAGTTCCTTGCCCGTCTCGGGATCCATCAACAGCACACGGCCCCCTTGGGCTGCCGCCGCCACCTCTCCGTCGTCCGACAGCGCGACGACGCTGAAGGGCTCCTCGCCCTTGGCTCGGCCGACGTCCTTCACCGACTTGCCCTCGATGAGCCGCAGGCGGCTCCCGTTCGTCAGCACGGTTCGGCGGCCGTTCGCGGAAATCGCCACAGACAGCGGGGCCTCGGAATTCCGTACACGCTGGCGCGGCGAGAACCGATAGGCCGCTGCTCCACGCAGACCGTCGGTGTCGAGGATCTCGATTCCGGTGCGATGCACGATCGCCAAACGCTTACCGTCCCGCGTGAAAGCCGCTGCCAGAACGCCCAAGGGGGACTTGCCGTCGCTCGACACGGTCATCTCGATGGCGTGCGTGTTCTCGACGGTCTCGTTGTCCCACAGATGGATCGTGGCGGACACCGACCTGTCGCTGCTCTTGGCCTCCTCGCCACCCGGCACCGCCGTCACGGTCAGACGCCCGTCGGAGGACATGGCAACGAGGCTGCGCGCGACCTCCGGATGCAGTGTGTAGACATCCCCGGGGTTCCCCGATGGCAGCAGGAAGCGGCGCAGCTCGATCGTACGTTCGCTGGGAGATCCCTTCTCGCCGAGCCCGACGATCAGGGTGATCTCCTTGTCGTTGCGCGCGAAGTCGGCCGCCAGAATGGGGGCGGCCTGTGGCGGCAGCGTCGTGGTGAGATCCAGGGTGAACCGCTGCGGAGACGCTTTCGCGGGCTCCGCCTTCGGCGCACGCGCCACGGCCGCCTTCACGGCATCCTTCTCGCGCGAAGTGCCGGCGTCCTTCTTGTCCGAAGCAACGGCAGCCGCGTTTTTCTTCTCGGGCTTGTCCTCGGACTTCTTCGCGAGCTGGGGCTTGGTCTTGGGAGCCGCCTCGTCCGACGCGGTCTGCTCCTTGACCTTTTCCTTCGCCTTCACCGGCTTCTCGGGAGCCGGGGCCTCGTCCTTCTGCTTCGACTTCGCAGCGGCGGTACGGGTGCGCGGCTTCTCGGGCTCCTTGGTGTTGTCCAGCTCCTCCAGCAGATACTTTGCGGAGCTATGCTTTGGAGCGAGGTCGAGTGCCTTTTTGGCGCGATCCTTGGCCTCGTCGATCTTGCCCTGACGCTGCGCGACGACGGCCAGGGAATAGAGCGCAGTCGCCTGCTGGCCGGGTGACCCCGCTGCCTCCAGGGCCCCTTTGAAGTGGCGCTCCGCCAGTTGGAAATTGCTGCCGTCATAGGCCTCCCGGCCCGCCGACATCTCGATGGCGTAGGCGCTTTGCGCGCGTGCCCCGTCCGTTCCGAAGAATGTGAGCGCCGCGCTCGCCAAAGCCGCGAACGCCAGTTGCCGCAATGAGGCCTGGACCATCATGCTCTTCCCCCTTGCTCGGGCCGAGCAACGCTCGACACATCCCTTTGGTATTGCGAGGCAACTCACCCTCATCCGTCCCTGATGTCAACCGCCCGCCACCCGCTTATGCACGAGCCTGTTGTCCTTCTGCCATTCGGGCCAGCTCCGCCACGAGCCCGCGGGCACCGCGGATCCGCGCCTCCGGGGTCGTCCAATCCGCTTTGAAGATCAGCTTCATGTCCGGCTGAACTTTGATCATGCCCTTCGACGCCGCAATGAATTGCACGAGCGCCTCGGGATCGGCGAACGTGCCACGGCGGAAGGCGATGGACGCTCCCTTCGGGCCGGCGTCGAGTTGTGCCACGCCCGCCACGCGGCACAGTCCCTTGATCTCCACGACGTCCAAAAGGTGTTCCACCTCGGCCGGCAACGGTCCGAAACGGTCCACAAGTTCGGCGCCGAAGCCGTCGAGATCGCGCCGATCCGTGAGGCCCGACAGCCTCCGGTAGAGGCCCAGCCGTACCTGCAAGTCCGTGACATAGCTCTCGGGGATGAGGACGGCGGTCCCGAGCTGTATCTGCGGACTCCACTGATCCGCCGCCTCTTCCATTTCACCGCCTTTGAGAGCCTGGATCGTCTCTTCGAGCATCTGCTGATAGAGCTCGAAGCCGACCTCTCGTATATGGCCGGACTGCTCGTCGCCCAGCAGATTGCCGGCGCCGCGAATGTCGAGATCGTGGGAAGCCAGCGAGAAGCCTGCCCCCAGCGTGTCCAGCGAGTGCAGCACCTTCAGCCGCTTCTCCGCGCCCTCGGTGAGCTTCTGGCCGGCGGGGGTCGTGAAATAGGCGTAAGCCCGCGTCTTCGAGCGGCCGACGCGTCCGCGCAGCTGATAGAGCTGGGCGAGGCCGAACATGTCCGCCCGGTGCACGATCAGCGTGTTGGCGTTGGGGATGTCGAGACCGGATTCGACGATGGCCGTGGCCAACAGAACATCGTATTGGCCCTCGTAGAAGGCCGTCATGATGTCCTCGATCTCCGTCGGCGTGAGCTGCCCGTGTGCCCGCGCCACACGCAGCTCCGGCGTATGCTCGGCGAGAAATTCCGCCACGTCGTCGAGATCGGCGATACGCGGCACGACATAGAAGGATTGCCCGCCTCGGTGTCGCTCGCGCCGCAGCGCTTCGCGCAGGATCACGGGATCAACCGGCGTTATATACGTGCGCACCGCCAGTCGATCGACGGGTGGCGTCGTGATCAGCGACAGCTCCCGCACGCCCGTCAACGCCAGCTGCAGCGTGCGCGGGATCGGCGTCGCGGTCAGCGTGAGGACGTGAACGTCTTCCTTCAGCTGCTTCAGGCGCTCCTTGTGGTTGACCCCGAAGTGCTGCTCCTCGTCGATGATGAGCAGACCCAGGCGCGCGAACGAGATCGCCTTGCCGAGTAGCGCGTGCGTGCCCACGACGATGTCCAGGGTGCCGTCCTTGAGGCCGGCTTTCACCTCGTTCAATTCTTTCGTCGGCACCAGACGCGACGCCCGCCCGATCTTCAGCGGCAGCCCTTTGAAACGCTCGACGAACGTCCGGTAATGTTGCCGTGCGAGCAGCGTCGTGGGCACCACGACAGCAACCTGCAGGCCGGCCATGGCAGCCGTGAAGGCCGCCCTCAGCGCCACCTCCGTCTTGCCGAAGCCGACGTCGCCGCAGACGAGACGGTCCATGGGGCGACCGGCCGCCAGATCCTCGAGGACCGCCTCGATGCTGGCGGCTTGGTCCTCGGTCGGCTCATAGGGAAAGCGCGCGACGAATTCTTCCCATGCGCCGCTCGGCGGAGCCAGCGACGGCGCCTCGCGCAACTGCCGCAGCGCCGCGATACGGATCAGCTCGCCCGCGATCTCGCGCAGGCGCTTCTTGAGTTTGGCTTTTCGCGTCTGCCACGCGACCCCGCCGAGTCTATCGAGCTCGGCACCCGTCTCGTCGGAGCCGTAGCGCGATAGCAGCTCGATGTTCTCGACCGGCAGATAGAGCTTGTCGCCGCCGTGATACGTGATCTCCAGGCAGTCGTGCGGCGCGCCCAGCGCCGTGATGGTCTTGAGACCGACGAAACGGCCGATGCCGTGATCGGTATGCACCACCAGATCGCCGACACTGAGGCTCGTCGCCTCGGTAATGACGTCGGCGGCCTTCTTCGCCTTGCGGCGCGGCCGCACCAGCCGGTCGCCGAGGATGTCCTGTTCGCCGATGATGGCGAGCTCGGGCGTCTCGAAGCCGTGCTCCAGCCCCAGAACTGCCAGCATCGTGGAGGCCTGTGGGGCCAGCAGCGCCTCGTCGAAGTTCTCGATGCGGCGCAGGTCCCCAGCGCCGTGCTCGCCGAGCAGAACCCCGAGCCGCTCGCGCGCGCCCGGTGTCCAGGCGGCGACGACGACGCGTTTGCCCCGTCCCGCGAGCGTCTTGACGTGCTCGACCGCCGCCTCGAACAGCTTTCCGTCCGCCGAGGTGCGCTCGGGCGCGAAGGTGCGGCCATTGCGCCCTTTGAACGAGCGGATCGTACCTCCGGGCACCTCGCCTTCCTCGAAGGGCGTGAGGCGGCGCACCGCGCGCTTCTCCAGCGCCTGCGTCCACTCGGCCTCGCCGATGAACATGAGTTCGGCCGAGACGGGCTTGTAAGGGGCAGCCCCGAAGGCTTGGCTTTCGAGGGCATCGACGCGCGCCTCGTAGTGCTCGCGCACTTGTACCCATCGATCCGAGAACGCGGACCCGGCCATGTGATCGAAGCTGACGGGCGCATCGGGCAGATAGTCGAGCAGCGTCTCCAGCCGCTCATGGAACAGCGGCAGCCAGTTCTCCATGCCCGGATACCGCTGTCCCGCACTGACTGCCTCGTACAGCGGATCACCCGCGTTGTTGGCACCGAACGTCGCCACATACCGCTGGCGGAAACGGCTTGCCGCCGCCTCGCCGAACGCCACCTCGCTCATGGGAATGAGAGACAGGCGCTGCACCAGCTTGGACGTGCGCTGCGTCTCCGGATCGAAGCTCTTGATGCTCTCCAGCGTGTCGTCGAAGAAGTCGAGGCGCAGCGGGGTCGAACGCCCCGGCGGAAAGATGTCGACGAGGCTGCCACGCACGGCGAACTCGCCGGGCTCCATCACGGTCCCCGTGCGCACAAACCCTGCCAGCGAGAGCCGCTCCACGAGGCTCTGCCGGTCGATCCGCTGGCCCGGCGCGATCTGCTTCAGCGATTGCTTGATGAAGGCGCGCGGCGGCACCCGCTGCAGCACCGCATTGACGGTGGTGAGAACGACGGTCGGCTCCTTGCGCGCGGCGGCCGCCAGAACGGCAAGGGTGGTGATGCGGCGGGCGACGAGGTCCGAGCTCGGGCTCACACGGTCATAGGGAACCGTATCCCAGGCTGGCATCACCAGCCGCTTGAGCTTGGGGGCGAAGAACGACAGGGAAGCTTCCAGCTGCTCGAGGCGGCGGTCGTCACGCGCCACGTGGAGGATGGCGGCGGGACGGCCCTGCCGCGCGCTCTCCTCGAGCGCGAGCTGACCGAGCACGAACCCGTCGTACCCCTCGGGTACCCCGGTGAGCGTTTCCACTGTGCCCGCGCCCGTTTTGGGGGCCACCGGTCGTTGCGCCGAAGCCGTCACCGCCGCGCCTCTCCGTCCTCGATGCCGTGGAACGACCGGATACGGCGCAAGAGCGGCGCCAAATCGCTATCGTCGAAGCGCTCGCCGCCCATCAGCCACGCCTGCAGCTGCGGATCGGGCATCGCCAGCAGGATCTCGAATTCGTCGAGCTCCGCGTCGCTCATCCCGGCAAGGCGTGCGTTGGCATAGCGACCGAGCAGCCAGTCCATCTCTTTCGTCCCGCGATGCATGGCGCGGTAATCCGCCCGGCGGCGGCGCTCGTCGAGTTGTGCAGTCATTCCGGCCTCCAAAGGACCAGGCAGGTCCAGACGTCCATACGAAAAAGCGCCGGCGGCCGGATCGGCCACCTGCGTCCCATTCACGCCCAAGCTTCCAACCGACCATATAGCGTGCCCCGGCAACCGCAACCAGACGGGGCTTGTGGACGGGGGTCTGCGATGCGACTGATGCAGACCAGACCAGCATATCAAGCAAAGGAGCGCCCCCGTGACTCGACCTGTCGTCGGCTTCATCGGTCTCGGACTCATGGGCACGGGCGCCACCCGGCGGCTGCGCGGCACCGGATATCGCGTGATCGGCTACGACATCCGGCCGGAGCAGATCGCGGCCGCATCCGCATGGGGTGTGGAGCCCGCCACATCCCCGGCGGAGGTGGGCCGGTCGAGCGACATCGTGCTCACTTCGCTCACGACGACGGCCGCACTCGCCAGCGTCGTCGAAGGCCCCGACGGGCTGACGTCGGCGGGTGCGATCCGGGCCAAGGTGGTCGTCGACCTGTCGACCAGCGAGATCGCGGAGACCCAACGTCTCGCCGCCCTGCTGGCGGCCGACGGCATGGACTTCATCGACGCGCCGGTTTCGGGAGGGCCGGCCGCCGCCCAGGACGGCACGCTCGCCATCATGGCCGGCGGCAGCGTGGACGCGATCACGGTCGTCCGCCCGGTCATGGAGCAGCTGGGCCGCTTCACGCACATGGGAGCGGTGGGCGCCGGGCAAGCCACCAAGCTCGTCAACCAAGCCCTCGTGCTCACGAACTATTGCGTCATCGCCGAGGCCCTGCGGCTGGCGGAGGCCTACGGCATCGACGCCGCGAAGGTGCCGGAAGCCTTGGCCACGGGGCACGCGGGGTCGAACCTTTTGCCTGTGCTCTTCGAGCGCATGCTCGCACGCGACTTCGCTCCACGGGGCTATGCACGCCAAGTGCTCAAGGATCTGGAAATGCTGAACGACGCCGCGCACGACAAGAAGCTGGCGCTGCCCATGGCGGGGCAGGCGCTGACGCTCTATCGTCTGCTCAACGCTGCCGGCAAATCCGAGCTGGACGGCGCCGCGATTCTGACACTCTGGCCCGATCCCGAATGAGGTTGCCGTGACGGAACCGCCGCTCCGCGATCCTCAGAAAGACACGTTGCTTCCCATGTTCTTCGAAGGCTTCGAACTGACCACGCTCGACATCGCCGAAGGCCCGATCCGTCTGCGCCGGGGCGGCTCCGGCCCGCCGCTGCTTCTGCTGCACGGCAATCCCCAAACACACGCCATGTGGCACAAGGTGGCGCCGGTGCTGGCCAGACGGTTTACGGTCGTCGCCCCAGACCTGCGCGGCTACGGCGGATCGCTCAAGCCACCGGCAACGCCCGATCACGCGCCCTACGCAAAGACGCGCATGGCGCTCGACATGGTCGAGCTCATGCAGGCTCTGGGACACGTGCAGTTCCAGGTCGTAGCGCACGACCGGGGCGCCCGTGTCGCCCATCGGCTGGCGCTCGACCATCCGGCCCGCGTCGAAAAGATGGCTCTGCTCGACATCATCCCGACGATCGAGCATTTCGAGCGCGCCGACATGGCCTTCGGGCTCGGCTATTATCATTGGTTCTGGTTCGCCCAGCCGCATCCGTTCCCCGAGAATGTCATCAGCGCCGCACCCGATGCCTGGTTCCGCGCACATACCTCGCGCGAGCCCAAGGACGACGGATTCTTTCATCCCGACGCTCTCGCCGATTATCTGCGGTTCGCCCGCACGCCGGAGATGATCCGCGGCATGTGCGAGGATTACCGCGCTGCGGCGACCATCGATCTGGCGCACGACCGCGAAAGCCGCGCCGCGGGTCGCAAGGTGCAATGCCCCCTCCAGGTGCTCTGGGGTGAGAAGGGCAAGATCGGCCAATGGTACGATGCACTTGCGATCTGGCGGCAGTACGCGGCGGGGCCCGTAACAGGCGGTGCAGTGCCGAGCGGCCATTATCTGGCGGAAGAGGCGCCGGATGCCGTGCTCGCTCATCTCGCCGGCTTCCTCGACGCATGAGGCGTGGGAGGGCTGCGGCCGGTGGTCACGCGCCATCTTGCGGAGGCGTGCCCCCTGTGGCATCGCCTCATCAGAAACGAGACAGGAGAGAAACGCCGTGGCGGCCTCGGAGACATTCGATTACGTGATCGTTGGTGCGGGCTCGGCGGGCTGTGTGCTCGCCAATCGTCTGAGCGCCGATCCGAACGTATCGGTTTGCGTGCTGGAGGCCGGACCCAGTGACTGGCTGCCGTGGATCCATATTCCGGCGGGTTTCATCAAGACCTTCTACCACCCTAAGGTGAACTGGCTCTACAGCATGGAGCCGAGCGAGTGGACGGGCGGCCGTCGCATCCACGCTCCGCGCGGCAAGACGCTGGGCGGCTCGTCCTCGATCAACGGTCACGTCTACAATCGCGGCCAACGGCTCGACTTCAATTCCTGGTCACAGTACGGCAACCGCGGGTGGGGCTATTCAGACGTCCTGCCGTATTTTCGCCGCTTGGAGAACCGCATCGGCGGCGGTGATCCCACGTTTCGCGGGAAGGACGGCGGCCTCGCCGTCACCGACATCGACTGGATCCATCCGCTCTGCGAAGCCTTCATCGAAGGCGCCACCACGCTCGGCATCCCGCGCAACCCCGACTACAACGGTACGCGACAGGAAGGCATCTCGTACTCCCAGCGCACGATCTACAAGGGCCGCCGCATGAGCGCGGCCCGCGCGTTCCTGCATCCCGTCAAGAACCGGCAGAACCTCACGATCCGAACGCACGCGCACGCCACCGAGATCATCCTCGACGGCAAACGCGCGGCCGGCATTCGCTACGCGAAAGGCGGACGCGGCGGCACGCCCGTGGAAGTGCGCGCTCGCAAGGAGGTGATCCTGTCGGGCGGCAGCTATAACTCGCCGCAGCTTCTGCAGCTGTCCGGGATCGGCTCGCCGGAGCTGCTCGGCCGGCACGGCATCGCCGTCAAGCACGCGCTGCCCGGCGTCGGCGAAAGCCTGAAAGACCACTACGCGCCGCGCTTCGTCGCCCGAGTCAAGAACATCGATACCATCAACGAGCGGGTGCGCGGCCTCAAACTCGCCTCCGAGGTCGCCAAATGGGCGTTGACGCGCAAGGGTATCCTCGCCCAGTCGCCGACGCTCGTATATGCCTTCTGGCGCTCGCATCCCGACATCCAGACGTCCGACATCCAGCTGACCTTCACGCCTGCCAGCTACCGTGAGGGCGTGCAGGGCGAGCTCGAACGCGAGCCGGGCATGACGGTGGCCTCCTGGCAGCAGCGGCCGGAGAGCAAGGGTTACGTTCACATCAGAAGCGCCGATCCGTTCGCACCGCCGATCATCCAGCCCAACTATCTTGCCGAGGAGGAAGACCGGCGCGTGCTGCTCGCGGCTATGAGGCTCGCACGCAACCTGCTCAAGACGAAACCGCTCGAGCCCTACTACCTGCGCGAGGATTTCCCCGGCGATCACATCCAGTCCGACGACGAGTTGCTAGGTGCGGCCAAGGAGCGTGCCACCACGACGTTCCATCCCAACGGCACGTGTCGCATGGGCCCCTCCAGTGACCGCATGGCGGTGGTCGACGACAATCTGCGGGTGCACGGCCTCGAGGGTCTGCGGGTGGTCGACGCCTCCATCATGCCGACGATGCTGTCCGCCAACCTCAACGCGGCCACCATGATGATCGCCGACAAAGCCTCCGACATGATCCTGGGCAAGGCGCCACCGGAGCCGGTCATCACGCCGGAATGATCGATCTGGCGTGATCGCGAGGGGCAAGGGGGGAAGGGGCCCGCGGCATGTCTCAACAGTTCTTGTGGATCGAACTGGTCCTGAAGCTGTCGGCCGGGCTCAGCCTTCTGGCCGCCCCCCGTCTGCTCGCGCGTGCGCTCGGCATGGCGCGCGTGGACGATCCGTTCTGGCCTCGCCTGCTGGCGGCGCTATTGCTGGGCCTTGCCACCGCCTTTGCGCTAGAAGCCAAGGTGCAGCCCGGCAAGGTGATCGGCATGCTCGGCGCCGCCAGCATCAATCTGGCGCTCGCCGCTGGTCTCGGCACGCTCCTGATGCTCACGGGGGTCGCAGCGTCCAAGCGGGCCAAGCTTTTCCTCTGGATTTCCGCCGCGTTAATGATGTTGCTCGGATTGATCGAGATCGTCTTCGCGGTTTAATCGCCGGTTAGGCACGCGCTGATCATTGTCTCCGAAATATTTTCGGCGGCCCCGTCCGTTTACATGGGCTGCGAGGCACGGGGACGACGCATGGCCGACATCGCTCTGACACGCTCCGATCTGGCGGGCGAAGGATGCCCGGCGATTGCCGCCGGCACCACGGCCCGCGCCCCCGCCTCGTCCCTCGAACTCGCCCTCGTCACCGACACCGGCACACTGCGCGCGCTCGCGCCCGAATGGGACGCGCTTTTTTTGCGCGCCGGCCGTCCCGAGCAGGTCTTCCAGGGCTTCAACTGGTGCTGGCATTGGTGCCGAAACTACCTCGAGAACGACGGCTCGACCGGTCGCATCCGCCTCGCAATCGTCACGGGGCGCATCGGCGGCCGGCTCGCCCTGGTCATGCCGTTCGCCGTGCGCCGCAAGGCCGGCCTGCGTCAGCTCGTGTGGCTGGGTGAGCCCGTTTCCCAATACGGCGACGTGATCGCGGCGCCCGAAGCACAGAGCCTGGAATGCCTTGAGCATGCGTGGCGTTTTTGCCTGTCGACGACACGCGCCGATATCGCCAATCTCCGCAAGGTCCGGGAGGATGCAGTCGCAACTCCGCTGATGAAATCGCTGGGAATGCGCGTCACCGCGACGGAGGAGGCGCCCTTCCTGAACCTGCGCCGCGCGGCCGATTTCGAGCGTTACATGGCAGCCCACCCGTCCAAAGGCCGCGTCAAGAACCGCCGCCGACAGATGCGCCGCCTGCAGGAGCGCGGTGAGGTCTCGTTCGACTGTCACGCGGGCGGCGACGAGGCGGCGCAACTTGCCAGCTACGCCATTCTGCTGAAGCGGGTGTGGCTCAGGACCCAAGCGAAGGTTTCCCCCGCGCTCGCCGACAACCGCTTCGAGACGTTCTTCCGCGACGTCTGCGGTTCGGGGTCTCACCCCGTCGACTGTCGTGTGCTCGCGATCAAGAGCGGCAACGAGATCGCCGCCCAACAGATCGTGCTCGACAACGCAGGCACGCGGTTCCTGCACGTGGCCGTGTACGCCGGCAAGTTCGAAAAGGCGGGGGCGGGAGCTCTTCTCCTCGAGCACCTGATCGCGCGCAGCTACGCAGAGGGCCTCAGTCAGATCGATCTGCTACCGCCCCGTCACGAGTACAAGATGGATTTCGCCGACGACGTCGTGGCGGTCCACGATCACGCATTGGCGCTGACCGGGCCGGGTCGTCTCTACGCCAACACGTACCTGGGTCTGCGCCGCCGTCTCAAGGCAGGCGTCGAAGCCATGCCAGCGCCTCTGCGCAAGGCGCTCGGTACGGCGATGTCGATAGCAAAAGGCGCCGGGCGCTGAGCGCGCGGCGTGCGAAGGAACGCCGTCCGTCGGTACCGCCGTCAGTCCTTCACACCGAGTTTGCGCTGCAGGCTCGAGGACGAGGTCGTATACTGGAAAAGAAGTTTCTTGTCGGGATAGATCATGCGGTGCGCCGCCTGCGCCATAAGTGCGGCTTCGTGGAAACCCGACAGTATCAGCTTGAGCTTGCCCGGATAGGTATTGATGTCGCCGATGGCGAAGATGCCGGGCGTGCTCGGCTCGAATTTCGCGGTGTCGACGGGAATGAGGTTCTCCTCGAGATTGAGCCCCCACTCCGCTATCGGCCCGAGCTTCATGGTCAGGCCGAAGAACGGCAACATCCGGTCGACCGTGAGCCGCTCTTCGCCGCCCTTGTGCTTGACGGTGACGCCCGCAAGGTTCCCGTCTGCCCCATCGAGCCCCGCGAGCTGGCCGATGAGCAAGCGCACCTTGCCCTCCTCCACCAGTTTGCGCATGCGCTCGACCGAATGCGGCGCGCCCCGGAACTCGTCGCGGCGATGCATCAGCGTCAACGAACGCGCCAACGGCGCCAGGTTGATCGTCCAGTCGAGCGCGCTGTCCCCGCCCCCCACGATCAGCACGTCGCGATCGCGGAAGTCCTCCATGCGCCGCACGGCGTAGAACACGCCCTTGCCCTCGAAGGCCTCGATGCCCGCAAGGGGGGGACGCTTCGGCGTGAACGAGCCGCCGCCCGCCGCGATCACGACTACCTTGGTCAGGAACGCCTTGCCCGCGTCCGTCACCAGCCGGAAACGTCCATCCGCCTCCTTCTGCACGCTGTCGATGCGCTCGTTGAAGTGGAACGTCGGCCCGAACGGTTTGATCTGTGTCATCAGGGCGTCGGTGAGCCCTTGTCCCGAGATCTCGGGGATCGCGGGAATGTCGTAGATCGGCTTCTCCGGATAGAGCTCCGTGCACTGGCCGCCGGGCCGGTCGAGGATGTCCACGAGATGCGCGCGGATGTCGAGCAGCCCCAACTCGAACACCGCGAACAGGCCGACAGGCCCCGCGCCGATGATGACGCAATCCGTCTCGATCGGGCCGGCTGCGGTCGTATCGGTCATCGGCTGGCTCTCCCTCGTTGCCAATATAGGGGGGCACCATGGTCGCCGGCACTCCGGCGCTCCATGAGAAAGATCAATCGTGCAAGCGTAGCGGCGCGCCGCGGCGCGACGGCGATCAGAACTGCTTGTCGGGAACGCTCACGACCAGCCCATCGAGGTCCGTCGTCACCTTGATCTGGCAGGAAAGACGGCTCGTCTCACGCACCTCGAAGGCGAAATCGAGCATATCCTCTTCCATTTCGGAGGGCTTGCCGACCTTTTCCTTCCAGGAGTCGTCCACATAGACGTGGCACGTCGCACAGGCGCAGGCGCCGCCGCATTCGGCTTCGATTCCCGGCACGAGCGCCTTCTTAGCCGCTTCCATCACCGTCAGCCCGACCTCGGCGTCAACCACCTGCTGCGTGCCATCGGCTTGAATGAACGTGATTTTCGCCATTGTCTCTTGTCCGCGCGCTGCCTGCTGACGGCTGTCGGGCCGGCCGCGGCGCAGCAATTGCCGTCGGCGCGCCGGTTTTAGCGACCCGCCCCCCGCTTTTCAAGGCAGGGGTCGTCAACGCGCCAACGCGTCGCGATGTTGGTTACCGCTGCCGAAGGGCGGCATGCCGGGTTCAGGCCGGGCGCGCCGCGAGCGACACGACGTAGGCCCGTGCCTCGTCCACAGCCGAGTCGAGTTCCGCGAGCGTCGGCTGGCGCTCGGCGGCTCTTGCCATGGCGAGGCGACGCTCCGCATCTTCCGCGAGACTGGCGATGCGCCAAGCGCCGACGGCACGTGCCGAGCCCTTCAGTGCGTGGGCCGCGTCACGCCAGGCCTTGGCATCTGCCGCGCCCCGCAGCTCCGAGAGCGTCCGCAGCGCTTGCCCAGCGAACAGTTCGAGAACCTCCAGCTCCAGCTCCTCGTTCCCGAACGTGAAACGGGCCAGATGCGCGCGATCGATGGGGCAGTCCCCCAGCGCGCGCGCCGGGCGCCGCGCATGGTGGACCGTGCCGAGATCAGCATCAGCGGGGGCGATCGCTGCTTCCAAGGTGGTACTCCGTCGCAATGTTTCGAACACGAGCTGGCGCTGGCGGCCTGGCCCGCCGCCGCTCGCCGGCAGGATGCCAGTTCCACCTGAAGACCCCGTTAAAAGTCGGGGTCGAGCCTCCCGTATGGCCGATGCGTTCGGCGGCGATCAGGCTTCGCACGAATCTCCCTTCACGCTTTCGCCGTAAACGGCCGTTAACCACGTTCGGAGTGCGCACGCTGGGGTTCAGCGGCCAAGATCAGTGAATTGCTCACGATTCGTACCTGGGCCTCGGCCTGAAAATGGTCTATGAGACGAGTGCGTATGGGGGGACGGTGCCGTATGGCGCCGAAGCGTTGGACCAAGTTATGGCTCAGGAAACCACGAGCAGGCGGACTGCCGCGGAAGATACTGACGTTGCAGCAGCCGGCAGCAGCGAGCGCGCTAACCCGCCGCCACTCCCCAGCAAAACGCTCGAGACGCCCCCCCCGCATATCCCCGAATCCGGTGCATCGGGCAGCCCTGTTCCTCCTGCAGGTCCAGAGCGCGCAGCGGGCGATCCCTTTGCTGCGGCGTCAACTTCCGTGCCTCCTGCAGATGCGCGTCCGGAGCACAGGCTCCCGGGGCCACCGCCCCCGCCGCCTTTGGCAGTGAGACCGGAAGCCGGACCGCCTCCGCCGCCGCCGGGGGCCACCAGACCGCGACCAGGCGCGGACGACGCTGCGCGCGATTCCTCACGCCGGACCGCCAAGCGGCGTCCTGCCGGCCAGCCGCGCGCCCAAGCCGCCAACGACGACGTCTCGTCGATCGGCGGCCTCATCTTCGCCTTGCATCAGAAACCTTCGCAACGGCCGATGCAGGTTGCGGCGGTCGCAAGCGTTGCGTGGGCACTTCTCAGCCTCCTGCTGGGTTGGGCCATGCTGGCGCCAGAGTTGCAGCGCGCACCGTCATTCCTCGAGATGCTCTCGCGGCCGACTGCGATCACGCTCGCGGCCACGATCCTGATCCCCATCGCGATGTTCTGGCTGCTCGCCCTGCTCGTTTGGCGTGCTCAGGAACTCAAGCTGATGTCCTCGGCAATGACCGAGGTGGCCATCCGTCTCGCAGAACCCGACCGCATGGCGGAGCAACAGATCAGCTCGGTGGGCCAGTCGGTGCGGCGGCAGGTCAATTTCATGAACGAGGCCGTTGGCCGGGCACTGGGACGAGCCAGCGAACTGGAATCCATGGTTCAGAACGAGGTCGCCAACCTCGAGCGCTCCTACAATCAAAACGAGCAGCGTATCCGCAGCCTGTTGCAGGAGCTCGCCAATGAACGAGCCGCCCTTGTCAACACGTCCGCGAGCGTCAATCTCTCGCTGAAGGATGTGGGCGCGGAGATCCCCACGCTCGTGCAGCGGCTGTCGGAGCAGCAAGTCAAGCTGGCGCGGTTCATCGAGGATGCGGCGAAGAACGTTGTGACCCTGGAAAGCTCGCTGAATGCGAGCAGCACGCATCTGGCCGCGACGCTGGGCGAGCGCACACAGGAGTTGCACACACTCCTCACCTCGAGCACGCAGAACATCGACGGCCTGCTGACAGGCCGCCTGCAAGCACTGCAGAACACGATTACCGATGGCACGGCAGCCCTGAAATCTTCGGTCGACGGCACGGCGGCCCAGATACAGGGTGTTCTGAGCGACGAGACCAAACGTCTCACGGACGCCCTCGATACGCGCGCCACTGCCTTGCAAGACACGTTCGGCGCGTTTTCCGATGGGCTGAGCGAGGCCCTCGACGGCCGCACCGCCCATATCGAGTCCAAGCTCGCGGCCATCTCGACCGCGCTGGAAACCTCGATGCAGACCTTCGCGGGCGACATGACCAAATCGTTGGGCAGCCGCACCGAGGAACTGCAGGCCGTACTCGAGGAATATACTCGCGCCCTCGATCAGATGCTGGACAACCGGCAGCAATCGCTCGACGTGCATCTCGTCGAGCGCACGCGTGCACTCGACGACGCCTTCTCGGAACGGCTCAAGTTGTTCGACGATTCGATCCTGCGCTCCACCATCTCCATCGACAGCATGGTCGCAGACAAGGCGCGCGCGATCAGCGCGGCCCTGGAATCGCATGCCGCCGAGATCGGAGAGGTGCTGGGACGGCAGGCGGACGAGTTCGACATGCGACTGGTCGGCGGCATCGGCGCGGTGCGCGAGGCAACGCAGAACGTCACGCGGCAGTCGTTGAAGGCGATCGAGGATCTTGCCGGCCAAGCCGATCTTCTCAAGAACGTGTCCGAAAACCTCATGCAGCAGATTTCGGGCGTGTCGAACCGGTTCGACGCCCAGGGCCAGAACATCATGCGCGCGGCCAACGCCTTGGAGACGGCCAATTTCCGGATCGACAAGATGCTGCAGAACCGCCAGTCGGAGCTGACACAAACGCTGGAAAACCTGTCGGCCAAGACCGACAACATCGATCGCACGTTGCGCGGATACTCGGAGAATCTGGAAGGCACCTTCAGCCAAGCGGAATCCCGCGCGCGTATGGTCGGCGAACAATTGACCCGCGCCGCCGAGGAACGCGCACGCCTCGCGGCTTCGGAGTTCGATCGCCTCAAGCTCATCGCGTCGAGTGATGCAGACCGTGCGCTGGAGGACCTGCGTGGAAGGATCGGCAGCGTCGCGCGCGAGGTCGGCCAGGAGATCGGTTCGCTGCACGACCGCTTCGCCAGTACGTCCGACGAGATGCGTGACAAGGCCCGGCGCACCGTAGCCGAAATCGAGGCCGAACAAGCTCGCTTGCGCGCCCAGATCGAGAGCCTGCCGGAAACGACGCGGGCGAGTGCCGACAGCCTGCGCGCCTCGCTGCAAGATCAATTGAAAGCTCTCGAGCAGCTTTCATCACTCTCCTCGCGCACCGCTTTGAGGACAGAAGTCTCTCCACCGATGCCGACGCAGCTCCAGCCCAATCAAGCTCCGGGCCGCGCGCTGTCCTCGATCACGCAAAGTCTCGCCAGCGAAATGGGCACGCGTGGCACCACGAGTCCGGCACGGCCGAGCCCGCAGCCCAACCAGCGTGCGCTTGCGCCGCCGCAGCCACAGCAGCCATCGCCGCAAACGACAGTTCAGCAGCCGCCTGCGGGTGATCCCAATCGCGACGGCTGGAAGCTAGGCGATCTGCTCGCCCGCGCCTCGCGCAACGAGGAAAACGAGGCGAGCAGTGGGCTCAACATCGCCGGCATGTCGCGCGCGCTCGACGCCACGACAGCTGGGGCAATCTGGTCGCGCTTCCGCGCAGGCCAGCGCGGTGTGATGGTGCGCAGCATCTACACGGCGGAAGGTCGCGCGGCCTTCGACGAAGTGCAGCGGCGGTACAAAGCGGCCGCCGATTTCAGGCAGACGGTCGACACCTACATGCTCGATTTCGAGAAGATCCTGCGTGATGCCGATGGCCGCGATCCGTCGGGCCGAACGGCGCAGAATTACATCATGTCGGAATCGGGCCGTGTCTATCTGTTCCTCGCGCACGCCAGCGGTCGCCTCGTCTGACGCTCTTTGCAGCTGAGAGGACGCCGCCGTGACAGATGACGTACGCATCGGTGCGGTCGTGGAAACCTTTCCCGTGGCCGGGACCTTCACGATATCCCGCGGCTCACGTACCGAAGCGACGGTGGTCGTCGCGAGCGTGACCGGTTACGGCCACACGGGCCGCGGTGAGTGCGTGCCCTACGCGCGCTACGGTGAAACGATAGACAGCGTGCTTGCCCAGATTTCCGGCGCACGCGATGTTGCCGACCGCGCCACCCTGCAAGCACGCCTACCCCCGGGCGCGGCCCGAAACGCGCTCGACTGCGCCTTCTGGGACCTGGAAGCCAAGTGCCGGCGGCGGCCCGTCGCGGATCTGGCCGGGATTGCGCCAGCACCGCTGCCGCAGCTCACCTGCTACACGCTGAGCCTCGACAGCCCGGACGCCATGGCGGCCGCCGCGCGCGAAGCAGGCGACCGCCCGCTGCTCAAGTTGAAGCTCGGTGCCGACGGGGACGCGGATCGCATGCGCGCCGTGCGCGCGGCGCGTCCCGATGCCCGCCTCGTCGCCGATGCGAACGAGGCTTGGCGCATCGATCAACTTACCGAGTTACTGGCCGTGGGGGCCGAAGCGGGTTTTGAGGTGATCGAGCAGCCTCTGCCGGCCTGCGAAGACGCGGCTTTGTCGGGGCTCGCTCGCCCCATTCCGATCTGCGCCGACGAAAGCGTCCACACGGCCGCAGATCTCGACCGTGTCGCCAGCCTCTACGATGCCGTCAACGTCAAGCTCGACAAGGCCGGTGGGCTCACCGAGGCGATCACGATGGCACGATCCGCGCGCGAGAGAGGTCTCAAGGTCATGGCCGGGTGCATGCTGTCGACGTCGCTCGCCATGGCGCCAGCGCTTCTGCTGGCACCTCTGGCCGACTGGTTGGACCTCGACGGCCCACTGCTGCTCGCACGGGACCGTTTGCCCGCAATCGGCTATCGAGGCGGACACATCGTCGATGTCCCGGACGGCTTGTGGGGCTAGGCCGCAACGCTCGCCACACGACGACGATGCAGCGCCATCCCGGCGCCCAGCCCGATCGCCGCCAAGACCGCCATCGCCAGATAGGAACGCCCCCCCAGCGCCGGATAGAGCCAGCCCGAGGCGAGCGTCGCCAGCCCCAGCGCGATCCCCGAGGTCACGGAGGCATACAGCGCCTGCGCCGTGGCGACCGACTCGCGCGGCACCATCTGCCCGATCAGGTGCACCGCGCCCAGATGGGCGGCCCCGAACGTGAGGCCGTGCATCGCCTGCAGCGGCAGCAACAGTCCAAAGGGCGGGTCGAAAGCCATGATCGTCCAGCGGATCAGCGCGGCGCCCGCACCGGCCAGGACGAGCCCGAGGGCGCCCACGCGTTTCACGGCCAGACCGGACATCGCGAACAGGCCGATTTCTGCGATCACACCTATCGACCACAGCAAGCTCGCCTCGACCGAGGCGATGCCCTGCTTTTGCCAGTGAAGCACGCCGAAGGTGTAGAAGACGGCATGCGTGGCCTGCGTCGCGCCAACGCAAACGAGGAAGAGGAGAAAGGCGCGGTCCTTCAACAATCGGGTCATCCCCCCGGTACGCGTGGCGGCCTCGGGCCGGCCCGCCCGCTCCGATCGCGACGTGGCCCTTCCCGGTAGAAAATGCGCTGCGGCGGCCGTTGCGGCGGCCGCCCCGACCATCAGCCAGACGACGGCGCCAGCGTTCCAGTGCGCGACGGCAGCCCCCGCCGCAAAGCTCGCGACGATGAACGTGATCGAGCCCCAAAGGCGCATACGGCCGTAATCGAGCCCGTGCCGGGCCACACCGTCCATGGCAATGGTTTCCACGAGCGGCATCACCGCCGTCGAGGCGATGGCCAACAGCAGCGTCAAAACCAGAAGTGCCCAGAACCCCTGCGCCAGCGGCAGCCCCAGCATCACGACGAGCCCGGCCCAAGCCAGCATGATGACCGATGTCCGCGGATCGCCGTGCCGGTCGGTGAAGAGCGCTACGATGGGTGGCGCCATGATCCGTGCGAAAAGCGGTGCGGCCCCGATGATCCCGATCTCGGCGCCCGTCAAACCGCGCCAGTCGAGCCATACCGGAAGGTATGTCACCTTCACGCCCGTGATTAGGAAGGTGGCCCCGAAAAACACCGCCAGCCGCAATGCGAACGTTGACACCACCGCTTTCCGACCCGCGCTCCGCATCCCATCCAGGTCCGCCGTTTGCCACACATGGCTCTGGAAAACCATCCCGCCGATCCCTGCCCCACGGAATGTCCCCGCTCTGGTTGAACGTCCGTCAGCCAGGTAGGCAGGCGACATGTGGCTGTGCGGGGTTTCGGCAGGCCACCGAGTCAAACGTCAGGTGCTGGCACGAGGTCGGCTATCGGATCGCGATCCGCCTGGCGCAGGATCGCCACCATCTACTCTTCCCGGAACCTGTTCTTGCGCTTGCTGTCCTCCGATCCGGAGGCTAGTCGCTCAATAGATCACTGGTGCGAAAACCCTAGGGCAGGTCACAGCATCTTTCGGATTGCGATCGCAGCATACTTTTACATGAAAACACCGGACCTGCATGGTTGTGCAGGTCCGGCATCCATTTCGTTCTTCGACGCTGGGTCAAAACTTAACCGTCACCCCGGCGTTGAGCGAGCGTCCCATTCCCGGGACATTACCCTTGGGCACCGAAGGGTTTTCCATCACAGGGTACAGGTAGGTGCCGCCGAGTGCGGGCTCATAGTATTGATCGAAGACGTTCTGTGCCCCCAGATCGAAACGGATATTGCCCCACTCGTAGCTTGTTCGCCAATTCACTAGCGCATACCCGTCGCTGCGCAATTCGTTACGGACCGTGTCGACATTGTGCTTGCCCGCGTACAGGTCGAGTTCGATCGCGCTTGTCCAGCCCCCGATCTTGTTGACAAGGGCCAGCCGCGAATAGAAAGGCATCATGTGGTAGAGGCTGACGTCCGTGTCCGGGTTTTCGCCGTGCACGTAGCCGACGATCCCCGTCAGGCCGAACTTGCCCAAATGCGAGTCGGCAATCAATGGCATCTGTCCCGAAGCATTCATTCCGTAGATTACGGCATCGTGGTTGACGAAGCGCAGATTGGTGAACCCCTGGGCCGCATTGGAATGCGGGACAATCCAGCGCTCCACACCGATATAATCCGAAACGTATGAATAATAGGGCGTGAGTTTGAAGGCCCATTCCTTGCGCTCGCCATCGTGCCAGCCTGCAGTGAGACTGATCGTGTGGGCAACTTCGGGCTTTAGATCGAGGTTTCCGACATAGCCGTTACCGTCGCCGAACCAACCGATCATATTCATTGCCATCTGGCCACCCATGTCCATGGGTGTATCCTTGGTCGTCCACGTATAGCGCTCGTAGAGATTTGGTGAGCGCGTCTTCATACCGTAGGCGGCCTCCAGCGACGCGCTGCGGCTTGGTTCGTAGCGCGCCATCGCCGTAGCATCCCAATTGACGTCCGTACGTTGATGATCACGTGCGTTGAACTTTGCAGCATCCGCGCCGTAGGCCATAGCGTTGTAGCCTTGCACATTGCCGGCATCCATCCAGACGACGTCGTTGCGGACACCGAGGAGCGTCGTCCACATGCGATCCCACTTATGCTCCCACTCGGCGAACGTGCCCAAACGGTTGCGGGTGCCGTGGTTGATGGTCATGTAGTCGTTGCAGCACATCATCATCATGCCGGCCACCGGCGGCCACCAGTCATTCAGCGTCTGGCCGTGAAACTCGTTGCCAAAGCGGATGAGGTCGCGTCTCGATGCTGCGAACTCCGCTTTCAGAGAGTAGCCGAAATCCTCGCCTTCAGTTCGCATGGGCATGTCGCGGTTCATCCCGCCGGCGAACTTCTTGTCGTCCAGGAAATTCATCTCGTGGCTGATGTTGTGATAAAACGCCCGCGCATCGAGTTTTCCCCAACCGAATTGCCCGACATAGCGCACGTTCAGGAATTTGCCCTCGTTATTGACCATGTCCATACGCTGATTGACATAGCCTTGATAAGGGATGAATTGCACACCGCCCTGAACCACGAAGAGGTTACCGCCATTCTTCACTGACAAGGTGACAGCATGATTTTGCGACTCGTATTCACTGGAACGCACAACCTGTCCATTGCCGCCCTTGTAGTTGTCGGAACGCGTCCAAGCCCCTGAATAACCGACACTCACATTCTGCGTAGCAGCCTCAACCTTTCCTGAGGTCACCAAACCATGGCCATTCGATCGATAGGTCGTGGAGATACTACCGCCGGTACGCAACCCTTCTCCTTTGGCAGCGAACCGTGGTTCCGCGGTCTCGACGATCACTGTACCGGCAATGCTGTCGCCCCCCTTTGAAACCGGCGTGACGCCACTCACAACCTCGACCGACGTGACCTGGGCTGGGTCACTATAGGACAGCGGCGGGTTCATGCTGTTCGAGCACGCCGACGTGATGACCATGCCGTTGAGCAGGATTCGAACGCGGTCACCATTCAGACCGTTGATGGCGGGCAGACCGGAGACGCCGCCACCCTGGTAGATACTGACACCAGCCGCGCGTGTGAGGAGAGTTGCCGTATCACTCGTCGATCGACGATCGGCAGCCAGCGTCTCAGGCGCAACGCGCGTTGCCGTTTCCGGGACCGCCAGTCCGGTGATGCCGACTCCGATGGCGGTCGGCGGCGTAACTTGGGTCGTATCCGTGCCCGTAGATTCCGAAATCGCGGCCGCCGTTGAAGCAGCAGAAGCCTGCTTCGGTGCAGCGGCCACGGCCCTGCGGGCGCGCGATTTGGGGCGCGCCTTGGCGGCCGGACGCGGCATGATCTGGGCTTGCGGGGCCGCCGGATCGACCTTCACGGGCGGCAGCGGGGTTCCCGTGGCACCGGGCTGGGCCTGTACAGCTTCTCCGCTTGTTGCGGGGGCTTGTTGCGCATTCGCAGAGCCGAGCATCCCGTTCAACGCAAAAGCGCTCGATACGGCAAGCAGCGCGGAGCGCTTCAGCAAGTGAGAGGACGCCGCCTGCGCGGCTGGTGCAAGATTCGACATTTCTGGTTCTCTTCGTGTGACGAACCAAAGCAATCCAATGCCCTGGCTCTTTTCG
>VFQT010000766.1_pt1 | contig 43527 bp, 35 predicted proteins | sample 3512381 | NCBI WGS metagenome assembly VFQT01 (sample SAMN10412376, study PRJNA504923) | tailings metagenome | isolation source: Relicate 2 Philex TSF3 active mining site | place: Philippines: Tuba, Benguet | collected 2017-08-29 | reverse complement strand
GTATGGGTTGGAGGGTTACTGACACCTTGGATTATTATGCTGCGAATCCTGATTTAATTAACCAATTTAAATATTATTGGATGCCAATAGGGTATTTTGAGCCGCTATCTCCCGACAGGTATAAGTTCGCTGTTTACACTAAAGTAGATCGTTTTATTGCCTTCAGAGCTGCTGATTCAGCATCACAATTTGGTTTTATAACCGGAGATACAACGCTAATTGTTGGAATGCGGGAGTTTAAGCGAATTAGTCGGGCATTTACATGGAATACAGACGAGGAAGCAAATGATTATTTAATTGATTTTCCTCACAGAAAAACCAATGAAAAGGAGGTGTGTGATTCTTTTATGCGTCAATATCGTCCTTTGGAAGGTGTTTGGCCAGGGTTGCATTTGAAATCTATAAATTATACTGGTGACTTTCAGAGTTTCTACAACAATCCAGAGCGTCCTAGGAATTTATTTCCCGATTACAATGCCATTCCTCAGCATAATTATATCTATTTGTTCAAATCAGGCAAAGTGACTGTAAACGATATAGATGATAATGATATTTTCTGGAATGAACTTGACAGTGACGAAAAGAATTTCATGGAAGTTACCACACAGACTTTAGCAGACGGTAGAGCGCACCATGTGATGTTTGTTAAAATCCCTTACACTTATTGGAAAGACTATCCAAAGGTCTCTGGATTCGTGAGATTGCGGTATGTGCTTGATTAAAAAAAATGTCATGTGAAAATTGAAAAGTGGATTAGGCGTTTATTATTCTTCCCCAATCCATTCAGTCTGAGAGGTACAAATCAAATTCTAACGACTCAGAATCGATGCCGATTCCTGGCGATGAAGTTGTAGCAGTAGTCTGTGAGGGATAGGGGCAGGAAGCGGAAGAGGGCGAGCCATCGCCAAGGGCGGTGCGTGTGGCGTAGCAATTGAAATGCGGCGCGGGAACGCACGTGAACCGCGCCTTCCACAAAATAGACGGTCTGTAAATCAATGAAATGGATGCCGTGGGCTCTCAGCAATTCTTTGGATTCGGTGCTTCGGACCGACCAAACCTCAATCTCGGCATTCTGCGCCTTCGCCCAGCGGGCAATCGCACAGCAAAATTGACATTGGTCGTCGTACAGTAAATACATCTTTCCCGAATTTTATTCCCTCTTCGAAGTTACTCTGATTTCTACTTCGTATACTCCAATGGGCCCGTGATTATTACTGCGTGTATTCCCATTATTCTGCTGATTATTCCTTTGATAAACCCTTTGGTTTTTTCTGCTATTTATGGATACTATCGCAGTGGTTATTAAGAAGGCAACGACCCATATGTTTCCTCTGATACCAATTGCGCCACAATTTTGGCACTGTTCAAACACAATGGGATTCCACCACCGGGATGCACGCTGCCACCGCAGAAATACAACCCTTTGATGTCGCTGGAAAAGTTCTTGTGTCGCAAAAATGCGGAAAATACATTGTTGCTGGCCGTGCCATACAAAGAGCCTCCATGTGAGGAAGTGCGCTCCTCAATCATCACTGGATCCAAAATCGTTTCGCAAGCAATCAAAGGTTCAATATCGCGCCCCAGCACCCGCTGCAATTTGGCCAAAATGTGTTTCCGCGCCGCCGCCGTAATGGCCAACCAATCCTGTCCTACATGACTCGGTACATTGATCATTACAAACCAGTTCTCGCAGCCCGGCGGCGCATCACCCGCATCGCACTTGGCGGTGATGTTGATATAAATGGTGGGGTCTTCATCCGGGGCACCACCGGCAAACAAAGCCTTGAACTCGCGACCGTAATCGTTTGAAAATAAAATGTTGTGCAGATGCAGCTCGGGAAATTCCGCGGCTATGCCCCAGTAAAAGACCAAAGCCGATGAGGAGCGCTCTTGTTTTAATATCCGTTGGGGCGCCTTATGTCCCGCCAACAGCCGGTTGTAAGTGGCATAAACATCGGCGTTACTAATCACCACATCGGCGTGCACGGTTCGGGTTTGTTGCTCGGTTTTGTTGAATACCCGAATTCCTTCCGCCCGTTTTTTCGGGGCGATGATTTCTTGCACGTCGTGGTTGAAGTGAAAAACAACCCCCTGCCTCAAGGCCAACTGATACAAGGATTGCGGGATGCTCACCATCCCTCCCTGGGGGTAGTAGGAACCGAGTTGCTGTTCCAAATGGGGAATCATGTTGAGCAAAGCCGGCGCACGGTAGGGGTCGCTCCCGTTATAGGTAGCAAACCGGTTGAGGTATTGCACCAAATATTTGTTGCCCACAACGGTACTGTTTTCGCGGTGCATGGACTGAAACAAATTTAGTTTCGGCGCGTAAAACAATCCTTTGAGCGTCTTGAAATTGAAGTAGTTTTTGATTTTGTGCAGGCTCTGTTCGATGAACAACGGCGCGGTGGTGTTGTAGCGAAAGGCGGCTTTTTTGAGTTGTTTTTTCAGGGCCAATCGCTCAGATTCAGTGGCGATGCCTTCCAAGGATGCGGAAAAATCGCTCCAAGATTTGTGGGCCCGAAAGCGGGTGCCGTCTTCGTAAAAGTAGTGACAGATGGTATCGAGCGGCTGGTAGTTGAAATGGGCTTTGGGGTCTTCGTTACACAGGGTGAATAACTCATCCACCAGTTGAGGCAGGGTAAACAAAGACGGACCTCCATCGAACCGATACCCCGCATCAACGAAGGAACTCATTTTCCCGCCGGGGTGCATGCTAGCCTCAAAGACCTCCACCGAAAATCCCTGTTTCGCCAGTCGAATGGATGTGGCGATGCCTGCGATTCCGGCTCCAACGACGATGGCTCTTTTCGACATATACCCAAAGCAACAACGCAGGGCATGGATGGTTTACCCTTTGTGTGGAATGTTTGCGTCCTTTTTGGTCGTAGAGTTATGGATATTATCAATTTCTTTAGCCATTGGGGGTGGAGATTCTTAGTTTGCCGGGATGAAAAAACTACTCCAATTCACGGCCGCCTTGGCTTTGACCCTAATGACGGCTTGCGGTGGCGGCGGCAATAAAACGACCTATGCGTTGAAAGATGTGGAATTCACCCTTTCAGGTCCCCTGTATGAAGGGCCCAACCCCGCCCAATATACCGTGGCGGTGGATTTGAAAACGTTGCTGGGCGACAACTATGCTGAGGGGGTAAAAATTAGTCATGCTGTGTTGAAATCGGCCCACATCCATGCCGTTGATTCTGCCAATTTCGATGGGGTGAATAGTTTTGTCATGAGTTTGGCGGGCGATAACCCCGATCTCCAAATGAAGGAATTGGCGTTCCTCAATCCCGTAAAAGCCGGTACCACTGATGCTGCGCTGTCTATCTCCAACGAGGTAACGGCTGAAGACTATTTTGCCGAAAAGCAATTCTACATCGTGGTGGATGCGGGTTTGGCCAAAGACATTGAGGCTGACATGGTATTCAAGGGCGACTTTGAATTCGAACTAACCTACAAATAAATCAACCTGTAACGAACGAAAAGCGTATAAATCAAACGAACGAAAAGCGAATAAATTATGAGAAAATTCATCTTCCCTATGTTGTTGGTCCTGGTGGCCGGAGTACTCACTGCCTTTGTGCAACAGAATCCTGAAGCGGATCGCTTGATGGGTGTTTGGGAGCCGAGCAACGGTCGTGCCCGCGTGAAAATTGAAAAAATTGGAGCCAAATACTACGGCAAGTTTGTGTGGCTCAAGGAGCCCATTGACCCTGCAACAGGGCAGCCCAAGACGGATAAAAACAATCCTGATCCCAGCATGAAAAACGTGCCATTGAAGGGCTATCGCATGCTGAAAGATTTCGTATACAAAGGCAACAACGAATGGGCCGATGGCACCATCTACGATCCTTTGAACGGCAGTACCTACAGCTGTACCATCAAAATGACCAACGCCAATACTTTGGATATCCGTGGGTACATTGGGGTGTCGGCTTTGGGTAGAACCGATGTTTGGAAGCGCATGGTTGTTAAATAAAGCCCGATGCAAATCAGAAACTTCATGGCTCCAGGTTGGATCGCTGGCCTGGTGTTGGGCATCTTTTGCGCGACGACCACATCGCTCCAAGCCCAAACAGAAACACCGCAAACGCCGCAAGATACCTTGACGCCAGCGGAGGAGGAGGATTACAGTCAGTACGACAACATCGGTTTTGCCGCCGAGGGGGCCAAGCGTTATTGCAGTCCCAAAATCGAGGGGTTGAGTCCGGCTAAGTTGATTAGCATTGGATACGACTACCAGATGGGGTATACGATGAAGGCCGATACATTTCGCAGGTTGGGGAGCGTTGCGCCTCTGATGCCAGACAGCGCTCGGGTATTGACATCGAATGGAATGCGTTTTGGCTGCAACATTCCCGTGATTTCTCGCACCGATTTGGTGTGGCAGATGGGCGCCAATTATTGGGAGCAGCGCTACAAATTTGAGGATCCCGCTGCGTTGAAAAGTCCCTTGTTGACATCGCTCAGCGAACATGGATTGCGTACGATGGGCATCAACACAACCTTGTTCAAGCCTTTGAACGATGTGAAATTTTTGTTGTTTCAAGGTTCGGCGGACTTGAGTGGTGACTACCAATTTGGCAAGTTTATGCCGTTGAAGTACACCAAGTATTCTGCGGCTTTGATCTACGGTAAACGCACTTCGGAGAAGAAGCAATGGGGTGTGGGTGTTGCCAGAACCTACCGCGTGGGTGAGTTGAACTACATTCCCATCATTTTCTACAATTCTACCGATGTAGCCAACAAGTGGGGCACAGAGATTTTGTTTCCCGCCAGGGCACATGTGCGCAGAACCATCAACAGCAGAAACATGTTGTTTGCGGGGTATGAGTTGGAAGGACAGAGTTATCGTTTGTGGCGTTCAAACGACCCCACCGGATTCAATTTGCGCAATGAAGACGTAGAAATCCGTAGGGGCGAAATCCGCCTTCGCGCCGTGTACGAATTCTCATTGAAAGACTTTATTTGGATGTCGATCCAGGCCGGTTACCGCATCAACTACCGCTATGATGTGGATCGTTTGGGCAATGGCAAGGAAATTTATCGCGCTTTCGGACTTGTGAGCGATGCGCCTTATGTGATGGTCAACCAGTTGACAAACCCACTATATTTCAACATTAGCCTAAATTTGGTCAGTCCTTAAACAAACCGCAAAACCAATTTGGTTGCTACTTGTTCGTAGTGCGTGACTTCATCAGGCAATACGGATTTGTGGTTGGTTTTTCCCCACCAATTGTTTGGTTCGCTCCCAAGCGGAACGGACGAGGTTGCGATATTGGAGGAGGGCTTGTTCTTTACGGAGTTCGCCTTTCACAAGCAGAAGTTAACGTATCATCGGGCATCGATGCGATGCTACGCAGATCAACTGCAATCGCAGGGTCGCCGTGTGCGATACCTGTCTTGCGATGGCAAGGCGTTGGATCTTTCGGTCTGGGTGAAGCGATGGAGCGATGAGGGATTTCGCTCTTTGCATCTGTATCGTTTGGAAGATGATTGGTTGGTGCAAAGATTGACGGCCGCGGCCGTGTTGAACGATATCGCAATAGTATACTACGACACGCCCCAATTTTTATTGGACCGGGCGGCCGTGAAATCCTATTTTGCGGGTAAGTCCCATTTTCTACAGGCCAACTTTTACGCCGCCCAGCGCAAGCATTTTCAGGTGCTGATGGAGGGGGCCAAACCCCGGGGCGGAAAGTGGAGTTTTGATGAGGACAATCGGCAGCGGTTCCCCAAAAATCAACACGTTCCGGAGTTGGCCAATGGTAGAACGGATGATGAGGAGAAGTACTGGTCGGAGGCTGTGGACTATGTGGAGCGGCATTTTCCTTCTGCACCGGGCGAATTTCAAGGCGATTTTGATTATGCGATTTCCCATGACGGAGCTCAGCGATGGCTGAGGGATTTTGTGGAGCATAGACTGTTGCATTTTGGCACTTACGAGGATGCATTGGTGGCGAAAGAGCCTTTGTTGCATCACAGTTTGTTATCGGTCTATCTCAACAATGGCTTGTTGCTGCCCAAGGATGTTTTGGATGCTGTATTGCAAGCCTATGAACGTCGGGGACTGCCTTTAAACGACATTGAGGGGTTTGTGCGACAATTGTTGGGCTGGCGGGAATTTATTCGCGGCCTTTATTTGTCGGTGGGACGTAAGCAACGCACGCGCAATTACTGGGGATACACGCGGAAAATTCCAAGGTCGTTTTATGAGGGTACCACGGGTATCGTGCCGGTGGATGTTGTGATTCAAAAGGTCATGAGGAACGGGTATTGCCACCATATTGAGCGGTTGATGGTGTTGAGCAATTTTATGTTGCTATGCGATTTTGATCCAGATGAGGTGTATCGGTGGTTCATGGAGTTGTTCATGGATGCGTATGACTGGGTGATGGTGCCCAATGTGTATGGGATGGGTCAATTTGCTGATGGCGGGATGATGAGCACCAAGCCGTACATCAGCGGGAGTAATTATTTGATGAAGATGGGTGATTTTGAAAAGGGGCCTTGGACGGAGGTTTGGGATGGGTTGTATTGGCGATTCATCGACAAGCATCGGGATTTCTTTTTGAAGAATCCGCGGATGGGGGTCATGGTGAAGTCATACGATAAAATGGATGTTGGGAAGCGAGATCGACTGTCGGCCGTGGCAAATCAATTTTTGAAAGGATTAAGCGATGAATGAGCAAGCGTTAATACGGGGAACTGAGGCTCCTACTTCGGCGGTAGGGTCTGTTGAGTTGATGGGCAAGGTGTGGGTAGCCAACGAGAGAAATTCAAAGGCGGGTGCGATTCCAGATGCGGTGTCGGACCGTGAGCAGCAAATCATCCTCGAGGACAGAATCATAGAGATGGCCTGGGAGGATAGAACGCCGTTTGAGGCGATAAAGGCGCAGTTTGGGTATTCAGAGGCCCAGGTGATTGCTTTGATGCGACGTCAGTTGAAGCGCAGCAGTTTCAATTTGTGGCGCAAGCGGGTGAACAGCGGGGTGAGCATCAAGCACCAAAAGCTGCGCAGCGAGGCTGTGAATCGGTTTCATTGCAGTCGACAGAAGTCGATTTCCAACAACAAAATCAGCAAGCGATGATACATACAGAAAAAGTGCGGGCATTGCTCGCCGCGATTGATCCGAAGCGATATGGTAAGACCCGAAATTATATTTCGGGGAGTGTGAGTGAATTGGGTCCTTATGTGTCGCGCGGGGTCCTTACTACCCGACAAATTTGGACTTATTTGTTGTCGCGGGGGCACAGTTTTGAGGAGGTATTTGGTTTTGTGCAGCAGTTGGCATGGCGCGATTTTTTTCAGCGGGTTTGGATGGGGCTGGGCGATGGGATCAACGCAGACATTCGGGGTGATCAGCAGGGGGTGAAACACACCGCGGTTCCCGCCGCGATCGCGGCGGGAACCGCGGGCATTGAAGGCATCGACGTTGGAATTCAGCGTCTGTTGACTACCGGCTATTTGCACAACCATCAGCGGATGTATACCGCCTTTTTAACGTGTAACCTGGCCGGCGCCCATTGGAAATTGCCCGCCCAATGGATGTATGCCCACTTGCTCGATGGGGATTGGGGCTCCAATGCCCTCTCCTGGCAATGGGTCGCCGGCACCTTTTCCAATAAGAAGTACATCGCCAATCAAGAAAACATCAATCGGTATACAAATACCCACCAACGCGGAACCTACCTCGATGTAGAGTATGAACAACTGGCAGGAGCTCCCGTGCCTGGCGTGCTTGAACCCACGGTGGAGGCAGACGCGGTGCTGCCCTTCTCTGATTGTGATGCAGCGGCTTGGCACAAAGCCATTGAAAAACAGGGTTTGCGCCTGTGGGATCCTCAGTCTGCAGTAATTGAAAATCGCGTGGTGCTTCACAACTATTATCAGTTGAGTCCTTCCTTTGCGTCGGAGATGCCCGGAACCCGCATTCTGCTGCTTGAACCCCGTGTGTTTGCCCAATATCCCATTGCGGCCCACTGCGTAGATTTTGTGGTGTCACTGGCTGCTGAAATTCCCGATCTGCACGTGTTTGTGGGCGAATTTGGCGCTTTACAGACAGCGTTACGGTCGTTTGGAGAAGTGGAGATCGTCTACCAAGAGCATCCGTTGAGCCGACACTACAAAGGCACCGAAATTCCGCGGGATTGGTTGGCGCCAGAGGTGGAGGGTACATTTTCGTCGTTCTTCTCCTACTGGAAAAAAGTAGAAAAATCGCTGCGTAAAGAATACAAAGAAATTCGAGGGTATTGAAACGATGGATAGCCAGAAGCCCACACTGCAGATTGTTTGGATCAAGCGCGACATGCGCACCCGCGATCATGCGCCCCTGGCGGCAGCGGAGGCAACGGGAATGCCGTATCGGGTGATATTCATTTTTGAGCCGAGTATGGTTGGGCATGCGGATTGTTCGGACCGACATCTGCGGTTCCAGTGGCAGGCGATACAAGACATGCAGCAGCGATTGGGTCGGCCCGTAGATGTGTTCTGGGGTGAGGCGGAAGCCGTTTTTTCGTCGTTGATAGCGGCGTATGACGTGCAGCGGGTGTTATCATATCAGGAATCTGGGATTGAGAAATCGTTTCTGCGCGACAAAGCCATTGCGAAGTTGCTCAGCGGTAAGGGGGTGGCGTGGCAGGAATTTCAACGAAACGGAGTCATACGAGGCATCAAGGACCGGGTAGATTGGGATAAACGGTGGTTTGTGACCATGTCTGAGCCGTTGATTGAGAATGAATATCGCAAGTCGCTGTTCCCCATTGAACAAGTGCCATTGGAAGCGACCATCAGTAGGCAGTTTTCGATACCTGAGGCGATGCTTTCCATGATGAACACTGCGGCGCCTGGGATGCAGTTGGGTGGCGAATCGATGGCTTGGCGGTATTTGCAGGGATTTTTGTCGGACCGACATCGCAACTACCATTTTCACATTTCTAAGCCCCAGTTGAGTCGGGGATCCTGTTCACGACTTTCGGTCTATATCGCTTGGGGTAATTTGTCGATCAAGCAAATTTATCAAGCCGCCAAATCACTGAGCAAAGAGCAGAAAAATGGCCGAGCGATTACGGCTTTTTTGTCGCGCATCAAGTGGCACGATCATTTTGTTCAGAAGTTTGAGCAGGAGTGTACCTATGAATATCGGGCGGTGAACCGGGCATTTGAGGATTTGGGGGCGGAGAACGATGCGCGGTTATTGCAGGCTTGGAAGGAGGGTAAAACGGGGTATCCACTGGTGGATGCGAATATGCGGGCGTTGGCGGCAACGGGGTGGATTAATTTCAGGATGCGGGCGATGTTGGTGAGTTTTCTCACCCATCATTTGGACATTGATTGGCGGTTGGGCGTGTATCATTTGGCGCAATATTTTTTGGACTACGAGCCGGGGATTCATTATACGCAGTTTCAGATGCAGGCGGGGACCACCGGGGCCAATACGGTGCGGGTGTACAATCCGGTAAAGAACGGGTTGGAGCACGATGGTGAGGGTGATTTTGTGCGCAGGTGGGTTCCGGAGATTGCGGGACTGCCGAATCATTTGATTCATCAACCTTGGACGATGACGGACATGGAGCGTGTGTTGTATGGGGTTGAGTTGGGCGCGGATTATCCTTTGCCGGTGGTGGCCTTGCAGGGCCGAAAGATTGCGATGGTATCGCGGATTTACGAAATGCGGAAATCGGAATTTGCGAAGGAAGAGAAGGCGCGGGTGTTGAAAAAGCACAGTCGTCCAACGAAGGCTAAATTGGAGGGGAAATCGCCCATCGAAAAGAAGAAGGGAAGGGGTAAGAAGTCGTGAAGGGAGTAAAGAAGCAGCATTTGCCCAGCAAGGTTTGTGTGACTTGCGGACGGCCATTTTCGTGGCGCAAGAAGTGGGAGCGGGATTGGGAATCGGTGAAATATTGTAGCGACCGATGTAGGAAATCGGCCTAATGCTTGGAATTATGGATAGAATCCATAGTTTTGTCAGAAACGAAACTACATGAAAGCATTATTACTAGCATCTATTATGACCGCGACCAGTTTTTTTGGTGCATCGGCGGTAAAAACAGCAAGTACGGAGGGCGATGCCATCAACGGCAAGTGGTTGAATCAGGAGGGAACTTCGCACATTCAAATCTTTAAGGCCACCAATGGCAGTTTTGCGGGTAAGTATTACGGAAAGATTGTTTGGTTGAAGGAGCCATTGAAGAACGGCAAGCCCAAAGTAGACGATTTGAATCCGAATCCCGCCAAGCGGAGTGTGCCTTTGATGAATTTGCAGATATTGAAGGATTTTGTGTATGATGCGGATGATAAGGAGTGGGAGGATGGTACCATTTACGATCCCAAAAATGGCAAGACTTACAGTTGTTACATGACACTTTCAGGTAACAAGTTGGATGTTCGCGGTTACGTGGGCATTTCTATGATTGGTCGCACCAGCGTGTGGACGCGCGTGCAATAACAGAAGGGGGGGCGGCGCCGCAGGCGCCCCCCCCCTTCTGTTATTGTTGGGATAAACCCAGCAGCGGATGTTAATCAATGAAATCGTTGAGTTCTCGCACGCTGGAAGAGAATTGAAATCCGTCGTTGACCAAATAATAATTCTCGATATCCAGGCATCGGTCATAGGCAAACTGGGCCAGTTCCAACCGAGAACTTTCGAAGGAAAATTCACGCATGATGCGGAGTACTTGGTCGGCGTACACCCCCTGCGATTGGATGGCCTGTTTGGCAATCATCAGTTTGTCTGAATCGAAATTGGCACGGCGCAATTGGGATACCAAGCCATTGAGTCCTTGATCTGAAAGTCCACGCCTGTATCGCTGGTTGTAGCCTTGTGGGTATGCCCCGCCCCGGCCTTGGTGGTGTCCGCCACGCTCATTCCGCCAGTCGCATCTTTGGTTGCATTGATGGCAAGGATTGTGGGGTTGATTTCGATAGCGATGGTCGCAATCATCGGGGGGATAGGAGGGTCGTTGCGGTTGTCGATTTTGCCAAGAGATTCGCACGGAGGCGTTGGCTTGTTGAGAAACTCGTTGTGACAGGGCGCTACTGCTGAATGATGAAAGCGCCAAAACCGAAATGTAGATGTACTTTTTCATAGGGTTGTCCTCCTTTCATGGTTCAAGGATTTCAACAACAGTGCCAAAGTTCTTGGGGGGATGTATTTTTGCGTTATGATGGACGATGTTGACGTGCGGGCTGAGGGGTGGGATGGACAGGAAATACGGGTGCTGAAGACGGACGACGGCAGCAAAACTTTGTATTTGCCGGGGATGGACGAGACGTATCATTCAACCCATGGCGCTGTTACGGAGTCGAGCTATGTGTATGTTGAGCGGGGTTTGGATTGTTGGCGGGCGGAGAATCCGGGTGTTCATCAGGTGCGGGTTTTTGAGATGGGGTTGGGGACGGGCACCAATGCGCTGTTGGCGATGGAATGGTGTGAGCGTTGGGGCTGTACGATGCATTATTATACGGTGGAGAAGTTTCCTCTTTCTGAGACATTGATGCGGGATTATTGGGGTGATACGGGGTACGCCGAGCGGAGCGAGGCGTTGCATGCGGCGCCTTGGGAAGAATGGGTCAATATCCCATTACCTGCGGGCCAATTCAAACTTTTCAAACATCACAGCGATATACAGCAAGCCACTGTGCCCAATCAGCTGGATGTGGTTTTTTGGGATGCTTTCGGACCGAAAAAGCAAGAGGGTGTGTGGGGTGAGCGGCTGTTTGAACCTATCTATCAGGCCCTGAATACCCAGGGACTCCTGGTCACGTACTCTGCGGCTGGAGAGGTAAAGCGATCGCTCAAGTTGGTGGGATTTGCCTTGGAGAAATTGGATGGTCCGCCTTTCAAACGACATATGTTGCGCGCGAGAAAGGGGTGAACCAAATTATCCCCATATTTGTTTAAAAATCATGACTTTGCCATTTACCCCGATTTCTCGCATCGAACAAGTATATCAGCAGCAGCGCCAATTGAGTAATCAACGCGATTTTGCTCAGGCCGATCAGCGCATTGTGATGTTAAAGCGCCTGCGTAACAGCATCGCCAAGCATGAGCAAGCCATCTTGGAGGCTTTGTCGTTGGATTTGGGTAAGTCTGATTACGAGGGATACCTCACGGAGGTGGGGGTGACGTATCAGGAGATTGATTTTCATATCAAGCATGTCAAACATTGGTCTTCGCATCGCCGCATCACAACCCCATGGTTTTTGTTGCCATCGAGCAGTAAAGTGATTCCTGAGCCTTTCGGACAGGTATTGATCATGGCACCATGGAATTATCCATTTCAATTGTTGATGAATCCTTTGATTGGGGCGATTTCTGCAGGTAACCGGGCAATTTTGAGGCCTTCGCCTGAGGTGCCTCATGTTGCCGCTGTGATTGGTCAAGTGATTTCCGAAGCGTGTTCGCCCGAGGAAGTGTTTGTTGTGCAGGGTAGCATTGAAGAAAACCAGTGGCTGTTGAAGCAGCAGTGGGATTATATTTTTTTTACGGGCGGACCTTTTCTCGGTAAAATTGTGGCCCAGGCAGCGGCCGAAAGATTGATCCCAGTAACATTGGAGCTGGGCGGTAAAAGTCCTGCCATCATTGAGCGGGGTTGCGATATGAAAACTGCCGCCAAACGCGTCATTTGGGGTAAGTCGGTAAATGCCGGTCAAACGTGTATCGCACCGGATTATGTATGGGTACATCGCAGCGAAAAAGAGGCCTTCCTCAAGTGCGCCAATGCGGCTTTGCTGGAGATGTACGGACGGGATATGATGGAGAGTAAAGATTATGGTAGAATGGTCAACGAGCGTTCTTTTGATCGCGTGAGTCAATATTTGGAGGGTGCGGAGGTTGTGTTGGGTGGAAAGGCAGACAGGGCAACAAAATTTATTGAAACCACGGTGATTGCGGTTGATGGGTGGAGTGCCCCTGCGATGTGTGAGGAGATCTTTGGTCCGGTATTGCCATTGCGAACATACGACACACTGGACGAGGTGATTGCGGATATCAATGCCCATGAAAAGCCCTTGGCCTTGTATTTTTTTGGCAGCGATGCGGGTGCAGCGAAGGTATTGGCGAAGACGAGTTCTGGCGGCGTTAGCATCAACGACACTTTGGTGCATGTGGCCAATCATCACTTGCCATTTGGGGGTGTAGGGGGCAGTGGGTATGGCAGTTATCGCGGCCGCCAAACCTTTGAGATTTTCAGCCATAAGAAGTCGGTGATGCGCTCACCCTTGTGGTTGGATGTGCCCATCAAATATCCACCGTACAAGGGGTTGGGATTGCTGCGTTGGTTGCTGGGTTGATGGCGGCAATATTAATCAAAAGTTAACGCTTGTTAAGGTTTGCGTAATCTTTAGGTAACATGGTGTTGTCAATTTTGCACCATGCAAATTTCTATGCGCAAGGTTGTAGCTATCGCTTTGTTTTTCTTGGCGATGGACGTAGTATTGGCCCAGTCTACAAAGGGGTTGTTGGTAGGTCGTGTGATGTCGGAAACCGGCCGACCTTTGGTTGGTGCGAAATTGTTTGTTGCCGGAACTCAGGATTCTGGGGTAACAGACGTTGAGGGAAAATTCTCATTTTCAGTGGTTGTGGGTGCGAGAAAGGTTTTTGTGGAGGCTGAGGGACATGAGGTGTTAGAGGATTCCATTTTTATTGAGGCCAACAAGGAGTTTTTCTTGAATCCGGTATTGTCGAAGGCCACGCGCATGGAGGGTGCAGAAATCGTGCGGAAGAAAAAACCAAAAGAAAACACCGTAGCTGCTGCCATTCAGACCAAGCAGTTGTCGCAAGGAATGGTGGAAGCCATTAGCGCTGAGGATTTTGCCAAAACAACCATTAGAACTACGTCGGATGCGATTAAGCGTATTCCCGGAGCAACGATTTCTGAGGGCAAGTTTGCCAACATCCGCGGGATGTTTGATCGATACAATGCGGGTTATTTGAATGGGGCGCCTTTGCCGAGTACGGAGAGCGATCGGAAGGCTTTTTCATTTGATGTGATTCCAGCGGCTTTGTTGGATAACATCGTGGTTGTGAAAAGTGCTACACCCGATGTGATTGGTGACTTCGGCGGTGGTATCATTCAGATTAATACGAAGAGTGTTCCGGAGAAGTTCATTCAAACGGCTTCGATTGGTTTCCAATACAACAGCATAACCACATTTAAGCAGATGAATGCATTTGCCTTGGAGGGCAGCGAGTATTTTGGTTTGCCATCGGCAAAAAGAACCATACCGGTGTTGGATCCGGCGATGGGTTATGAGCCCCATACCACTGCCAAGAATCCTGAATTGAATGCCCAGGAGACTTTGAAATTCAATAACGATTGGAGCTTGAAACAGGTGAGTGTGATGCCAGCACCGCGTTTTTCTTATTCTTTGGGTAAGCCCTTTAAACTGGGTAAAAAAGAGGCGGGTTTATTGGTGAGTTGGAACTATGCGATATCGCCAAAAATGAGCGAGGGTTTGGTCGTGTCCAAAGATTACAGTACAAATTATACCTACAAAGAATTCAATGATAATATTCTCACCACCAACGTTCAAAATGGGGGTGTTGTGAATTTCAGTGTGAAATTGAATAAAAAGAACCGCATTGATTTTCGCAATTTGTTGAGTTTGACCTATGATGCGGGTTCTACTTTGAGGAAGGGATTGACAGACGCCGATAACAACATGTTTGGAGAGGGTTACTCAAATCAAGTAAACTACAATCGTTTGGTTAGTAGCCAGGTGAATGGATTACACAGTTTCGGTAAAGATAAAAGTAAGTTGACCTGGGTATTAAACTACGGCAATACCTACAGGGCGGTGCCAGATTTTCGCATTGCTAACTACGCCTTGCCTGATGGGGCAGGTCGACAACTGGTATTGAATGCGTTTTTCAATGCGGGAACCGGTCGTTTCTTCAGTTTCATGGATGAGACGAATGTTTCTGGTAGTGCGGATTATAGTTACAATCTTACTAAGGGTAAAACCAATCACCAGTTGAAGACGGGAATGTTTGTGCAAGCGAGAAATCGTGATTTTCAAAGTAGACAGTTTGTTTATGCGCCGATAGGCGGATTTAGACCTTCAGATGCTTTGCCTGGGCAGGATTTGGGCGCGGATGCCATATCGGCTAAGAATTTGTATTTGATTGAAAAAACTGCCGTTGATAAGGATCTTTACGAGGGTAAAAGTGCTCTTGCAGCGGCTTACGCGATGGTAGAGAATCAGTTGCCCTTGTTTAAGACAGGAAAAAAGGTGAATTATTTGAAGTTGATTTATGGAATGCGTGTGGAGCGTTTTAGTCAGAGTTTGAATAATGCCTATTTCAGACAGGCCGGAAAGGTAATGAGCGATTTGGGTACCAATGTTGATTGGCTCCCCTCATTGAATGTGATAGCGCCGTTGACCGAGCGCAGCAATTTGCGTATGGCCTACTATCGGACGGTAAACCGACCTGAATTGCGTGAAATGGCGCCGTTTGCGTTCTATAATTTTAGTATTAACTCCGAAATTTTGGGTAACGCAGGATTGAAAAGAGCGTTCATCAATAACGCGGACATTCGCTGGGAGGTGTTCTCAAACAAGCAGGACATGATCAGCGTGGGCGCTTTTTACAAGGAGATCTTAAATCCGATCGAAGTGAATCTGGATGTTTCGCAGGCGTTGATTCGAACCTTTACTTATGGTAACGAGTCAAGGGCTACAAACTTAGGATTGGAGGTAGAGGTTCGCAAAAATCTGGGTTCATTGAATCGAGGTGTGAAGTGGTTGCGCGATTTGACTTTCTACGGAAACTTTGCGTTAATTCAATCAGCGGTTTCCTTCACAGGCAGTTCTAGTAGTGTAGCAAATCGTCCGTTGCAAGGACAAAGTCCCTATGTGGTTAACGCGAGTTTGTTCTATGAACACAACGGATGGCAAATCAATACCAGCTTTAATAAAATTGGACAGCGAATTGCCTACATCGGTGTTTCCCAGGCGATTCAACCCTTTGGGGCAGATATCTATGAATTTGGTCGCAGTATCTGGGATGTGCAGTTTGGTAAGGAGTTGGGCAAGGATGGAAAATTGGGCACCGTGAAATTAACCCTTGGTGATTTGTTGGCTCAGAAGACGGTGTTCTTCCAAGATCTGAATGGCAACGGGCGTTACGATGCCAAGGCATGGACCGATGCCGACAAAGATGGTGACAACACGTTGTTCAGTTTTACCAATGGCCGTCAAGCAACGATTACATACACTTTCAAATTCTAAGATTATCTATACGTTTGGTCACGGGCAATGTGACTGTTTGCCATGGGGTAGCGACGAGGTTGTTACCCCATTGTTAATTAACGGAGGTAGAGTTAATCATTGTTTAACGCTATGGTGAATTTGGCGTAAGTATAGGGATAGAATTTTGTGAAGAATAATTAAACGTATGAGAAAAATTACTTTGTTATCAGTTGTTGTGGCCATGGCCAGTCAATTGAACGGTCAGTTCATTCAAATGGTGAATTATGCAGGTGCTTTGAGTAGCGATGCTAGCCAAGATTGGACCAAAGGTTGGGCCGAGTGGAATCCTAAACAAGCTTCTTACGGTGTAGCTACCGAGACTACCACATTGAACGATGCGTCTGGAATCAAAAACATTACCGGTACGGTGACATTGGATGCATCGAAGGTGTATTTGTTGACCAGCACGTGCGTCGTTCGATCTGGTGGTAAATTGATAATTCCTGCAGGTACTGTAATTCGCGGTGCTGCCGATTTGACTGCTACTCCAAAGTTGTATGCAACTTTGGTTGTTGAACGTGGTGGTATGATTGAGGTTAATGGTACTTCTAGCAATCCCGTTATCATGACATCAAACAAGGCAGCTGGTTCACGCGATCGCGGCGACTGGGGTGGTTTGGTTTTGTGCGGTAAGGCAGTTAACAACCAAGGGTTGGACGCTCAGTTGGAAGGTTTTAACAACGTTGCGGTAGACAACACTTTGGGTAAGTTTGGTGGTACAGACGATGCTGATAACAGCGGTGTGGTTAAGTAGGTAAGTTTGGTGGTACAGACGATGCTGATAACAGCGGTGTGGTTAAATATGTGCGTATCGAATTCGCTGGTTTGGCATTTGAGCCAAACAAAGAGGTTAACTCTTTGACCATGGGTTCTGTGGGTTCTTCTACTGTAATCGAAGGTGTTCAGTGCTCATTTGGTAACGACGACGCTTTTGAGTGGTTCGGTGGTACTGTAAACTGCAAAAAGTTGATTGCTTACAAAACCACAGACGACGATTTCGATACAGATTTCGGGTACCGCGGTGCGGTTCAGTTTGGTATCGCAGTGAAAGATACTGCTTACTTCGATTTGAGTTGGAATGCGCCTTCAGGTGCTTCAACCTCTGAAACTTTCGAAAGCGATAATGATGCTGCTGGTTCAGGTAAATTGCCTTTGACTTCTGCTATCTTCTCCAACATCACTTGTGTAGGTCCTGTATCTTTGGATAAAACATACAACGATCTGACAACCACGCAAAAAGGTGCTTTCCGTAGAGGTGCACGTATCCGTCGTAACAGTCGTTTGAGCATCGTAAACTCAGTATTCATGGGTTACAGAAACTTCATTATGTTTGATGGTGATAGTGTATTGGTTGCGAGTGGTGTTAAGTCAACTACGTTCAGCGAAACTAGCAACGTATTGCGCAACAATTACATCGCTAACACGGCTGCTGCAGCTGCTGCGGGTGCTACAAACACGGGCTTGGCTGAGGTTGATAGCAAAAACACGCCAGCCGCTTTGGATGCATGGTTGCGTGATGCCAAGAACAGCAACAAAATTGACGATGTGAACTACGCTACAGGTGCCATTTTGGTTGATCCTAAGAACGCGACAGCCCCTGATTTCCGTCCGGTAGTTGCCTCTAAAATCAACACTTTGGCTAACTACGATGCAGCGATCTTCACTAAGTTTGGTAAGTTTAGCTCAGTAAACTCAGTGGGTAATTTGGTTGTGACCAACGCATATCCTGTACCTGCTTCTGATGTGGTGAACGTAGAACTTTACAGCGTAATTGGCGCAGATGTAGCTGTTACTATCTCTGACATCTCTGGCAAAACTGTAAAGTCTGTGGGTTCGCAAACTTTGGTTGCTGGCGGTAATTTGGTATCAGCTTCTGTATCTGACTTGAACAACGGTTTGTACTTCTTGAATGTTGTGTCAAACGGTGCCAAGACTACCTATCGCTTCACTGTAGCTCACTAATACAAGATTGTCTTAATATTTCACAAAAAAGGGAAGGACCACGTCCTTCCCTTTTTTGTTTTATGTGTTTGTTGATTAGTGTATGACGCTGATCCACGGGGTTTGCAGACTTTCTCCATTGCATAAGAGGTGAAAGGAGTATTGACCTGGGGTGAGTTTGTGTATTGGGATCCCCACACTGTTGTTTCCGTTAGACAGGAAATTTTCGATAGGGGTTTGTCTCCCTTGCAAATCGATGGCGATGGCCGTGATTGTTCCTTGCCAAGTTGTCAATTTGTTGTGCTCAATGGTGAGGGTTTCTGCGCAAGGATTCGGATAAACATGTTGTTTCCATTCTGTAGGGTGCTGAATTGAGGCGAATATCATTTGTTGATAGGCGCTGTTGGTACGTGCGCCGATGTAGGGTTTAATTCCGTACGACACGTGATTGCCCCACGATTGTGAGTAGCTGGCTTTCCAATCGTTATAAGTGAAGCCGTAATCGGAAGGGAAGGTTCCATTGTAGAAGGGGTCTTTCTGCATGGATGTATCGATTAGCGAGGCGATATAATCCAATTCTTTGAACAGACTATCGGTATGAAACGGGTCTTTGAGGTGTTCTCGAATGTAGAATTCATACATTCGTTCGTATTGTGGAAGGGCAAGCAATTTGTAGGTGAGTGGGGCAGCACTTTCGGCTTTATTGCCCCAGTTGTGGATGTTTCTGGTATTGATGTCTGAAAACCCCCATTGAATTCCAAAAGTGTTGTCCATGTCGTACGGAAGGTAGACGAACTTCCCCGTTTTCATGTTGTGGTACAGCCAGTAGTTGTTTTTGTTGGCGAAGTAGTTGTCCCAATGTCCAACCAGCACTTCCATGGCGAGTGTTTTAAGGTAGGCCTGGACATCGAAAAGTCGTTCGATGCGGGGGACAAAGGAGTCAGTGGGTGAGTTGTTTATGGTGTTGATGAGGTTGACGAGGTCGGAGTAATCATCAGCGGTTTCGTTTGTTTTGAGGTCGTAGGCGCGTTCACCTCCGTTCATGATGTCTTTATAAGTTTGTTGGTTGGCCCCTTTCCAGGTGAGGTCGCAGGGCCACGAGCATTTGTAGAGGTTTCCTGTGTTGTCGCCAAAGCGCGATTGCACAAACGTTTTGTCGATGAATTCACTGTTGTTGCGAACGCCCCAGTATTCTCCGTTGATGTACAGTCTAACGTGGTTGCCGCGGATGCTTGGATTGTAGGCTTGGTTCATGGCATGGGCGGCTAGATATTCCCGCGACATAGAGGGGTCGTTGTGGTTCCCATTGATATTGAATTTTTTAAGGCCTTGGAAGGATTGTTGGGCAAATTCATCAAAGTCAATGCGAAATCCTTTGCGTTTGGCTGCGCGCGAGGTGTTCCCTTTGAGTCTGAGGCCTACTTTGTGTAGGGTGTCTTCGTTGTCGTACACGAACAGGGCTGGGTAGCTGTGGTCGGAATACCAGTTTTCCTTGAGCAGCATTTGATTCAGGGAATCCGGATGGATCCAAAGTTGAATACTGTGTAGTTTTCTGTCGAACACGGTGCCCGGTTTTGGGTATACGGCAGATTGTCCCATTGCACGGGGTGTTATCAGCCACAGAAAAACCCAAAGGAGAATTGAACGTCTTTGCGATTGCATGAGAAGGAGGTAAAGATACAACAGAGATGGACTTAAAGGGGTGTTGATTTGGCCCTTCGTTTCAATCGGTTGCATCGCGTTAAAAATATTGTTATATTGCAATGTGTAAATGTCAATGACCGTTTTGAAAAAATTGAAAAATCAGGAAATGCTGAATTTGTTTGGTTTGTATTTGTATTGTAATATTGCAATATGGGATTAAGTAAAACCGAATTGTTTGAGGAAAGGGAAAATGCGGTGGCGGATATTGCCCGGGTGTTATCGCACCCCGCCCGTGTGGCCATTTTACAGCATATTATCGATACCGGAAAGTGCGTCAACAGTGAGTTGGTGAAAGATTGGGGATTGGCGCAACCCACCGTGACCCAGCACCTGAAAGAGCTTAAAGCCCTGGGTTTGATAAAAGGACGCGTGCTGGGTAAGCAGGTGAACTATTGCATCGACCAAGCGAAGTGGAAGGAGTTTCGTACCCTGCTGGTTGATTTTCTCTATCAAACACCCCCCGAAGATATTTCTTGCGATTGTTAACATATGAAAAAACTCATCCCAGTAGTCTTAGCGCTGTTTTCCATGAATCCCTTGATGAAAGCCCAATCTTTTGACGTCCTTGATGCCTATTGGACAAAAGTCGAAGCCCATGTGTCGGCCGTTCCGGCCGACCGTCAAGATGAACTCAAATCGTTGGCCAATTATATCGTTAAATCGCTCAAGCAGGATGGCACGGCGGATTTGATGTTTATCTGTACGCACAACAGTCGACGCAGTCACTTTGGACAGATTTGGGCTGCCGCTGCGGCGCATCACTTACAAATTGCCGGAATAACTACCTATTCTGCGGGCACTGAGGCTACGGCCTTTAATCCAAGAGCCATTGCGGCGGTGGAAAGAGCGGGCATGATAGTGGAGCATATACCCGATCCCATTCTGTTGCAGCAACAAGATACCAATAACAAACAATTGCGCTTTGTGAATGCGGTGGATCTCAACAATAAAGTAATGATGATCACCGCCGGAAAAGGGGCTAAGCCGATTTTCTGTTTTTCCAAAACCATAGATCATTTGATCAATCCAACCGCAGATTTTGGAGCCATCATGACGTGTTCTTCGGCCGACGCGGCTTGTCCAACCGTGCGCGGTGCCAACTTCCGTGTGGCCATTCCCTACATCGATCCCAAAGTGTCTGACGGCAAACCCGAGGAGGCCGCCACCTACGATGAGCGTTGCTTGCAGATTGCCACGGAAATGTTGTGGGTGATGCAGGCGGTCAAGAAACAATTGTAAATAGAATCTCACCATGAAAAAACTGTCGTTTCTCGACCGATACCTCACCTTGTGGATTTTTTTGGCGATGGCTATTGGCGTTGCCATAGGGTATGTTCGGCCCAGTGTGGCCCGTGCTATTGAATCGATGAGTGTGGGTACAACGAACGTGCCGCTGGCCATCGGATTGATTTTGATGATGTATCCGCCCTTGGCAAAAGTGAATTATAGGCTGTTGCCTGCGGTGTTTCGCGATACCAAAACGTTGGGGGTGAGCTTGCTGCTCAACTGGATCATAGGCCCCGTATTGATGTTTGTATTGGCCTTGATTTTCTTGCCCAATCAACCCGATTACATGGTGGGCTTGATATTGATTGGACTCGCTCGCTGCATTGCCATGGTGTTGGTTTGGAACGATTTGGCGGAAGGAAGCAAGGAATACGGTGCGGGTTTGGTGGCGATAAACTCTTTGTTTCAAGTGTTCGCCTACAGTTTTTATGCATGGTTGTTCATTACCGTATTGCCTCCTTGTTTTGGGTATACCGGCGCGATTGTAGATATTACCATGGGGGAGATTGCCCAGAGTGTTTTTATATACTTGGGGATTCCTTTTCTGGCGGGCGCAATTTCAAGACCCATCGGTGTGAAATGGAAAGGTGAGACTTGGTACAATGAACAGTTTATACCGAGAATTTCAAAAATGACACTGATTGCTTTGTTGGCGACCATCGTGTTGATGTTTGCGCTGAAGGGCGACCAGGTGGTGCAATTGCCTGGGGATGTGCTTCAAGTGGCTTTGCCCATGATGGTTTATTTCGCTGTGATGTTCTTGTTGGGCTATGTGTTGAGCAAGCGCATGGGGGGTAGTTATGACAAATCCACAGCCATTGCCTTTACGGCTGCTGGAAACAATTTTGAATTGGCCATTGCTGTGGCGATTGGCGTGTTTGGTCTAAACAGTCCGCAAGCCTTTGTGGGGGTAATTGGTCCACTGATTGAAGTTCCAGCCCTGATTTTATTGGTGAGGGTGGCTTTTTGGATCAGGGATCGATATTTCGTTGGGTAGTTGCAGATTCGCGTAAACGAATGAGGGGCCCGCTGCGCGGGCCCCTCATTCGTTGTGTAATAAAAATTCTCATTGGGTGATACTGATTCACCCGTGCTTGCAAAGTTTAACTCAAACCGGTGATGATGCCATCTTTTACATCCATCCCCATGGCAGCAGGTTCTTTGGGTAACCCCGGCATACGCATAATATCGCCGGCCACAGCCACCACAAAACGGGCACCCGCATTCACGATCAATTTTTGAATGGTGATACTGAAGTTGGTAGCACTTCCCACTTGCTTGGCATTGTCGGTGAAAGAGAACTGAGTTTTGGCAATACACACGGGCCAGTTGTTGGCACCCAATGCATCAATTTCTTTCAAACTCTTTTTCGCACTATCGGCCATGATGATGCCGTTTCCGCCGTATACCTTCTGCACGATTTTGGTTAATTTGTCCGACACAGAATCTGTTAACTCGTACGTGTGATTGATTGGTTTGCTCGGGTATTTTTCTACGATTTCAACCACTTTCCGTGCCAAATCAGCAGCCCCTTCACCCCCTTTGGCGAAACCTTGGTTTTCCGCGTAGTGGGCATTCCGCTCAGCGCACCAGCCGCTGATCAATTGCAATTCATCTTCTGTATCGAAATGGAAACGGTTGAGGGCTACCACAACGGTCTGACCAAATTGCTGCAAGTTGTTTACATGTCGCTCCAAGTTCAGCAACCCCTTCGTGAGGGCCTCTTTGTTGGGCAATTTGATTTCTTTTTCGGGACATCCGCCATGTAATTTCAGACTCTGTGTAGTGGTAACCAGAACAGTGGCTGCGGGCGTGATTCCCGCTGCTCGACATTTGATGTTGAGGAATTTTTCAGCGCCTAAATCCGAACCGAAACCCGCCTCAGTAACGGCATATTCGCCGTGCTGTAACGCGGCCCAGGTGGCCATGATGCTATTGCACCCGTGCGCGATATTGGCAAATGGTCCGCCATGTACGAAAGCGGCGCCACCCTCTAAGGTTTGTACCAAATTGGGTTTGATGGCGTCTTTCAATAAGATGAGGATGGCGCCGGTGGCACCCAGGTCTTTCATGGTGAATGGACTTCCATCGTAGCGATATCCCAAAAGAATGGAGTCGATGCGATTGCGCAAGTCTTCCAAGCTGGTGCTCAAACACAAAATCGCCATGATCTCAGAAGCTGGCGTAATGTCAAATCCCGTTTCAGTTGGGATCCCGTTGGCAGAGCCGCCCATGCCTGAATTGATCATGCGCAAGCTGCGATCATTTACGTCAAGCACCCTGCGCCACAAGATTTTTTTCAATCCGTTGGGCGTTCCTTGGTTGTTGTAGTGATAGTTATCGAGCAGCGCTGCAATGGTATTGTTGGCAGATGTAATCGCATGGAAATCGCCTGTAAAGTGCAGGTTGATGTCTTCCATGGGCAATACTTGCGAGTAACCTCCACCCGCGGCTCCCCCCTTCATGCCGAAACAAGGCCCGAGCGATGGCTCACGCAAGGCTACGATGGCCTTTTTGCCGATGTGGTTTAACCCTTGGGCCAGAGCCACCGAAGTTGTGGTTTTTCCGCTGCCGCTTTTGTTGGGTGTTGTGGCCGTCACCAAAATGAGCTTTCCTTGTCCGATGCGATTGGCATCCGGTGTAAAGTCTACTTTGGCTTTGTACTTGCCGTATTGTTCGATGTTTTCCGTGTCGATGTTGTTCTCAGTGGCAATCGCCTCGATGCGCTTCAATTTCGCCTGCTGTGCAATTTCAATGTCTGTAAGCATAAGATTAACGCGGTAAATATAGGAAACATCTTCAGGAAGAAGGTCAGTCTATCAATCCTTTTTGAACACATGACCATTCCGTAATACACAGTATTTATCGGAGTTCGCAGTTCTTATGTCGATAAATAATTAAGTGTCAAAATGACACCAACTTTATTGTGTTAACTTTGTTCTATTGTTCTACAACGCATGAAAAAAATCGGAATCGACGCCATCGCTTACAGTGTGCCTGCCAATCAATTGCCAATCAAATCCTTGGCGGTTGCTCGGGGCATTGTGCCAGAGAAACTTAGTGTAGGATTGGGTTTGGAGGCTATGGCTGTGTGTTCGCCGGAAGAGACGGTGGATCGTTTGGCGGCCGATGCGGTGGTGAAGTTGATTCAACAGAACAACATCGATCCAAAGCACATCGGAAAATTGTACCTCGGCACTGAATCGGCCTTGGATGGTGCCAAACCCACCATGACCTACGCATTGAATCATGTAGAGCGCTCGTTGGGACTTGAGGGCAGTTCGGCCTTTAACCATACCGATGTGGTGGATATGACCTTTGCCTGTATTGCTGCGTTTGATGCCATGTTGTTGTGCGCCGATTGGATTCGCAGTGCCCCGGGACAAGGTAGAATGGCCATCATTGTGGGTGCGGATATTGCTAAGTACGATTTACAGTCGAGCGGAGAATATACCCAAGGCGCCGGTGCTGTCGCAATTTTGCTAAAAGAGGATCCCCGCATTCTCATTTTGGGTGAAACGGTGGGTGTTGGTATGAAAAGTGAAGTGGATTTTTACAAGCCGTTGCGCACATTTCAAAAGTTGCAAGCGTTGAAGGATGCAGCGGCCTTGTTGGGTGTGGAACTGTCCGACAACCACCTGGCTGAGAAGATTTCAGAGGCAGAGGCCGCAAGGGCGGAAAGCATCGCCAAGAATCCTACCCAACTCAACGTCGATGCCGATCAATCTTTGTGGTCGATCCCCGGTGAAGTGCTTAAAATCAGTCGGACGGAACCCGTGTTTGACGGATATTTTTCCAACGAGTGTTATCGCGCGCGGTTGGAGGAAGCCATTGATCATTACAAATCACAGGTATTGGGTTGGAGTGTGGCTTCATGGACAACTTGGATATTTCATCAACCCTATGCGTATCAGGGTCGGAGGATGGCCGTGCGATTTTGGATGGATGCGATTTTACGTCCCATGATTGAAGCCGGCGAAGGGGCAGATTTGGGGTCGATGGGACTCTCGGAATTGCAGGGGTTGACTTGGTCTGACATCTGTGAGAATGCCGATTTGGAAAAAACCATCGCCAAAAGTGTTGCCTATAAATCTTTCGTGGCCGCGGTGATTGCGCCTGGCGAACGTGCTTCAGCCCAGTTGGGGAATTTGTATACGGGTTCAGTGCTGATGAGTTTACTGTCGGTGTTGGCCGATGCCCATGAGCGGGGTTTGGTTTTGGGCGGTAAAACCGCGGGATTTTTTGCTTACGGCAGTGGTAGCAAGGGCAAGGTGGTGGAAGGTGTTTTTGTGGAAGGGTGTGAAAAGAGTGTCGCTGCTGTGTCGCTTTTTGGTGACCTCGCTTCGCGAAAGGTTATCGATTTCGAGACCTACGTGCGTTGGCACGCCTAGGGGAAACACGGTTTAAACGAGTCGGGTTGACCTTGGCCCTGCTTTGGGCAAATGGTTATTTGAACGATACTGTTACCTCGCCCAATGAAGCCACGGTGGCGGATGCTGTTTGGTTGGCTTGAATGAATTCAGCGTTGGTAGCGGCGCCAGCCATGATGTACATGCCTTTTTTGATGGGTTCACCGTATTGGGTAGCCAAACGCGTAGCCGCGGCCAAACTGCGCCAGGGGTTATTCATGATGTCGTTGGAGGAGCCTTGTGCCACGGTGTTTTCATCGATACGGAGCGACATTGAAAGGTCGTTGAGGTTTTTCTGCACGGGCATCCAATCTCCCACCACAAATCCGATGGAGGAACAATTGTCGGCCACCACATCTTCCAGGGAAAATTTGAAATTCTCATAGCGTGAGTCGATGATTTCGATGGCTGTAGCTACCGCATCCACGTAGTCAATTACTTCGGTTTCATTGAGTTCGCCGGGGATGTCTTTTGCGATGCGGAAACAAATTTCTGGTTCCACGCGGGGGTGGATGTACATGCTTCGGGCGGTGGTGTTGTTGTTGGGGATGAGCATGGCGGAGGTAAGACGTCCCCAGATCAGGTCATGGACCCCCATTTGTTGCATTTTGGCTTCAGAGGTAAATCCCATTTTCAGTCCGATCACGGTTTCGCCTTCTTGGAGTCTGAGGTCGATCAGCGCCTTTTGCACTTGGTAAGCCTCATCCAGAGAAAGGGGATGTTGCAGGCTAATTTGGGCGATGGGCTTGGTTTGATGGGCGGCTTGGTGGAGCGACTGGGCGATTTCTGAGATATTGGCCATGGGTTGTAATTACTGCAAAGTTAGGATGAAAATGTTGTGTTACCTTTGGGGCATGATTTCGCAAGATGTGATTGAAGCAGCCGCTGCGCGGCTGCGGGAGGCACAAGCGCAAGGTTTGCCTTGCGCGCCCGTGAGAGAATTGATTGGAGAAACGGATATCGCCACCGCGTATGCCATCCAGAAAGTCAACAATGATTTGAGAGTGTCTGAAGGGGCTGTGGTGGTTGGACAGAAAATCGGCTTGACCTCCTTGGCGGTTCAGAAACAGTTGGGTGTAGACCAACCGGATTTTGGGTTGTTGTTTGCTGATACACAAGTCTCCAATGGTGGAAGTTTGCCTGCGGCGTCGATCTTGCAACCAAAGGCTGAAGCGGAGATTGCTTTTGTGATGAAATCTGATCTTACTAACAATATTACCGAGGATTCTGTGGCTGCGGCGGTTGACTATGCGGTGGGCGCCATTGAAATTGTGGGTTCTCGCGTGTTGAACTGGGATATTCGCATTACTGATACTGTGGCCGACAATGCCAGCGCCAGTCATTTTGTGCTGGGGGATGTAAGAAAATCACTGCATGAAGTGGATCTCGCGTCGATCAAAATGCAACTTTATAAAAACGGGGTACTGTCCTCTGAGGGTATTGGTGCTGCGTGTTTGGGAAGTCCGTTGAAAGCATTGACTTGGTTGGCACAAACCTTCGCGGATTTGGGGACGCCGCTGAAAGCGGGAGACATTGTCCTCAGTGGCGCTTTGGGTCCGATGTGCGCCGGCGAAGCCGGCGACACCTTTGTGGCGCAAATTGAATCTTTTGGAGAAGTGACATTCACATTTAGTTGAGGCCGCCATCACAGATATGAATTCAGAAACAAAAAAAATCAAAGTGGCCATCATCGGCTCGGGCAATATCGGTACCGACCTGATGATCAAAGTAATGCGAACAGCCAAACACCTAGAAATGGGTGTTTTTGTGGGCATTGATCCCAACAGTGATGGTTTGGCCCGCGCCCAACGCATGGGTGTGGCAACCACCCACGAAGGGATAGATGGCTTGTTGAATCACCCCTTGTGGCCAGAAATTGGGTTTGTTTTCGATGCTACCTCGGCCAAAGCCCACTTGTATAACTACGAAAAAATCAAGGCGTTTGAGGGTAAGCGGGTCATTGATTTAACACCGGCAGCCATCGGGCCGTTTTTGGTTCCACCGGTCAATTTTGACACCCTACAAGACGTACCCAACGTGAATATGGTGACGTGTGGCGGACAGGCAACGATTCCCATGGTAGCGGCCGTCAATCGCGTGGCCAAGGTGCACTATGGAGAAATCGTGGCGAGCATTGCATCAAAAAGTGCAGGTCCAGGCACCCGCGCCAACATCGATGAATTTACAGAAACCACGTCTCACGCCATCGAACAGGTGGGTGGAGCCACCAAGGGAAAAGCCATCATTATTTTGAATCCGGCAGAACCTCCGCTGGTAATGCGGGATACAGTGTTTACCCTCAGTGAGATGGCGGACCAGGAAGCCATCAGAGAGAGTATCCACCAAATGGTGGCCGAGGTGCAACAATATGTGCCCGGATATCGCCTACATCAGGAAGTGCAATTTGAGGAAATCGCTCCGGAAAATGCGGTGTTCATTGAGGGGTTGGGCAGGGTGAGCGGACTGAAAACGACCGTGATGTTACAGGTGCGGGGTGCAGGTCACTACTTGCCAGAATACGCAGGGAATTTGGATATTATGACCAGTGCCGCTTTGGCTACGGCTGAGCGCATGGCGAGCAAACAAGGAGGTAACGCATGAAAAAGGTATACATTCAGGATGTGACTTTGCGCGATGGTCAGCATGCCATCAAACACCAATATAGCAAAGACAAGATGACAGAAATCGCCCTGGCTTTGGATGCGGCCAAGGTAGATGCGATAGAAATTGCCCATGGCGATGGACTGGCCGGTGCGAGTTTTAACTATGGATTTGGCGCGCACACCGATTGGGAGTGGCTTGAAGGCATTGCCGGTAAATTGCAACACGCGCGATTGACCACGTTGTTGTTGCCGGGAATCGGTACCATTGACGATCTCAAGCGGGCAAGGGCTTTGGGGGTTGAGAGTGTGCGAATTGCAACCCACTGTACAGAGGCGGATATCGCAGCGCAGCACATTGAAGCAGCCAAAAATTTGGGGATGGATGTGGGTGGATTTTTGATGATGGCGCACATGAATGAGCCCAAGAAACTGGCAGAACAAGCCCAACTGATGGAGCGCAATGGGGCAGATTGTGTTTATGTGACCGACAGTGCGGGTGCTTTGTTGATGAATGATGTGGCAGATCGCATGAAAGCCTTCAAGGATGTGTTGAAGCCAGAAACCGAAATCGGTATCCATTGCCATCACAACCTGAGTTTGGGGGTGGCGAATACCATTGTGGCGTTGGAACACGGTGCCACGCGATTGGATGCCTCTTTGGCGGGAATGGGTGCGGGTGCAGGCAATGCGCCGTTGGAAGTGTTGATTGCCGTGTTGAATCGCATGGGCGTACAACACAACAGCGATTTGTATGCGTTGATGGATGCGGCCGATGATTTGATTCGTCCGTTGCAAGTGAGGCCCGTACGGGTGGATCGTGAAACCCTGAGCTTGGGCTATGCGGGTGTATACTCGAGTTTCCTGTTGCATGCTGAGCGGGCATCGGAGCGATACGGCATAGATACACGCAGTATTTTGGAAGAATTGGGTCGCAGAAAGATGGTGGGTGGACAAGAAGACATGATTGTGGATGTGGCCTTGGACATGAAGAAAAACGGGCAATAACGACGAAAGCAGGTCTTTGTCCGATGGATTTAAGTCATAGGTGCTACACTGTGGAATAGTTTTTGATATCTGGCTGACGAAAGCACCTTAAATTTGCAAAAAATTATGAAGAAAATTCTTTTTATTGGCGCCGTTTTGGTTTCAGCGATGATTGGAACTACCGGCTGTGGCATCAAGTCTAAAGAGGCCTACCAAAAATCACCTTTGAGTGGATTCGTTGCCGATCAAACCCAATTGTTGATTGAGGAAAACAATGTGAAAATGAACAAAGGCGATGGCGGCATTGGCAAAGTGGTTGAAGAAACCAAAGTGAAAGTTGCTGCAATCGACGCGGATTTGACGCAGTCAAAAGCAGAAATCGATGCGTTAGAAGCCAAATTGGCTGCAGTTGAAGCATTGGAAAAAGAGAGCAAGGCTGAATTCGAGCGCAGTAACGTAACCACTGTATTCTTTGCATTGAACTCTTCTCAGTTGACAACCGACGGAATGCAAGAGTTGTATCGTTGGAAAGTGGGTGCTGACCGCAGTGCAAGCGCTTACGATTACACCATCGTAGTGTATGCCTCTGCTGATAAAACAGGTTCAGACGCTACCAATGCCAAATTGCGTGAGCGTAGAGCCAACACCGTTAAGAATTTCATGGTGAATTCTTTGGGTGTTAACGCGGCCAAAGTACAAATCGTAACTACACAACCTGCGTACACTGGTACCAACAACTTGGACCGTCGCGTCGTTGTAGGAGTAGTTGTTAAGTAATCCCTAGATTGTATCTTCGTGAGTGATGCTTGTTCACACTCACAAGAAGAAATCTATACTGTCCATCGCCAGGGTCGTGAAAACGACCCTGGCGATGTCATTTTTGGCCTTAGTCCAACCCCATATTCAGGCCCAAACCGAGGCCACGCCCGCTGATTATGTAAACCCCATGGTGGGCACGGGCGGACATGGTCACACCTTCCCCGGGGCCGTTTGGCCCTTCGGTATGGTGCAGTTATCGCCGGATACCCGAATCGACGATAGTTGGGATGGCTGCGGGGGCTATTACTACGATGACAGTTTCATCTACGGATTTTCGCATACCCACCTCAGCGGTACCGGGGTGAGTGATTACGGTGATGTGTTGATGATGCCCACGGGCGGACCTTCTTCGCGACTGCCCAGTTTCAATCCGTATGCCTATCGTTCTCGCTACAGTCACAGCAGTGAGGTGGCCGAAGCTGGCTATTACTCGGTGTATTTGCCGGTGTATGAAATCAAAGTAGAACTCACTGCCACGGAACGAATGGGGGTGCATCGCTATACCTATTACAGTTCGATGAACCAAAGCCAATACACGGCCCGGGTATTGATTGATTTGAATCACCGCGATAAGCTGTTGTCGCACAGCCTAGAACAGTTAGACGAGCGGAGAATTGGTGGGTGGCGACAAAGTAAGGCCTGGGCCAACAATCAGTGGGTATATTTTACCATGGAATTCGACCATGAAATCTCAAGAATTATTAAGAGTCAAGACGGGAAGCAGGCCATCGTAGAGTTCGACTTTCAGCGCACGGATGGGGAAAAATCCAATCCTGTTCAATTGGAAACCTTGGTCGGCCTATCGTTCACGGATGCCAAGGGCGCTCGCGGAAACCTCATTTATGAGAAGGACATGGCCGTGATCCGCTCTGAGGCCAAAGGCTCAATTTCTTTTGAAACCTATCGTGCTCAGGCGAAGTCGGCCTGGAATCAAGAACTTTCCAAAATCAAGGTTACTAGCGATTACGAAGCACAGGCGTTTCGGGTGGGTGCGGAATCGGCCAAGCGTGATATCGAAAAGCGCAAATTTTACACCGCCCTATACCATTGTATGATCCATCCGAGTTTGGCCAGCGATGCGGATGGCCGTTACAGGGGTCGCGACCAGCAAATCCATCGGGCGGGATTGTACAAGGAAAATGCGCCGCCATACCACAAGGTGTATTCTGTGTTTTCGTTGTGGGATACCTACAGGGCGTTGCATCCGTTGTTGAGTATTGTGGATCCGGATAGAACGGTTGACTTTGTTCGCACTTTCTTGCTGCAATACAAGCAGGGTGGGAAGTTGCCGGTTTGGGAGTTGGGCAGTTGCGAAACCGAATGCATGATTGGGTATCACAGCGTGAGTGTGATTGCCGATGTGATGATGAAGGAAATAGGGGTAACGCGTGATGCGATGGGACAGCCGAAATATCCGTTTGACTATAAGTTGGCTTTAGAGGCGATGGTACATAGTGCGCGGTTGAAGGATTCGGCATTTTTGGATTTGTACGGACAGAAGTTGGGGTATATGGGCATTGAAAACACGGCGGAAAGTGTGTCGAAGTTGCTGGAATACGCCTACGATGATTGGTGTATTGCGCGGGTGGCCCAAGCGCTTCCTTCTGCACCGCCATCGTTGGTTCAGGAATTTTACGCCCGCAGTGAGCGTTGGAAGAATTTGTACGATGAAAAGATCGGGTTTATGCGTCCGCGTGTCAATGGAGGATGGCTATCGCCCTTTGATCCGAAGGAGGTAAACAACCATTTCACTGAGGCCAATGCTTGGCAGTATTCGATGTATGTGCCCCACGATGTTTTGGGGATGATGGATAAACTGGGTGGTGTGAATGCCACGGAAAAACATTTGGATTCGCTGTTTGGTACAGATTCTCGCACGACAGGAAGAGATCAGGCCGATATTTCTGGTTTGATTGGGCAATACGCTCACGGTAACGAACCGAGTCATCACATGGCGTATTTGTACAACTACTGTGGCAAACCCGAAAAGGCGCAGGGGATCATCGACTATGTGTGTAAGCAATTTTACAAAGACAGTCCGGATGGATTGATAGGCAACGAAGACTGCGGACAGATGAGTGCTTGGTATGTGATGAGTTCGATGGGGTTGTATCCCGTTTGTCCGGGCAGCAACGTCTATGCCACGGGGATTCCCCAGTTTTATGAGGTTGAGATTGCGCGGGAGGGGAAATCGGGATTTTTAATCACGCGGGGTGAGATCAACAGGAAAGAGGAAAGAGCTGGGCCGAGGATGTATCCCGATGAGGTGAGGGAAGCTGGAAAAAAGATCGACGTGGATGCGATTCGGGGCGAAGGTCATACTGGCAGGAATGGTGCGATTTCTGTGAAGCCGGTTGCATTAAAAAAGCCTTGGGCGGCGCATCAGATGGAGAGGGCGAAGGCATCGGAGTTGCCGGCTTTGCCCACGTTGAAGGATTTGAAGGGCACGCCCGCTGCGCGGGCGGCCGCTTTGAAGGAATTACAGGATCAACGCGAACTGGAATTGCGCAGCATGCGCAAGGTATACGCTGCGGCGGAGCTAACGGTTACACATCAGCAGTTGATGCAATCAGACGGGTTGGTGTTTAGCGAGGTGGATTCGGCAGATCGCGATAAGTTAATTTTGAAAACAGCCAAGCAAACCGTGCCAACGTCGTTTGTTTCAGTGCCTGTGGTAGAAGGCGCGCGTACGTTCAAGGATAGTTTGGTGATTCGGGTGTCTGTTGCCAAGGGCACCAAAGGGATTTTGGAAATACGGGTTTCGAATCGTGAGCGTGTGGCGTTGGACAAAAAGGGCAAACCCGTAAAGCAGGCCAAGGGTAAGGGTGTCGGAAAATCGGCCATCGTATCGGCTTTGGTGGTGAAGCCAGGCACAATGGAAACCATCACTGCGGAGGCTGACGGGGCCAAGCCTTATGAATTTGTGGTGGCCTATGACGCGGTTGTGAGTGCGCGGTTGGTTAGCACGGAAGTATATGGCGGTTTGCCGGGATCGAATCCGGCCGGTGGCAAGGGCGATGGGCTGGGTTCGGTTACTTTGGGACAGAGTGATTGGGCTACGGGGGAGTTTAACAAAAAGGAAAATGATTTTAAGGTTCAGTTGGGTGAGGGGGTAATTCCGCATCCACAGTATAGCGCCGGCGGAGCCGGCGCGCTGGTCGACGAGATACAAGGCTCAAAAGAATGGCGTGCAGGGGGATGGATGGGCTTTTACGATCAGGATTTCTCTGCGGTGATAGATTTGGGGTCGGTGCAGTCTGTGAGTGAGGTAAATGCACGGTTTTTACAAGATTCCCGGGCTTGGATTTTGATGCCACGAACCATGCAAGTATGGTCTTCCACAGACGGGGTAAAGTATACAGAATGGCCGCAAGCGGTGGCGTTCAAAGACAATTGGCAGAACAACGAAACGCTGATTGATCCGGTAGTCATACAACACACCGATGGAAAAGCCGGGGTAAAACCCATCAAAGCGCGGTATATCAAAATTGAGGCTGCGAAGTATGGGAAGTTGCCGGAAGGACATTTGGGCTACCCGTACAACGGCAGTGGTTATATTTTCTTGGATGAAATTGGGGTGCGATGAAAGGGGTTGAGGTTTGTGTATTCTCGGTGGATGACGCCTACGCGGCAGAGGCGGCGGGCTGCGCCCGCCTTGAACTTTGCCTGGATTATGCCCTCGGGGGTATAACCCCATCATTGGATGATTTGCAAAAGATGAGTCCGAGTAACATCGTGGATGATGTTCGTCGCGGCCTCAGGGTGCCTGCCGTGGTCATGGTAAGGCCCCGGGGTGGAGATTTTGCCTATAACAAACGCGAGAAAAAATGGATGCTCACCACCATCAAACAGGTGGCCAAACTGGGGTTTCAGGGGGTGGTTTTGGGCGCCCTCGTGAAAAAGCAGGGGCGGTGGCTGCTCGACAAAGAATTTTGTATGCAGGCCTGTGAATTGGCGCATTCTTTGGGTTTGGAATCGGTGTTGCACCGGGCTTTCGATGAAATTGCCACCCCGTTAAATGCGGTGGTGGAAGCTGAGGAGTGTGGGTTTGATCGCATTCTTACAGGATGGGGTAGCGTGAATATGGAAACCTTGAAAATGCTAAAATGGCATGCCGATTCCATCGATATTTTGCCTGGAGGTGGTGTTCGGGGCAGTAATGTTCAATTTTACCGCGATTTGGGATTTTTGGAAGTGCACACGTCCGCCCGCGGAGCGGGCGGACAGCTCGACATAGACCAACTCAAACAGATGGTGGAGGTCATGAAAGGGGTGCCGCTGTGATGCGCCCTTCATTGAAAGCTTTCTTGTCGCTGTTTCAGGGCGTTTGTTGCGCGCTGATGATCCTTGGCAGCACAAAACTCATCGCCCAGCCAACATTCCAATTTTCTCCACCCGATGTGTATCAGGCCACGGTAAATCCGCCACTCAAAAGCCATCGCATCGAACAATGGGAACTGTTGGAAGAGGATTTTACGATGGGGATTACCAACAACGATGCCCATTTCGATCACCTGCGCGAATACGATTCTGTTGTAGTGGGTCGCGGTTGGATTCCCGTAAACTATACCCCAGCCATCAACGATTTGTATTGTCCGCACCCACCGCCCTCAGCCTGCAGCGAAAATTGCGGTATATATCCAGCGGCCTGCCATCACAAGCGTCTTACTGCCTGCAACGAACGATGCAAAAGCGTGGAGTGGAGAACATGGACCTATCGAGCGGCCTTGTTCGAAAGTGCGGAGATGGCGCAAGAAGAGGAACACCATTTTTTAGAGATCAAGCAGTGGGAAGGCGCCTACATTGAGGTGTATATTAATGGGAAGTTGGTGAGGGAGGTGAATCCACTGGTGAGCAGCTTTGCGGAAGTCACCATCGATTTGGACGGTCTCATCAAGAAGGATGGCAAAGATTCGGTGTATATTTATTTTGCCTCGCCGAGTCAACTCGGGGCCTTGTATAGCGAGCGATCGGGGATGGTATTTCCGGCCGATAACGAAGCATCCATCACCACGTTTGGCAGTTATGGATTGGGAAAAGAGGGGAAGCCAGCGGCCAAGGCAAGTCCTTTCTTGCGCAAGCCCATCGTACAGTATGGTTGGGATATCGCGCCCCGCAGGGTTTTGGTGGGTTTGGGCGAAGGGGTCTTCGTTCATGGCTGGAGCGACAATCATCTGCAAACGCTGAACATCGCCGAGGATTCCTCCTGGATGGGGGTTGAATCAGGCAAGGCGGTGGAATATGTTTACGGTCACGCCGAGCTGTATTATCTGTGCGATACGATGCGGGGTCGGCCCGATTTCGTGCGCGTTACTTCCGGCAATTTGCCCGAAATGTACGATGATATTGAATGGGATGTGGTGCGATTGGGCGATAAGGACGAGGACCGAGCCATTGTTGCGGCGAACGAATTTGGCGTGGAGGCCCGGTACCGCAAGTTTACTTTCAGGGTCAAAAATCCCAAGCATTGGTATCCCAATGGGTTGTACCAACAATTGAATCAGGATTCACATCCGGCGTTGTATCACATAGAAATTTCGGCGCATCAAAAGGACAAGAATGGCCGCAATCAGATTCATCAAATTGAGAGAAATTGGGGTATTCGGACGGTGCGATTGGACACCACGAGCGGACGATTTGCGTTTTCCGTAAATGGGATTTCTGTATTTGCGATGGGTGCAAATTTGATTTGGGCGAGGCAGTTTGGCGACAGTTCAAGCGTGTATCCGGAGCAATTGTTTTTTGGAGAGTTCGGCGAGTTGGGGCAGTTGGATGTCATGCGTGCCCAAGGGTATAACATGGTGAGAGTTTGGGGCGGTGGGGCTTATCCGAGTGAGGCGTTTTATGATCGATGCGATGCCTTGGGAATCATGGTGTGGCAGGATTTGATGTTCAATGGAACGATGTACCCCGATGCCCCCAATTTTCTGGAAGCGGTGGAATCGGAGGTGTTGGCGCAGTCGATGCGATTGAATAATCACCCGAGTTTGGCCTTGTGGTGTGGCAACAATGAGATCGAAGTGGCTTGGCACAATTGGGGCTGGCAGCAGAAGTACAACATCCATGGGGCCGATAGTGCAAGGATGTGGCAAGCGTATTTGACGCTGTTTGATACTTTGATTCCGGGCGCGTTGAAGGTATGGTCTGGCAGTGTGCCTTACACCCGAAGCAGTCCGATTGGCAATTGGGGCAATTTGCAACAAATGAAACGGGGCGACAACCACGATTGGGGCGTTTGGCATGGGGAGCGTGGATTTGCGCATTTGGATTCGGCGCGGATGCCGTTTTGCAGTGAGTATGGATTGCCGAGTCCTGCAGAATGGAATTGGTACATAGATGGTTTGACTTGGGAATCCACGCTGTTGAGTTACAAGGGGCCAGGGTTATTGCGTCATTACGTGAAAACGGAATATCCGAAATGGTGGCCGCATCGGGGGATAGAAACCGTTGAAAGGATGGATTTTTCAGATTCAGCGGCGGTGGTTCAGGGCGAGTTTTTGTATCGGGCGATGATCAGTCATCGGATGGCAGCGCCGTATTGCATGGGGTCTTTGTATTGGCAGTACAACGACATTTGGAACGGAACGACATGGAGTGTGGTGAATACCGAATTTGGATGGAGTATTTTAAAATCCTCACAAGGAAGGGTGGCCGAGGCGATGTTGCCAGTGGTGATGAAGTTGATACCGAGTGGATGGTGGGGTGTAAAGGATGAGTTTTATGTTCAGTTCCATTCTCGGTTGACAGGTGATTGCGAGGTGCCGATAGAGGTTACCGCGTATGATTCTTTGGGGCAGATGTTGTTTGAGAAGGAGTTTGAGGTCAAATTGCCGGGGAATTGGCAAATTCTGGCTGATGGATTATCAACGAACCGGGTGATTCCGATTTCTTTTGCAGGCAAGCGTAAATACCGGAAAAAGATGGGCCAGGTGAGTTATTATTCGGTTCGTTTGCGTCAGCCAGCAGCCGCGCAGCGGCTGCTGGACCTAATACCAGCGGGTAAACACTACTACGAGGGTTATCCGGTGCTGGAGGAATGCCTATGGGTTGGCGCTCCGCGTTAAATTCACGGGCCTTGCTGGAAGTGTTTGATCGTTCTAGATGTGAATGATCAATCTAAAGAACACGGAACCCTGCAGCCGTAGGCAAAATCAATGCTGAAAAGGCTTGTAGGGATTGGGATTGAATATCAACTTTTGCATTTTGGGATGAACCAAAACATCCATGTCTTCCATGGGGATAGCACCCAACAAGGGTTCTTTGCCCATCACCAAGGCGCCCGCAAAACTGGTTCTTCCGCCCCAGTCCACCCGGATGGGACCCACATAGGGGTATTGTTTGAAACTGCCATCGGCCAATTCCACATCCTTCATTTCTGCGACTTCTAAGTCTAAAAAGATTGCCATGGATTCTGGAATACACATGTGGGTAGATCCAGAATCAACCAAACATTTCATGTCCACAGATAACTCTGGCCTACGTGGATTTGAAACCTTTACTACAGTGTGAACCAATCCCATAATCTTGATTTACACAAAAATACCATCCGTTTTGGGGATTGTCAATGGTCAACTTTTGCGTTTTTCGCAAATCAATCCAACAAATAGCCCGCCTTGCGAACCTCGGCAATAGTGCCTGTTTTCACCGCATAGGTAAAGCCAGGTCGCAAAGCATACGCCCCGATATCGCCCTGTGGATTGATCGCAATGAAGCCAATTTGGGTGTTGCTCCAGTCTTTGCCGCGCAGCACAAATTTGTCGCGTATGGCTTTTACGGCTTGCTCACAGGCCTCTTGAGGACTTGCCCCATGGCGCATTTCTTCCACCACCCGGAAGGAGCCCACCACGCGGATGACTTCTTCGCCCTGACCAGTGGCTGTTACTGCGCCCACCTCGTTGTCAACATACAAGCCGGCGCCAATGATGGGAGAGTCTCCAATTCTACCATGCATTTTAAACGCCATGCCCGATGTGGAACATCCGCCCGATAGGTTGCCGTCGGCATCCATGCCGATCATTCCGATGGTATCGTGGTTTTCGATGTTGATGACGGGCGTGTATTCGGCCTTTTTGAGCCATTCTTTCCATTCGCGTTCGCTATCTGGAACCAACAAATTCACTTTTTCAAACCCTTGCTCCACCGCAAATTGCGTGGCGCCCTCGCCGGCGAGCATCACATGGGGTGTTTTCTCCATCACGGCGCGGGCCACGCTGATGGGGTTGGCGATGTGTTCCATGCAAACCACAGATCCAATATTGCCTTTTTCATCCATGATGCAGGCGTCTAAGGTGACATGTCCGTCGCGGTCTGGCCGACCTCCAAAGCCCACACTGCGTTCTGTGGGGTCGTTTTCGCACTGTCGGATACCCTGTTCGATGGCATCCAAAGCCCTGCCTCCTGAGGACAATGTGGGCCAAGCGGCTTCATTGGCCTGCAGTCCGAAATTCCATGTGGTGACGATCATCGGGGCGCCCAGTTTGCGTTGGGTTTTGCCCTTCTTTGCGCCTTTTTTATTGTTGGTGTCTCCCTGCGCGATGAAGTCAGAAGCGGCGATGCCTGCGGTTGGAAGTCCTACCAGGGCCGCCAAGCCAGAGAGTTGTTTGAGGAATTTTCTGCGGTTGTTCATGATAAAAATGCTGATGTTGGCCGTGGGTTATTTTTTGTTGCCGTTGCGGAAGAATGTGGCGGGTTCGCCGAAGACGGTGGGACAGTAATTGATGTGGTTCCAATCTTTTCGATGCTCTGTCAAACGGCGTTTAAAATCGGTAAAATCTTTTTGTTGGGGGTTCGACCACAACACTTCGCTTAAGGCAGGCATTCGTGGCATAACCATGTATTCAACGTGTTCTGGGGTTAACATGTATTCCGTCCAAACGTTGGCTTGTGCACCCAAAATGTATCGATGCAAGCTATCGGGCAGTGTGGCGGGAATGGGTTCGTAGGCGTATACGTTTTCGATGGGGTTGTAGCCGCCAATGGCGTGTGGTTCGGTGCTGTCTTTGCTCTGATAATGGTCCCAGTACAAGGGTTTTCCCGGGGTCATGATGGCATTGTGGTGCTGCTGGGCCGCGGCGATGCCTCCTTCGGTACCCCGCCAACTCATCACCGTGGCTTTGGGTGCTAGGCCTCCTTCCAATATTTCATCCCAGCCGATGATGTTTCGACCACGGATAGTATCACCGGTTTCAAAATCTATGTACCAACCCGAATCTTGTAAGTACTTTTCAATGCGTTGAATGAAGTAGCTCTGCAGTTCGTGCTCGTCTTTGAGGCCATGGTCTTTCATGCGTTGTTGGCATTTGGGACAGTGTTTCCAGCGTTCTTTCGGACATTCATCGCCGCCGATGTGGATGTAGGGCGAGTTGGGGAAAGTGCGCATGGTTTCTTGTAAAATGTTCTGCATAAAGGTGAAGGTGGCTTCATTGCCGGCGCAAAATACATCGTCGAACACACCCCAACCTTTGGCAGTTTCAAACGGTCCGCCGGTGCAGCTCAATTCGGGGTAGGCCGCGAGCGCCGCGAGGGCATGTCCGGGCATTTCAATTTCTGGGATTACGTTGATGCCATAAATGTGGTGGCACCAGTTGGCATATTCTTGAAGGCATTCTTGGCTATAATTCCCGCGGTAGGTAAAAGTGTCGAAATGTTGCAGCGAATACGGCCCAGTTTGTGTGCCGCTGCGGGTTGATGAAATGGTATTGAGCTTGGGGTAGCGTTTGCTCTCTAGTCGCCATCCTTGGTCATCGGTGAGGTGGAGGTGAATCACATTGAAGCGATATTGTGCAGCCATTGCGGCGTATTTATAGAGGAAGGAGCTATCGAAAAAATGTCGCGATACATCCAAGTGCATGCCCCGGTAGTGGAATCGGGGGTAATCGGTGATTGTCATGCAGGGGATCTTGTTGTTGGGCGATAAATTCCTGAGTTGCTCTAGGGTTTGTATGGCATATCGAAGTCCCTGTATATCTGAATACAATACCCGGATTTCTTTTTTTGTGATTTTCAGCGAGTATCCTTCTGCGGGAAGATTTGGATTAATCAAACCGATAAATTGACCGTCAATACTGAAATTTTCAAAGCCGTGATAGATTTTATATTGTATAATCTCTAGGTATTGACTGTATTTCTTATTCAACGTAAAGTATCCACCGCGAGGCGACATTTCAATCATTTGCGGTGCGGGGATAATGCCAGGGTTCAGCGCGGGGTTGTAATTGGGTGCATTGGCGTCCTTTGTGACGATAGGTGTTTGGGCTGCTGGGTTGGGAGTTTGTGCAGACGCATGGGTTGTTGCCAATGCCATCGAACCGAAAGTTAGGCAAGATATCGCCCACGACTTCGTCCAAGACATCGCTAAGAAAATTCGAGAAGGCATCGCCCCGAAAATCCAACCGGAAAACATCGAAAAGAAACTCCGCATGAACGCGAAGATAGGGTTAAGCGCGGTTACTTCTCCAGGTGGCGAGGGCTTTGTGGAGGTGGTAGAAAGCGAAGAAATGCAGGATGATGGCGAATTCCAATCCCAAAATATACCAAGGCCATTCTCCAATCACAAAGGGGTTGTCGGCCGTGGGTTTTTGACACAAATACATGTAGTTTCCGCCGGTGAGGTAGTTGGCGCCGCCAATGACGGGAATGGTGAGTTGGGTGTACAGGAAGACCTTCCACCAGGAATTCGGTCGGGGCGTGTAGCCCAATCGCATCGTTGCGTAAACGGAGCCCAGGATGATGATACCATGGGAAATGCTGTATTCGATGTGGTTGTACAGGGATGAGCCGTTGGTGATTTCGGGTGTGAGGAAGGCATGGATGGCACCGGCGCCCCAGTAAAGTAGGAATTCGTAGCTGATTTGAGAGCCGCGGATCAGGAGGTAGGGAGAAATGAAGGCCGACATTCCACAGAGGTGAAGGGGTAAGCTATTTTCGATAGACCAGGTGTGGTCGAGGACCATTTTGATGTTGTTGGCGGCGAAATTGAGGAGTGAGAGCGCACCGAGGCACCAGCCCAACGTTTTTCGGGTTTTTTCGGTTTGGTTTTTTGAGACAATCAGGATGAGCAGGAAGGCGCCCCAAAATAGGCCGTTCATAGAAATCCAATCGGGAGAACCCACGGGTACGGTATGGTGGAGATGGTTGAGGTCGAGCGGTTTTGTGGCGATGCCTGCCGAATCGGCAATCGAAAGTGTATCCATAGAAGCGTGCAAGATAAAAGTTATTGATTGAAAACCAAGCGTTGAGAGATTATTGTCTTTTTTACAATATTTATTCACGAATTGGGGTGGGCTGTTGGATTTGCCACGAAAAAGTTGTTTTTTGCCGTCCACTAAAACCAAACATTGATGAATCAAAACAGTACTACCCGTGCGTTTGCCACCTTGGTGAGCGTTTTCTTTTTCTGGGGCTTTGTGGCGGCCAGTAACGACATCCTGATTCCTGTTTTCAAGGACAAGTTGCAGTTGGAGCAGTGGCAAAGTCAAATGATTTCTTTCGCTTTTTATGTGGCCTACACATTGGGTGCATTGGGTTACATGTTGGTGAGCTTTTTGATGAAGCGCGATTTGTTGGGGAGTCTGGGCTATGGCAAAGGGATCGCATTGGGATTGGTTGTGAGTGCGATTGGTAGCTTGTTGTTCATCCCTGCGGCGGATTCGGCCTCTTTCCCGATGTTGTTGGGTGGTTTGATTATTGTGGGATTGGGATTTTCATTGCAACAAACCGCGGCCAACCCCTTGGCGATTGCCTTGGGTTCGCCTGAAACGGGTTCTCAGCGCTTGAGCATGGCGGGTGGGGTGAATAATTTTGGGACAACCATTGGACCGTTGTTGGTGACGGCGGCCATTTATGGATCGATGGGATCTGGGTCGGGTTCTGAGTTGGATGTCAGTGCGGTTAAGGTACCTTATTTGGTTTTGGGAGGGTTGTTTATATTGTTTGCGGCAATTTTTTATCGATTGGATGTAAAGGTTGAAGCAGCCCAATCTGTGAGTGCGGGCGAGGATGATGGCAAGTCGGTTTTGTCGTACAAGCAAGTGTGGATGGGTATGATCGCCATCTTTTTGTATGTGGGTGTAGAGGTGAGTACCGCCGGCAATTTGAGCGAATATTTGAAGTCGAATCTGAACGTGGCTACGCGCGACGCGGCGCCTTACATCTCCTTGTTTTGGGCCAGTTTGATGATTGGTCGGTGGACCAGCTCAGCGGGTTCATTCAATGTAAGCGATGGTTTGAAGAAAGCATTGCGCTTGTTGTTGCCTTTGGCGGCTTTTGGGGTGTATTTGGCGGTGAATACGAAGGCAGGTTATCAGGTTGATGGTTTTTACCCTTACGTGGGGATGATTGCGATTTTGGTTTTGATGGATTTTTTGAGCAAAGGAAATCCAGCCAGACAATTGTTGATTTACAGTTTGTGCGGGATGATTGCTTTGATGGTGGGAATTTTCAGTGGTGGTAAGTTGGCCGCGATGGCGTTTGTAAGTGTGGGATTGTTCTGTTCAACCCTTTGGCCTTGTATTTTTACGTTGGGTATTGCCGGTTTGGGTAGTAAAATGCCCAAAGCATCGAATTATCTGATTATGATGATTATGGGGGGTGGTGTTGTGAGTGTGTTGCAAGGAAAATTGGCTTCTGAATCCCTGTTGGGTATTTTGAATAGTTACTGGGTTGGTGTGGTGTGTTTTGCGTACTTGGCGTATTATGCGGTGAGTATGACAGCGCACTTCAAAAAGGAGGGAATTGAGGTGGGTGCGCCTGTGGGCGGACATTAATTTTCGATTTTCATTTGGGAAGTTGAGAAGATTTCTTATTTTTGCAGCCCGTTTGACAGGAAACTCTTCGGAAATTTCGGTCTGACATGTTGGTATCGTAGCTCAGTTGGTAGAGCAAAGGACTGAAAATCCTTGTGTCGACGGTTCGATTCCGCCCGATACCACAAAAGCAAAAAAGCCCCCTCGTTGAAAACGAGGGGGCTTTTTTTTGGTCCTTATTTTCCCCCTTCCGGGATGCCCAACAGCGGGGTTTTACCATCGGTGATGATTACCTTGGTATTGCTGCTTTGGTGTTTTCTCTGCGGATGCCGTAAAACAGCTCATCGATGAATTCTCCATTTTTAAACAGGGTTTTCTCGAATTTTCCTTCAAAAGTGAAGTTGTTCTTCTCCAATACCCGCTGTGAGGCGATGTTTGTGCCGAAAGGGCGAGCGAAAATGCGATCGATATCGTAGGTTTTGAAAGCAAAATCCACGGCTTGTTGAATGGCTTGGGACATGATGCCATGTCCCCAATGAGTCTCCGACAACCAATATCCCAGCTCGGCATTTTTGCGTTGTATGTCGGATTGGGGATGTATACCAATCCCGCCAACGGCTTGTCCGTCTACGTCAATGGCAAATATTCTGGTAGGATGGTCCTGGGTGGCAAAAGCGATGAAGGCGCGTCCATTTTCTGGGGTATAGGGGTATGGGAACGCATCCGTCATGAATTGTGCGATGTTGGGATTGTTGGCATGTTTAACCAAGTTATCCAAATCA